>Ga0302114_10000342_pt1 | contig 33020 bp, 20 predicted proteins | sample AG5_Surface_MG_FD_203107 | JGI IMG/M metagenome (GOLD analysis project Ga0302114, IMG submission 203107) | Marine microbial communities from Western Arctic Ocean, Canada - AG5_Surface | ecosystem: Environmental > Aquatic > Marine > Oceanic | place: Canada: Western Arctic Ocean | collected...
TGCAAACAGTCATCAACTGCCCCACGAATAATCAAAATGATCGAGTTTTTGCCAATCGAATTACTTGACCCATAAGCCCCGAAATGACTTCTAAATCCCGGGTATATATACGGAAGAGCCCTTTTACCTGGTATCTTCCGCTCATAGCGCCCTGAGAACAGCGATACCCATTAGAACATCGAACTTAAGCATGGCTGCGCAGGATTAGTACTAGGCTGAGGAATCGCCCGGGAATCCCCTGTGGTGGAAGGTTTTTGCCTTTTTTTGTATGGCGTTTTGGTCAGGTTGAATTAGCACTATCGAATTGTAACCGTGAACTGAAAAAAGAACACCGTCCGAGAAAAAGCCACGACACACCAACACTCGCCCCGCACCGCCTCACCATGCAGCTCAGGAACAGCGAACATGCGGTCGATGCGTACCGTCCCACCTTCGATCCGCACTTGGATATCGCGACCGTGGTGTTCTCCCACGTGCAATGCGTGAAGACCCGCCATAGCCTCGCCCTGGTGAGCAAGTTGTGGAGGGACGCCTCCAAGCCTGCCGCTGCGTACCCTCGCACGTTCGACTTCGGCGCGTTCCCGGACATGGATCTATTCACGCGGATTGATCATCGCTTAGACCTGCTGGACAACGACGAAGCTCTGTCTCTGCCCTACGAGAGAGTCGTCGGACTTCTTGGTGAAGCTGCGAACGACGTATGTGAATACGCTGCTTGCTGGGGGAGTTTAAGGCTGCTGAAGTGGGCGCGAGAGAACAACCTTGATTGGAGTGCGGACACGTGCTGGCAAGCCGCCGAAAATGGACACCTGCCCGCTCTCAAGTACTTGCACGAGAACGGGTGCCCTTGGGACTCGCGCACGTGCTCTTCCGCAGCCGTAATTGGGCACTTACCCGCTCTCCAGTACTTGCACGAGAACGGGTGCCCTTGGAACTCGAACACGTGCGGTTGCGCAGCCATGTATGGACATTTGCCCGCTCTCCAGTACTTGCACGAGAACGGGTGCCCTTGGGACAGTCACGCGTGCTCTTCCGCAGCCCAAAAGGGGTACCTTCTCGTTCTCCAGTACTTGCACGAGAACGGGTGCCCTTGGGACTGGACCACGTGCTTGCACGCCGCCCAACGCAAACACTGGGACTGCCTGCAGTACCTGGTGGATAACAAGTGCCCGGAGTGGGAACACTACGCCGAGAAATACGCGAAGCACCTCAGATGAAATGACAACAATCGACTCGCGTGTCTCACACGTCGAACCGTCACCGCGTTACATGACGACGCACCCCGAGTCCTCCTCCTCCTCCTCCTCCTTCTCGTACGAGTGCTGCACCTGCTGCAGCGTCACCTGCTTCCGCAGCTCTTCCATCGCCTCCTCCCGCTCCGCCCGCTCCTTCTCCTCCTCGTTCTTCTGCCCGCTCAGCTTGAACCCCTGCTTCCGTAGCTTCTTCTGTCGGTCCTGCGTGTGCCGAAAGTCTCGCTCCAGATCCTCCACCATCCGCGACTGCAAGTCAACCTCGTCGCAGATCAACTCCGCGGTGTCGTTCAGCTTCTCGGTGAGCGGGATGAGCTTCTCCAGGGTCTCGTCCTGCGCGTTCATCTGCGCGCGCTGCACGTCCAATAACTCCCTGGACGAGAGCCCCTTCGTGGAGGACGTCTCCTCGCCCTCGCGCCGTCCCAACCCAACCGCGCCGAGCCCGTCCTTGAGCTTGTCCCCAACCTCGCTCGTGGAAACCTTCAGGGTATCTTTGAGCGCAGTGCCGAGCTCACCAGCCGCGGCGCCGGCGACGGCGCCCGCCACGGAGGCTTTCGCGGCGTCCGCCATGCGACCGAGAGACGCGAACGCCCCAGCGTCTTCGTCCATTGACCCATCCCCATCCTTTGATGCTGCGTCCCCTTCCTTTGATGCTGCGTCCCCTTCCTTTGATGCGTCTCCCTCCTTCTCGCCCGGGGGAGGCGTGGGCGGGGTCGCGGCGGCGGCGGCCGCGGCGTTGATGCCGTCGGCGAGTCGCTTGGCCTCGACTCTCATGGACTCGATCGCGGACTCGCGCTCTTCGCGCTCAGTGGTGGATGGATCGCCGTCCGCGGTGAGGTCTCCGAGGTCGTCGATGAGGTCCTCGAAGCGTTGGAGCTTGCGGCGTTGCACGGCGAAGAATCTGGCGCGTTCCTGGTCCGTGCGCTGCGGCGTCGCGACGGTGGTGCCGGCGCTGTTGAGAGGGAAGAGGCGCGCGTGTCAGACGAGTTGGGTCTCGATTAATTAACGTGATGGCGTCGAACGGGTGTCGGGGTGTGCGGGCGTGGGATGACCCGGGGAGTCCGAGGGCGCACCGTAGCTCGTTGAACACCTGTTTCGCGTCGCGCATGCGCGCGGTCCACACCGCGCTGCGCTGATCCGCCATGACTAGTCTACGAGCGACGCCGGCTCCGGTGGAGAAAAATGGGTGTTTCAACGCGATTCCTCTCGCGTAAACCAGACTTGTCGCTTGTCTTGTTTCACGGGACCGGTCGACACTCCTTCACAACAGGGCGGCGATTCGCGCGTCATCATGTCCGCATCGCACCTGTCGCGGTGTCATTTTCACGCGATACGAAGCGATGCGGGCGCCCCTCGCGATCGCTCCCGCCGCGTCGGCGCGTGCAGAGCTCACGGGCGTCGAGCCGGTGACGTCGTCTCATCAGAAGGTGCCGAGGATGATGTGGTTGTGGATAGGAGGCGAGCGCTGGCTCTCGGTTTGGCGCTCGCCGCCACGACGTCGGACCCGTCCCCCGCGCTCGCCCAGGCGCTTCTCTCCGAGCGCCTCGAGCGTAGAGACCTGTCCAAGCCCGTCTTCAACAAGGCCAAGCCGGGTCCCACGCGGTACCCGCCGTGGCTGGAGGGCACCTGGCGATGCACCGCCACCTTCGCCGGGTTCGAGTTCCCGTCCAAGACGATGAGCAAGAACGCGCTCATCAAGGAACCCACGATCCCGGGGTTCCAGAAGCTCAGCCTGGCGTACGTACCGGACGTGGGCACCCCCGAGATCGTCTACGACGTTCGCTTCGCAAAGTTCGAGGGCATCGAGGGCGTGCTGGAGGACAGAGCCTTCAATCTCAAATCGATCGTGAACGCCTACCTGGGTAAAGACGCGGTGTCCAGCGTGGAATACGAACCGACACGCGATGCGAACAGAACCACCGTGAACATCAAACCCGGCGCCTCCCCGAACGCGGAGCGCATCGAGCTGTTCGCAAACGCGCGGGAGAGCGAGACGCGGCGAACCGACGGCACTTTCTTCGCGTCAGAGGCGTCGAGGCAGGTCACCTTGGGGTACGGGAGGGACTTTGGAACCGCGAGGGTCGTCAACACGGACTACCAGCACGTGTGGACGTTCACGCCGGTGCTCAGCGAGGGGGGTGCCGAGGAGGGTGCCGAGGAGGGTGCCGAGGAGGGTGCCAAAGTGAACGAGGGTGCCAAAGTGAACGAGGTGAAAGTGACGCTGTCGACGGCTGGATACGTTCAGGCCAACGACGCCTTCCGGTTTACAGCGGCGCCCAACGCGGCCGGAGGCGCGCCGATGCCGAGCCTGGGCGGAGCCGCGGGTGCAGCGTTCGAGCCCGCGGTGCTATACAGCCACACCATGACGCTGCGACGGGTGTGACGGAACGAATGATTTAGATCTGTGACGATTTAGGTATTTATAATCGAGCGTCGACGCGTACTCGGTTGACTGTCACGCGCCTCACTCCTTCTCACGCGCCGTTCGCCCTGCCGTGCGTGCCGGCGTTGGACCCCGGGACGAACTCATCTAAAAGTCCCCCGAGCTGCTCGATCCTGAACGGCTTACTGATCCACGAGTTGAACCCGTTTTTCATGCACTTATCCCTGCTCTCCTCAACGGCATCCGCCGTCACCGCGACGATGGGAACCTTCGACTCTGGGTACATGGCGCGAAGTTTCTTCACGCACTCCAGCCCGCCCATCCGCGGCATGTGAAGGTCCATCAGCACGATGTCGAATGAGTCCAGCCCGCTCGGGAGCAACGCCAGCTTCTCGAGCACCTCCACGCCGTCCTTCGCGATTGTGATGTCTTTATGCCCGCACTTGGCGAGCACCGCGCACGCCACCTTCATGTTGATCAAGTGATCCTCCGCCAACAAAATCCGCATCTTCCGTGGCAGCTTGGGCTTGGCGTCCGGAGATACCGAGGCCCTGGCCGACGATGCGGACGGGCGCGTAGCCTCCGGTTTACGAGCGGAGGTATCCCCCGGGTTAAAGATGTCGTGTGCGATGTCCGCGAGGAGCTTCTGCAGCCGCGCGTGCTGTATCGGCTTTGGAAGCGGCTCGGCGTTGCGTGACGAAAAGAATTCCTCGACGTCCTCATCCGCCTGCTCGCTCTCCTGTGCGTCGTGCCCGTCGTCGCTGGAGTTCAATCGATGAAACGAATCGATGGAGTTCACGCTCTTCCGCCGGAGCTTGTGCTCCAGCGAGCCGATCTCGCCCCAGCTCCCGATGTCGTTGAGGTCGTCGCTCGAGCTACTGTAGTTTGGCCAGGTCATCAGCACGAACGTCGGGCAGTGAAAAGGCGCCACCTTGTCCTTCCCGCTGTCCGACCCGGAAGCCTCGCTTCCCGCCTTGAGCTTACCGTGCGACTCAGCCCACCGCCTAATCGCGCCGCAAAAAGCAGAGTTCTTCTCAGCCACCACGACGTCGAACGTCTTCATCCCTGGGCCACCCGGGGTTGAATCGAGCGCGTTGACGATCTCATCCCCCGACCCGCAAGAGTGCACGAAGATCCCCCACCGTTCCATCACAGTCGCCAACGTCTGCCGCACCATCCGAGACTCGTCGTAGAGCAACACCCTCAGACACCGGCCTTGGCAGATGGCGTCGAAGGTCATCTGGGAAGGGGTACGGACCAAGGACATAACCTTGGCGGCTCCCGACGCGCGAACCCGGCGCCGAGCCTCCGCCTCGCGCTCGGCATCCTCCGGGTTGGCCCGAACGCCGCCGGGCACCTGCGGCAGCGCGGGGGTGCCCGGGCGGTCCGCGCCTGGTAACGACACGCACTTGACGCAAAAATGGAATGTGCTGCCCATGCCGAGGCCCGGGGATTCGGCCCACATCCGGCCGCCCATGGCTTCGCACAGGCGCTGCGAGATGGCGAGTCCGAGTCCGGTGCCGTCGTACTTGCGCGTCGGTGACAGGTCCACCTGCTGGAAGGACTTGAAGATGGAGTCGATGTTGGACGAGTTGAGGCCGATGCCGGTGTCCCTGACGTAGAAGTGGAGGACCCAATCGTCGCCGTCGGTGGCGTCGGGGGCGGGACCCGGCTGGTTGTCTTGGTCATCACCGCGCCGGTCTTCATCACCCGCGGGACACTTTCGGAGCCAATCCACGGACTTGAGCTTACGCTGCTGCTCCCGCATGCCCCTCTTGGTCTGCTCCTCGCGCCACTCCCGCGCCTGGTGCAGCTTGTCCACACCCGCGCTCTTCTCCTCCTCGATCGCCTTGTCCGCCGTCTCCATCGCGCGTTGGTACTCCTTCTCCACGTCGCCGCCCCTGCGAAGGTACAGGCGGATCATGATGTCGCCCCTCTCGGTGAACTTGATCGCGTTGTTCAGCGTGTTCAGCAGCACCTGCTGCACGCGCATGGCGTCGCCCATGACACTGTTTGGGACACCCTCGTCCACGTGGTACCCCACGTTGAGCTTCAGCCTGGACGAGTGCAGGCCGACAATCTCCATCACCGTCGCGATCACCGCCTGCGGGTGGAAGGGTTCGTGCCGCAACACGAGCTTATCCGCCTCGACCCGTGAAAAGTCCAAGATATCCGAGATGAGCGCCTGCAACGTCTCGCCGGAGCTGCGAATGGTGGTGACGTAATCGCGCTGGACCCGGTTTAGGTTGGTGTCCTCTAAGAGTTGACCCACCGCGATGAGGCCGTTGAGTGGGGTTCGAATTTCGTGCGACATGTGCGCGAGAAATTTAGACTTGGCCTCCGTCGCCGCCGTCGCGATCGTCGCCTTCTTCAACGCGTCGAGCTCAGCCTCGCGGGTGTTGATGAGCTCGGTGACGTCGGATTGGATCCCCACGTAGTGCGTCACCCTGCCCCTCGCGGTCCGAATCGGCGTCAGCGAGAGGTGATTGACGAATTCCTCCCCGTTTTTCCGGTAATTCTTCAGCTGCACCGTGCACGGCAGTCCCGCGTTGATGCACCGTCGGATGTGCTCCACCTTCTCCGGTTCCGTCCCGGCGCCCTGTAAGAACCTGCAGTTGTGACCCACCGTCTCCTCGATCGAGTAACCGGTGATGAGCTCGAAACCGTGGTTGGCGTACACCAGCGGCTGATCGGGGAGGGAAAAGTCGGCAATCGTCACGCCCTCCTGCACCGAGTCCATCGCGAGCTCCTTCAACGACGCGAGCGCCATCGGGGGCTCGTCTTTGAAGCTCTCCAGCCTGGTCTGAAGCCCCAGCTGCGAGCTCGACCGGCGAATGTGGTTACGACGTTGCTGGATCTGTTCCGTGATGTGCTCGTCGAGTTCGGCGACAACGCTCTCCGAAGTCGCTCGAAACTTGGCCTGAAACTCGGCAAACTCCGTCCCGCTCTCACGCGCGATGAACCCGCCCGTCGCCGCGCCCGGTGCGCCCTGGTGGAACGGGCACCCGCCCGCCTTCGCCGCCGCCGCGCCGCTGTCCTTGGCCGCCTCCGCCGCGGCGAGGACAGCCGCGGAGTTGGCGTGTTGGCACGGCGGGTCGTCCGTTTGGATGCTGCGGCCGATGAGACGCGAGTGGAGCTCGGCGACTCGCGCGCGCTCCTCGCTGAGGTGCTGCTGCAGCATCTTGAGCGACGTCTGCAGGCGATCCTCGCGATTGCGCGATTGCGAGAGCTGCGGAACGTATCGGGGAAAAGGCGAGAGAGACGTGAGCGAAGAGGAAGGCGTAGAAAGGCACAAAGAAAAGTGTCGTTGTCGTGGATAAAGAAAAGCGCGAGGGGACGGACGCGTCTCGTTCGTCTCTCGGAGGGATCGAGGTGGGACGTGCGTGGGGCTCACCTCCGCCACGACCGCGGCGTGCACGTCGGCGTCGACGGGGTCATCGGGGTTAATCTCCGGCGACGTCGCGGCCGGCGCCTCGTCGGGCGCGCGGTCGTTCGCTCGTTGCCTGGGGAAGCGCGGACGGATAGAATAGAATTGGTGAGGAAAGGAGGCGGGTTTCCTAGGAGCGAGGGAGGCGCGCGGAATGGCGGGTATCCGCGGCGATGTGCACGTCCGGTGCCACGCGAATGGGGATCAACGGGGTGGATTCAACGATCAATGGTTCCGGCGACTCACCTCTTCGCGCCGCGCATGTCTTCCGGGTCGCCGCCGTCCTTCTTCGCGGCCTTCCCCATGGACGCTCTCGACTCTCGCTCCAACAAGGAGTTGAAGGGAATGAAAAGAAAAAGTGGAGTCGGGAAATGCCCTCCCGGCCCGCGGTGCGACGCGTCTCGTCTCCTCCGCGCCCGCGACAAGTCAAACGCGCGCGCGCTGTGAACTCGTCGATCCCCGCGAGAACGACGACCGCCAGTCGTCAACTCAACAGTGCCCGCCGACCCTTCGGGCGACAGGTCTTTTCCCAAATCAAAGAACCGCTTTTGCGGCGTCTCTCAGCCTCAGAAGGGTCTTTCCGGAGAAAGAGGTGAGAAAGTTCTTTTGTCAGTCGCGACTCGCGATCGATGAGTTAATTTCCCCGATAAACCTTGGAAAGTGGTGCGGGTGGGTTCGGGCGATCTTAACACAGAATAACCAACTTTCGTATGGGCATTTTGTATTAAAAACAGGCTTCGGCGAATAATGCCCGATTATCATATGCGCGATTGCTGCACGATTGCTGCATTCTTTTGAGTTTTTGGCAGTCGATCAATCGCCCTCAGACGAAGGGAGCGCACTCGTCGTCCGGCCACCCCGAGTTCGGAGCTCACTCGTCCGACCCGATACTCGCGAAGACCCCGCGTCGTACTCGCGTCTCGACCTCGTCGTGAGGAGGATCCGGTGCGCCGGTGGGTGGGTGGTCGGGGGTCCGGTCGACCGATCCGGTTGGGCACCCTAACAAAACACGACGTCAGTCTAATTGCCCACCCGGAAATAAAAAGAAACTAACCCGATCGACGCGGTCGAGTTTTGGCGATTCCGACGTCGTCGTAAGTGCGGTGCGCGGCGATGGGCGGCGACGGTGGAGGTGCCGGGATGAGCCTCGAGGAGGCCAAGGCTGTGCTCGAGCGCGCGGGCGTCGGTAAGAAGGATTCCAAGTCCTCGAAGAAGGAGAAGAAGGAGAAGAAGAAATCTAAAAAGTCCAAGAAGGAGAAGAAGGACGGCAAGAAGAAGGACAAGAAACGCAAACGCGACCGCCGCAGCGACAGCGACAGCGACAGCGACAGCGACAGCGGCAGCGACGACGACGGCGGCCGGCGGTGGAAGAGCGGCGTGGACTCCGGGAAGGCGCCGGCGAAGGGGAAGGATAAAAAATCCAAAAAAGATTCATCATCAAGCGCGTGGGGGCCGCCGCCCGGCCCGGACTTCAAACCGGAGCCCATATCCGAGGACGACTACTTCATGAAGAACCACGAGTTCGCGACATGGCTGAAGCACGTGCACAAGACGTACTTCACCGACCTGTTGGCGGAGAAGGCGAGGGCGCTGTTCAAAGACTTTGTGAAGCGGTGGAACAAAAGTGAGTTGCCGCGGAGCTTCTACGTCGACGGCGTGACGGTGACTGGTCGGCGGTGAGCGACGCTTTGTTTAGTGATTTTCAATGTACGGTGTCGTGGTATTGCCTCGCCGTGTTCCGCGTGCATCGACTGGGACGACGTATTCGGTCGTGCGTTTGTTGTCGTTCGCGAGTGTCGTCGGTGTCCCTTGGAGTTTCCCAAGGGCCGTTTTGCTGACTCACATCTCACCGTCCTTGGATCGACCTTCGAGCACTTCATCGATCGCGCGCGTCGCTCGCCATGATCGACGCCGCTCGGCTCGCGAATCTCAAGCGGGACGTCAAGGATGCTTTGCTCAACAACAAGGTGATCGCCTTCCCCATCGCGTGCCGCGTGGCGTGGCACGCGTCGGGAACCTTCGACGCCCGGGACGGGAGCGGCGGATCGGACGGCGGCACCATGAGGTTCGAGCCGGAGAAGTCCGACCCCGCCAACGCGGGGCTCGGCATCGTCCGCGACATGCTCCACGAGGTGCACAAGAAGTACCCGGACGTGTCCCAGGCTGACATCTTCACCCTCGCGGGTGCCTTGTCCATCGAGTTCGCGGGTGGACCGCACGTCCCGCACGCGTTCGGCCGGACCGACGACAGCGACGGATCGCGATGTCCCGCGCACGGCCGCCTGCCCGACGCCTCCCAGGGCGCCACACACCTCCGTGACGTCTTCCACCGTATGGGTATGTCCGACAGGGACATCGTCGCGCTCTCCGGCGCGCACACGCTCGGGCGATGCCACTTCGTGCGGTCGGGATACGACGGCAAGTGGACCAGATCGCCGCTGCGATTCGATAACGAGTACTTCCGGAACCTCATCCACTACACCTGGAAACCCCGCGAGTGGGACGGACAGCTCCAGTACACCGACGTGGAGACTGGCGAGTTGATGATGCTGCCCACCGACGTCGCACTCAAGACCGACGCGAACTTCAGGCCGTTCGCCGAGCTCTACGCCAGAGACCAAGAAGCCTTCTTCAGGGACTTCTCCGCCGCGTATTCGAGGCTGCTGGCGCTGGGTACCACCGCGTGCCCCCACCTCGCGGGCGTGAACGCTCGCGCCGCGGTGAAGGAACGCGACACGCGCTCGTGGGAGTTTCGCGAGGCGTGCATGCACGGCGTCGTGGACATAATGCCGCTGGCGAGGGACGTCGATCTGAACGCGGGCGACGCGGGCACGGGCCGAGCCGCCATCCACAAGGCTGCGTACTGGGGCCACGCGCACACGACGAAGACGCTGACGCAGGACCTGCGCGTGGACCCGAACGTGCGGGACGCCGATGGGGACACCGCGCTGCACGACGCCGCGAGGTTCGGGCACGTCGAGGTGTGCAAGCTTCTGCTCGCGACGCCCGGGATCGAGACGGGGATAAAAAACGGAAAAGGTCTCACCGCGCTGGCGCTGGCGGAGGACTACGGCAAGCCCGAGGTCGCCGCTTTGCTCCGCGCCAAGGGCAGCAGGCTGTGAACGCGCGTACGTATCACTGTACATAGCCCTCATCTAGTGCCTCTTCTTTCTTACGCGAACGAGAACGCCTAGCTAGTAGTCTGTCCGATACCTCTCGCCGCTAACGCTTCTCTAGAGCTAGCTAACTAAGTCCCCGCGACGGCTTCGCGCTGTCCACGCCGACCCGCCCGCCGCGCAGGCTACGTGCCTCGTCCACCCCACCGCCCATCTCGTTCCCGACCCGCCGTCGCTTCATCAGCCTGTCGTACATGACCAGAGCGCCGGACACGGCCACGTTATAACTCGCATTTCTCCCCGCCGTCGCCGGCAGCTCCACCGTGTGCGCACACGCCCTCAGCACCGACGACGGCAGCCCGTTATCTTCACTCCCGAGCACGTACACCGCCCTGTCGGGGTGTGTGAACGCACGCAGCGGCGTCCCTCCCATCTCCACCGCGACCCACACGGCGTCGTAGGGAGTATTCGCCGCGAACGCGTTCCAGTCGGGGTGCGAGTACATCGGTAGTGTGGTCCACGTCTTGGTGGTGTCCGCGCTGGATTTCGTGAACCGCGCGCCGACGGTGTACGTGAACGCGGCGCCGAGCTGGTACGCCGATCGCCACAGCGTGCCTTGGTTGGCTTCGTTCTTGCCGCCGACGATGCCGACGCCGAAGTATCCGTCTCTCGCGGCGTCGGCTGGGTTTGAGACGTGCGCGACGTCGACGTTCTCGAGGCCCTGGATGACGTCTCCCGGGGGCGGGACGCGCGCGGGTGGATCCACGCGGCGCTCGAGGGAGATGTCCAGGGTCTTCCTGTCGGCTCGGAACTCCAGCGGGGTGTCGTCGTCGACCACCGCCCATCCCTCCAACTCCGCGTGTTGGTACCGCGCTCGCCATCGACCCAAGTCCACACCGTCCAACTCGAGCAGCGCGCCGGCGTCCTCGCCGGTCAGGTACGCGACGCCGGGCGGGAGGAACACGAGGTTTCCATTGCGCGCGGTGGAACCGGGGTAAAAGTACCGAAGCGCGTTGCACTCCGACGTCGACGGCGCGCTCATGGGCACTGACGCAGTGGCGAGAAAGGCGGATATAAAAAGCGCAAAGACAAAGAGGCGAAAGGTGAGAGAGTCAACCAATACCGCACGAGCGTTCGCGTCGTCAATCACAAAGAATGCTACGCACACACCACCGCCCTACGCCACCACTCACAGGTCGATGACCCTGGATAGCTTCTGGATGCGGTTCAACAGGCTGTCACCCTCCTTGATGTAGCTCTGGTACAGCGCGTTCTTAGCATCCGGCCGATTGGTCACCAGCACTCCGTTGACCTTTTCGATGCGCACGTTGAGCCTACCCTCCACGATGAAGTTGGACAGCTCGTTGTCGATGAACTCCTCGCTCACGCAGAAACTCGACGCCATCGACGCCACCGTCACGGACTTGTACGACGCCAGGTACTGAGCGTACGCCGCGACGCGAGCCTCTCTGAGAAAGTATCGGTGATGCGCGTGAAGCCACGAGGATTTATCCACGGCGTCGGCCACTTGCGGAAAGGCGAGCATGAACTCCTTGTATTTGCACAAGTGCAGGGAATTGACGAGGTCCCGCACGGCACCGCCCGCGATGTTATCGATGACGGCGAGCACCTCGGGGGAGTCAATCACCTTGGCCTTTAAATCCGTCCGTTTCAGCGACACCACGGAGCACACCACCGCGTAAAACACAAACTCTTCGTACGTCATGAGCTCGTAGGTGGTGAACGTGGATAAGGACTCGAGGAATAGCTCGGTGGCGCCCGTGAAGTCCCGCCGCGCCATCTTGTACACGCCCTCGTACACCTTGAGTTTGTTCTTACGCTCCCAGTCCGCGCCCCCGGGCTGTTCCAGCAGATCCTTCAGCTTCGCGATCTGTTTTTCCAACGACGTCCAATCGTCGTGGAAGACGCACAGGCGCATGACGGAGAAGACCATCTCCATCCGCTGACCGATCGCCACCGTCTTCTTCTCGCACACGTCGAACGCGGCGAGCGCGCGTTCACGGTCGCCGACCTCCAGGAAGAACTCAGCCTTGGCGAGCATGGCGTCGCGCACTTCCGAGTCTCCCAGGTTATCTTCGGCATCTTTGATCTTGGCGTCGAGTTCGGTGACGCGTGACTCGTTCTTGGCGCGCATGTCCGCCTGCGCCTTGTCGTCCATCATCCACCCGAACTTCTCGCAGTACACCGGGTAGAGCGTCGCCATGTTGTGTTCGAGGACGTGCGTCTTGACCTCCTCGCCCAGGCTGTCGACGTCGTCGCACAGATCGGGGTTGCTCAGCAGGAAGATCTTGTGGCATAGGGTGATGCTGGGGTCCACCTCCTGGTTCTCCTCGGGGAGCCGCGTGTCCTCCTCCTCGTCCATGGGAGCCATCGCGCGTGGATCACGACGTACCGAGTCTCCGAACCCTCCGGCGCGGTCGTCCCTCGACGAGATCTGACCTGGGCGTGAGGGGACTTTCCCCTTTCAAACGGGCTTTTTCAGTTTGTCCGCCCGGTCGGTGGTCGGTTGACGCGTCGACAAGTCCCCGTCGCGCTCTCAGCGCGCCGACACAGCGCCATGCCGTCCCCGATCACGCCGGAGCAGCGCGATGACCTCCGGTCGCGCCTGTGCGATAACCTCGCCGCGGTCCGGTTCGCCGGCGCGGGGGAATCGGGCGACGACAACCACCAACGAGCGTCGGAGGTTGAGCAGAAAGCGTTCGCTGCGGCGGAGATGCTGGCGAGCGAGGACGCCCGGGAGACGGTCCGGGAGTATTCTCGCGCGGCGGGTGAGTTGATGGCACAGATCGTCGCCGAGGCCGGAGAGGGAACATCTCGGGACGACGACGACGACGACGCCGCATCGTCGTCATCGTCGTCATCCTCCGAGGACGAGATGGGCGGCCTCGCGGGACTCATCCAGCGGCTGGCGCTGAAACATCGCGAGCAGGGCGGGCAACTCGACGGGGACGGCATCCCGATGATGCCCGAGCCCGAACCCCGGCAACCCTTACTCACATCCTTCGACGTCGCGGGCGTCGCGGAGTACATCAAGTCCGGGAAGTGCAAGCGCATCGTCGTCATGGCGGGCGCGGGGATATCAGTCAGCGCGGGCATCCCAGATTTTCGCTCCCCGGGCACAGGCCTGTACGACAACCTCCAGAAGTACAACCTGCCCCACCCCACCGCGGTGTTCGAGCTCGACTACTTCAGGACCAACCCGGAACCCTTCTACCTGCTCGCGAAAGAGCTCTACCCCGGCAACTTCCCACCCACGCCCACGCACCGGTTCATAAAGCTGCTACACGACAAAGGGCTGCTCACGCGGTGCTTCACGCAGAACATAGACTCGCTGGAAGCCGCGGCGGGGATCCCGGGAGATAAGATCGTCGCCGCGCACGGAAACTTCGACGCCGCGCGTTGCCTCCACGGCCACGTCGCGGACGTGAACGACGTCAAGTCCGCCGTGGACGCCGGGACGGTCATGCGGTGTAAAGAGTCCGGGTGCGACGAACTCGTCAAGCCGGACATCGTCTTCTTCGGCGAGTCGCTGCCTCAGCGGTTCAACGACCTCGCGGCGGTGGACTTTGACGACTGCGATTTGCTCATCGTCGCGGGGACGAGTTTGGCGGTGCACCCCTTCGCCGGGTTGGTCGATTTCCCGGGTGAACACACGCCGAGGCTGCTGGTGAACAGGGAGGTTGTGGGCGAGGTTGACGCGCGGATGCGTAGCCTTCGGCTGATGCTCGGCCGCGGCGGCGGGTTCGACTTTAGTGCGGAGAGTAACTACAGGGACGCGCTGTGGCTGGGTGACTGCGACGATGGGTTCATGGAGCTAGCGACGCTGTGCGGATGGGGGGATGAGATCCGTGAGATGTGCGAGTAGGTAGGGACGCGGTCCGCGGTCCAATTACATAGCTAGCTAGCCAGCTCTAGTCCTCCATGTAGAGCACCTTCATCTGGTCCGGGGTGTACCGGTCCCGCCTTGCCCACGCCCTGCGGTTCTGGAGCCGTTGCATCTCCTTGAATCTCTCGCGCGCCACCGTGCGAGGGTCCATTTCCCCGCGCTCCATCGCCAGCACGTTGTCCGGCTTCAGCAGCGCGCGCTCCAGCCTGTACCTCGCCGCCTCAACCTCTAAATCCTCCTCCGTAATCATGTGCCCGAATTGTCCGGGCAGATCCCGCAGCTCGACCGGGTCGTTCGGGTAGGTGGAGGAGGGAACGAAACCCGTGGCGCCGTAGAGTCCCGAGCGCATCATCTCGGCGGCGGTCTTCGCGCCGTTAAGGGTCGGCATGGTTGAGTTCACGGTGTCCACTTTCTCGCTTCTGACAATGCGGAAATTCGAGCCCAATTATTGTGCAAAGTCAAAAGCAAGCCACAGATCTAACAGAGCACAACGGGAGTTTTCCAGGCGGTGGCTGGCACTCGTGAGGACAATGACAGTGTTATGACAATGCAATTCGTATTGAAACAAACTATAGTAATGGTAATAATCTACTACGTTTTCGGCTGTCCATCGCGCGCACGTATTCGTGCGCCTCACAGCCGCGGCCGCGTGGGTGTGCCATCGCACTGAGACCTCACCGTGCGGCCGGAAAGAATAATATATTTTCAACCCGCTCTCCGCGCTTAGGCGGTGGCGGCGGCGGTGATGGCATACGCGATGCCGGGGATGATGAAGAACACGACGAAGGTGTACACCAGGGGGAAGATCTTACCCCACTTGGGGTTGGTGGTCATCTTGCCGAGGAACCTGGCGCCGTTGAGGGGAATCTGGCGAACCTTGGGGATGGGGTACCAGAGGACGATGCCGAAGACGTTGAAGAAGAGGTGGCAGAGCGCAACCTGCCAAGCCTGGACGGGGTTGGAGGTGACGACGGTGGCGGCCATGATACCGGTGATGGTGGTACCGATGTTGGCGCCGAGGGTGAGGGGGAGCATGTCCTCGAGGCCGATGAGACCCACAGCCGCGAGGGGGGTGAGGGTGGAGGTGGTGATGGAGGAGGACTGCACCATGATGGTGATGAACATGCCGATGACGATGTTCAGGTAGCCGTTGAAGCCGACAACCTTGCGCAGGATGCGCGCGGCGGTACCCTTGACGATGATCTGGAGCATGTACACGATGCAGAAGAGGCAGGAGCACAGGGAAATGAGAGAGACGATGGTGAGGAAAGTTCCCGCGCCGTTGTCCGTCATGTCCCACTCGTCGAGGGTGAGGCCACCCTTGAGGAGGCGCTTATCGCAGAGGCCGGTCTTCACCTTGGACTTGAGATCATCGTCGACGCAGACCGCGTAGCAGGTGCCGACGGCGAGGTTGTCCGCGACGGAGCTGGTCCAGTTTTCCGTATCGTCAAAGAGCGCGACGGGGCTGTCGCAGCCGGTGGCGGGCTTGGTGTAGTGGAACTCGGCGGGATCGTCGCCGGAGGTGCCGACGATGTAGGCGGGGGCGCGCTTCTTTGTGAGGTACCCGCCGGACATCCAGTTGTCCTCGTAGTTGGCTTGGACGTTGGAGCAGACCCCAGGGGAGGTGCAGACCTCTGTGGAGATGATCTTCATCGCGTCGGAGGAGAAGCTCACGCCGCACTGGCCCCCGCACCAGTTCTGGGAGATGTACCCGGCAACCTTCTTGTCGTAGTTGGCAACACCCTTGGAGTAAGGGGAGATGTAGGGCTTCAGGAACTCGGTCTTGTTGCAGTCGTCGCCGTCGCAGGGCTTCTGGCTCTTGGCCATCTCGTAGGTCATCTTCTCGAGGAAGGGGTAGATCCAGTTGATGGGGAGGAAGACGAGGACGTTGAGCATGTTGAAGACGTCGTGGACGGTGGCGGCGGCGAACCCGCGGCGGAGGTCGTCCTTGTTGGCGAAGTGTCCCATGGCGACGATGGTGTTGGTGACGGAGGTGCCGATGTTGGCGCCCATGATCATGAACACCGCGGTGTTGACGGAGAGCTCGTCGGCTCCGACGAGGGAGACGATGATGGAGGTGGTGGTGGAGGAGGACTGGACGAGAACGGTGGCGAGGATACCGATCATCAGCGCGGAGATCGGGTTGTCCGCGACGTCGAACATCTTGGCGGAGGACTTGCCTCCGAGGAGCTTGAAGCCGGTGCCCATGACACCGAGGGTGAGGAGGAACACCCAGAGGCAGTAGAAGACGCCGAGGGTGAGAACCGCCTTTTTGATGGGGTTCTCGCTGGAGGGCTGGAGCCACTTGGCCTGCGCCGCCTGGTCAGCCTTCTCCTCGGCGGTCATCTCGTTCGTGAGCGCGACCTGGGTCATGGTGACGCCCTCCTCGGCAGCCTTGGCCTTGGCGTCGACCTGCTTGTCGTCCTCGATGAAGTCGCCGGCGTCGGGGTCGAGGCCCTCGTGCTTGCGTACGAACTTCTCGTAAATCGTGATGAGCATGGCGGCCGCGATGACGAGGAACATCATGACGAGGCAGGCATCGCCCTCGCCGGACTCGCCCTCGGGCCCGGGGTCGTGAACGACCTGCTTGTCGCTTCCGAGCAGGTGGCGCATCATGACGTCAGACATGTTGCGTTGACGGTTGTGCCGATGGCTGCGAACACTTTTCAAACAAAGCCAAAACTACCGGTCGTTGCCGCAAGATTCCTTTTTTTGAGCACAGGGGGTCACTGGTCAAACGCGGTGTTGAACTTTGGTCACCGCGCAGAAGTAAAAACCGTGTGAAATACAGGCTCGTGATTGGCTATGGTCACCGCGCTGACACCAAAAAGGCCAATCACGAGCCTGTATTTCACACGGATTACATTTCGGCGCGGTGACCAAAATTTAACACCGCGTTTGACCAGTGACCCCCTGTCCTTCAGAGGTCGCTTCGGCGGCGAACTACGAGGAATAATATTCCTTGTTTGCAGATCAGCTGGCCGTCCGTTCCTGCTGCTGGGCACCATCTATGCGTGATTAGTCGTCAAAATATGAGGAAAAGAATGGTTCGTTATCCAGCGCGGCAGTTCCCTGTAAACTGTCCTCATCTCCAGAGCAGATTTTACGTTTGGCTCGTGCACCCGCACAAACGTCTTCAGCTTATGCGGAGGCGATGCCCGGGACGATGAAGAAGGCCATGGATAGGTAGGCCAGAGGGAAAAGCCTGCCGTACTCAGGGTGGGCAGTGCACTTGCCGAGGAACCTGGAGCACTTCAGGGGAATCTCACGCATCTTGGGGACGGGTACCAGAGGAGAGTACCGAAGATGTTGAAGAAGAGGTGGCAGAGCGCAACCTGCCACGCCTGGACCGGGTTGGAGGTGACGACGGTGGCGGCCATGATACCGGTGATGGTGGTACCGATGTTGGCGCCGAGGGTGAGGGGGAGCACGTCCTCGAGGCCGATGAGACCCACAGCCGCGAGGGGGGTGAGGGTGGAGGTGGTGATGGAGGAGGACTGCACCATGATGGTGATGAACATGCCAATGGCGATGTTCAGGTAGCCGTTGAAGCCGACAACCTTCTGAAGGAACACGATGCAGAAGAGGCAGGAGCAGAGGGAGACGATGGTGAGGAAAGTCCCGCGCCGTCGTCAGTCATTTCCCACTCGTCGAGGGTGAGGCCACCCTTGAGGAGGCGCTTATCGCGATCCTTCTTGATCTTGCCGGCGCAGACCGCGTAGCAAGAGGTGCTGGCGGTGTGAGGCTGCCCGCGACGGTGCCGGTCCAGGCGTCCTCATCGTCGAAGAACCCAGGTCTGGGACTGTCGCAGCCGGTGGAGGGCATGGTGTGATGGAACTCGGCCACGCTGCCGGAGGCGGTGCCGAAGATGTAGGCGGGGGCGCGCTTCTTGGCGAGGTAGCCCTTGCTCATCCAGTGGGTCTCGTAGTTGGCGTGGACGCGCGAGCAGTTAAAGTCGCCGTCGGCATCCTCGACGCAGGCCTCCTTGGAATCTGGAGATGGAATATTTGAGCTTCAAGGCGTCGGACCTCGCCAGAGGGGCCCTCGGCCCCAAGGTCGTGCTCGAGCTTCTCATCGCAGCCGAGTAGACGGCGCATCATGATTTCAGACGTTTCGCTGAATTGACTTCATTCGGGCGCAGTCGTGGCGCGCGGTGAAGTGGCCCATCTTCCTGGCCAATGTGCTTTTTTCCATCAAAACGCGTTACGACGATTCCTTCTGCGTTACAACGATTTCAGGAGTTTTAACCCTCGCACGGGCTCGGGGACTGAAAACAGCGAAAATTGATTCCATTTCTTTTGCTCAGCACCCTCTATGCGTGATTAGTCGTCAAAATATGAAATTGACGCTGGCGATTCCGAGTTGACGGACGAGGATGTGACTCGGCGCGGATGAGCAGACGAGGGGCGTGCGTTTTTGCTCTCGTCAGTTCTTACATTCGCGTTATTCGCGTCGTGAGTGCGCCGCCGTTCACGTGTGCCGTTCGATCCCTACGTCCGTTTCGCCGCGTCGCTCACTCGTCCTCGTCCTCCTCCTCTTCCTCCTCTTCCTCCTCTTCCTCCTCCTCCACCTCCTCCTCGTCGTCGTCGTCCTCGGCGCGTCTCTTTCCCGACTTGCCCTCCTCGAGGATGTGCTCGTCGCCGACGAATTTGAGCGCCTCGGCCAGCGTCACCTCCCGTACCCTGCTCTCCTTGTGCGCGTGCTCCACCCCCTGGATGACCCGCGCCACCTTGACGAGCTCGGGCCTGAACGTGGTGCACACGAACTGCGTCCCGGCGTCCGCCTGCGCGCGCACCATCGCGGCGACGGCTGTGCGGTACTGCGGATCGAGCGCGGCGTCAATCTCGTCGAATAGGTAAAACGGCATCGGGTCGCAGCGCTGGATGGCGAAGATGAGTGCGACCGCGACGACGGTTTTCTGCCCGCCGGAGAGCTGCTTCATCTGCATCGTCTCGCCTTGCCCGAAGGACACCTTGATCTTGACGCCGCTGTACTTCTCCGCGAATCCTTTCGTGACGGGGGGTTTGGTCGGTTCTCCGTTGGGATCGGCGTTTTCGGCGTCGGGCGCGGGCGCGGCGGACTTCTTGCGCTGCATCACGAGCTCGCCCTTGCCGCCGTGGACGAGCCGGGCGAATACCTCGCGGAAGTTCAAGGACACCTGCTTGAACGTGCGCTCGATGGACTCGTCCTTCTTCTGGTCGAGGAACGACATCAGCTCCTTGATCTTGGCGTGCGCCTTGTCGAGCTCGCCGCGGCGAACCTCAAGGCCCTCGCGCTGCTCCGTGAACTGCTGGTACTGGTCCAGCGCCTTTTTGTTGACGTGCGACAGCTTGGCGAGCTCCTCGTTGGTCTTGGAGAGCATCGAGTGAAGCGTCTTGAGCGCCTTGCCGCGGTACTTTTCAAACGCGTCGCCGGGGAGCGACCCGAGGTCGCGAATCTTCCGCTGTAAACCCTCCCGCTTGGTCTGAAGCGTCGCCTTCTTGCTCATCAGACCCTCCATCTCGCGCTCGTCGTCCGCCAAACCCGCCTTGGCATCGTCCGCCTCGCCGCGGAGCCGCTCGAGCGACGCCTTGCACTCCTCCACCGCGGAAGCCGCCGCCGCTAACTTGGCGGCGAGCTCGGTGTGGTAAGCGGACGCCTCCGCCTCGTTCGCCGCCGCCGCCGCCGCCTCCGCCTCGGCGCGCGCCAGGTCCGCCTCAACGCCGCTGATGTCAACCTCCGACGTCGTCGCCTCGATCTGCCGCTGCCTTCGCTCGAGGTTGGACTCGAGCGTCGCGCGCAGTTCGCCGAGTTCAGCCTCCGCGGAGAGCCGCGCGGACGTCGCCGCGAGCTTCGTCTCCTTGAGCGCGTCCAATCGCGGGTTCAGCTCGCCGAGCTCCTTGACCTCGGCCGGTGTGAGCTTGGCGTTGAGGTCGGTCGCCATCTCGGCCCGGAGGTCGGCAGCCTGCGCCTCGAGGTCCACGATCGTCACGCGAATCGCACCCGCGGTTTTGGACTTGACCCCCGCGGATTCCTCGGCTCGACTCGCGGCGTAGCCGCATTCCTTGACATCCGTCTTGAGCCGGTCGATGTCCTGCTGCCGGTGCCGCCGCGCGGACTCCATGCGCTGGATGTCGCCCAGCACCGCCGTCACGGCCTGCTCCGCGGTCTGGAGCTTGTCCTTGACCGCGGTGCTCTCTTTCCGGAGATCCGAGCGAAGCCTCTGGGTCTCGCGGAGCATCTTCATGTTGATGAGCCTCGACCGACCGGCGTCCTGGTAACCGCCGGAGATGGCGCCGCGGTTGGACACCGCGTCGCCGTCCATGGTCACGCAGTCCAGGTTGGTGCTGCCCGCGTACTTGACCGCGACGTCGATGTTGCGGCAGATCAGCACGTTGCCGAAGACTTTGTCCATCGCCGGTCGAACCGCGTCGTCGTGGCGAATCTTGCTGAGCATGGGGAAGACGTCCTGCGAATCCGGGTACTCGCGGTTCCGCGTCTTCAGCCTGTTCAGGGGTAAGAACGTCACGCGCCCGCCCTTCTCCTTGTTCAGGTAGGTGATGATCTTGGACGCCACGTCATCGTCGTCGACCACGACGTTGAACAGCTGGTTCGCCGCAGCCGCCTCCACGGCGGCGAAGAACCGCTCGTCGCACTCCATCAGCTCAATCAACGGCCCGTGGACACCCTTGATGCTGTGGTCCTTCACGATCCGTTGCACCGCGGCGAGCCCGCGGAAGAGCTCGCGGGGCATCGTGAACTCCAGGTGCTTATCGCGTCGCTTGACCTCCTCGGTCTTACGCGCGAGCTCCGCGTCGAGTTCCGCGTCGCGGCGCTGGAGTTCTTTTCTTTCGTCCTGCGCCGCGTTGCGGGTACCGATCTTTTCCTGGTATTCACCCTCGGACTGCGCCAGTGAGGCGTCTTCCTCGGACAGCTTAGCCTTGATCTTAGCCTCGTCCGCTCGTTCGTCCTTAATCGTACGTTTCAGAGCCTTGACGTCGTCTTCGAGGATGGCCACTTCTTCGCGTTTGCGGGCGGCGGTGGTCTCGGCGTCTGCGACTTGTTCCGTTAGCCATTCGTCCCTCTCTTTCTTCGTCTTGAACTGCGCGCCTCGGCCTTGTCGCTGGTGTAGCACCTGCAGTCGCCGGTTAACCTCGCCGATCTCGGACTCGGTGGCTTCCTCTTTCGTCGCGGATGCGTTTACTTTGGGTCGTAGGGCGTCGATCTTAGCTCGGGCCTCCGCGACGGCTGCGTCCAACGAGTTCTTGTCACCGGCGACTCCCGCGAGCCTCTCCTCGCCAGCCTGGATCTGCTCGCGTAGTTCCGTGACGTCCAAGTCCGCGGACGTTCGCTTCTCGACGCACTTCCGGAGTTCCAGGTCGGCGACGCGAAGGTCTTCTTTAGCGGACGCGACGGCTCTTTCCTTATCCTTGCACTCGCGCTCCACCGTTCGAATCTCGTCGTGGGTCTTGTGCTGGCGGTCGTCCTCCTCCTTGGCGCGCTCCACGAAGTTGCGCCTGCGCTCCTCGACCTCATCCAGCTTGGCGCGCGTTTCGCTGAGGTCTTTTTCGTAGACGGTGTACTCCAGTGAGCGTTTAGTGCGGTCGTGTTCCATGTACTTTTGCAGTTCGTCCTTCTCCGCGTCGAGTTCGCCGAGTCTCTGCTCGATGAACTCGACCGTCTCCTGGATCTGGTCCCGTCGGCTCTTGGTATCGTCCATCACCTTGAGGCTCTCCCGCTTCTTATCTTCGTACACGGACGTACCGCCGATCTCTTTCAGCAGCGCGAGTCGCTCCTCGTCCTGCATGGTGGCCATCTTCATGATCTCGCCTTGCTTGACGCAGTAGTACGGGTTGGTCCTGGAGAAGCCCGCGGACTCCAGGAGGTTGACGACCTCCGCCTTGGTGATGTGCTTGCGGTCGAGGTAGTACTCGTCCTTCTTCAACCCGATGGTACGTCGCAGACGGACCTCCTCGCGGTCCACGGGGAGGCGGTTGTCGGAGTTGTCAAAGACGATCTCGGCGTACGCGGACATGACCGCGTGGCCGGCGCCCTCGTGGAGGAGCTTCTGGCGCTCCTCCGAGCGCGTGGAGCCGAAGATGTCGGCGAGGACGAATCGGATGGCGTGGAACAGGTTGGATTTACCGGAACCATTCGCGCCGACTGCGGATACGGGGCGGGATGTTGGGTAGGGGACGGCGTCAGAGAGGCGGGGACGGCGGGATTTCAAAGTGGGGCGGTTGCTTTCTTCTCGGTGGGTGTGGTGTGCCCACGGGGAGATCTGGGCGCGGGTACGCACCGATGCAGTTCAGGTGGGGCTCGAAGTCGGCGGCGGTCTGCTCCCGGTACGTCTTGAACCCCTCGACGATGACCTGCTTGATGTGCATGGCGACACGCGACGGGGCTACGCGAGAGCGCGCTGCCGATCCGGAGGTGTGCCCACCGACAACAGCCGGGGCGCCTTTTTTCTTTCCTTCTCGCCGGGGGCGCGCGACGAGGGAGGAGGGTCCGAGGGTTACCGCGGTCTGGCACGCGTTTCGACAGCGTCGGACGCGCGCGTATGTGGTACCGGTGACTCGCGCGGTACGCACTGCCGCTACGGCGAGGGGCGGGGAGCCTCTCGTTTAAGCCACGACTCTCTGATTTTGAAATCTCAAAAAAGTCCAAAAAGTTGCAACCAGCCAGGCCTGTCCGACCACGCCGAGGCCTGTCAGGTCACTCTGGTACCCTCTCGGACACCACGGCGGGCGCCATGGCCGCGCCTCGGCCACCCAAACTCCTCTCACTGCTCCTGCAACTGCTTCTCCTATCCCGCGCGACCCGCGGCGACGACACCCCGCTTTTCCCCGCGTGGCTCGAGCGCCTCTACCCCGGCCTCGGCGACTCGGTCCAGCTCACCTGCGAAGGGAGCTTCGACGCGTCCCTCCACGCCGACGTTCTCTCGCGATGCGTCCGGATCACCGGGTCCCTGACCGTCACCGGACTCATCCCGGACACGCTGAGCACGCGCGAGCCGTACAACCGCGTCTTACGTACGGTCGACGGCGACGTGCTCATCGAGCGGAACCGCGTGCTCACCTCCCTTCGAGGCGCGTTCCCGGGCCTCGTCAGCGTCGGCGGTGACGTGCGCGTCGTGGACACGGGCCTGGTGTACCTCACCGGGTTCGAGTCCCTCAGCACGGTCGACGGCACGGTGCTCGTGGTGGACAACGCGCGGATGCTGGGGTTCGGCGACGGCGTCGTCACCGCGTTCAGTTCCCTCCTATCCGTCGGCGGTGAGTCTATTTTAATGTTCGTACGGGCAATTAGTATGACATCATGCGTGTTTTGTCAACAGGCTCGGTGGTGATATCGGCAAACGCCGCCGAGGAACTGGACGGATTTCGGGCGCTGCGGCGCGTCGGCGTGGGTCCCACGGGCGGGGGCGTGACGATCGGACCGTCGGTGGACCTGCGGTACGTCGTCGGGAGCGGGCCGGGGTGGAGCGGGTACGTGGCGGGCGAGGCTGAGGCGTTTCCGTCGCTCGAGTACGCAGGCGGCGAGGTACATTTATTTTAATTCTCGTATGGGCAATTTAAGTGATGGTGTTTTTTTGTGTTCACAGGTGGCTGTCATCGGTAACGATGGTCTGAGGAACATAAAAGGTGCGTTTCGTCGACTGATGCGCGCGACCGGGATGGTTCGTGTCGAGGGTAACACCCCGGGGTTACAGGAAATCTCCGAGAGCTTCTCGTTGCTGGATTACGCGGGCGGGGACGTGCGGGTGCGGGGAAACATGAACTTGGTACGAGTCTCCAAATCTTTCGTGTCTCTGAGAGCGGTTGGGGGCGATCTCTCGATCGACGACTGCCCGGCGCTGCTTCAGCTCGAGCACGGGACGTTCAATCGGGTGCAGTGGCTGGCCGGGTCGCTGGTCATCGCACGGACGGGGCTCCAGGGCCTATCGTTCCTGTACAGTCTCGCGAACGTCGGGACGGACGTGTCGCTGAGCGAAAACGAGAAACTTAAAACCCTGGACGGCCTTCAAAACGTTCGACTCGTGGGACGGGGGATCGGTCTCCAGGGATTGGAAGGTAACTTTGGCAGATGCGGCGCGATATCCGAGCGGTTCGGGGTCGTTCACACGTGCTACGCGCAGCAGTACAGGTTCTGTCAGCCCCTGGCGAGGAGCCCCGTGTTGTCCGTACCCGGCTGGTACAGGTGCGTGGACTCGTTAGCCACCAAGCTACTGCTCACCCCTGAGCTGAAGACGACCGCGGCACTGGCGCAGGTCTCGGGTCAGATCGACGCCTTGCAGACCCCCGCGGCGGCGCTCACGATGTTCGCACCCACCGACGTCGGGTGGCTCCGCTCGGTGGGCAGACTGGAGTCCGTGCGGCTCAGAGCGGAAGCATCACAAACTCCAAACGCGCTATCCACCCTGCTGTACGCGCACACCGTCCGAGGAGCCAAGCCTTTGCGTGATTTCCACGACGGCGACGTACCGCACACGCTGGCGTTTGGAATCGCGGTGCGGATCACGGTGTATCCGGGTTTGATGGCGATGTCTCCCGCGATCGCCACGCGGTGCCGAGCGAGGCCGGGCGTGTGGGGAGAGTGCGCGCCCTCCTTGACGAAAAAGGTTTCCATGGAGCCGCTTCGTTGGATCGAGAACGGCGTCGGGCGACGAACTGACGGCGGAATGGGCACCGACGAGCTCCTCGACGCGTACCAGCGCGGCGTCCTGACCGCCGGTGAGGACACGTCAGCGGATACAGAAGACGAAAGCTATCCGGAAGCGCCGAAGGATTTTGATCAAACAAAAGCCGCCGCGGACGGAGCCGAGGCGACGGAGTGGGCGGACCGCGCCCGCACCGCGGTACCCTCCGGCGCGAGAGTCGTCCTCGGTGACATCAAGGCGGGTAACGGATACGTCCACGTCGTCGACGCCGCGATGTCGGCGGAGTATCTGCTCGCGCCGCCGCCCGCACCGGCGCCGAGGCCGCCCTCGGGTCCACCGTTCAATCAGCAGACTTTTCAAATCCTGATGCGGACGTCGCCGCCGCCGCCCGCGGGGCTCGCGGTGAACGCGCCGCCGCCGGTGCTCACGCCGATATCGACCTACTTCGCCGCGCCGAGCCCTCCACTTTCGCCGCCGTTCGGGGGAGCATTCAGGCCGCCGCCCGGGGGATCTCCGCGAAGCGGCAGCTGCGTGGCTCAAGCCCCGGACATATGCGGGCTCTGCGATTACACGTTCAAGGAAACCGGCGGGGGGTGCTGCTGCGACGACACGTGCGTCACGAACAACGATTGCTGCGAGGACTACGTCGCCACGTGTAAATAGACTAAGAGTCTTACTCGTGACGCTGAAAATAAAAAATACTCTGCCGTCACCTCGCCTTGCCTTCGCCCGCCGAAGCCTCTCTCTCGACTTGGCCCGCCAGATGCTCAGCGACGGCGTCGCCCAGCGCCACCCCGCTGTCGTACGCATCTCCCGCGCGCGGCCCCGATGTCCAGTCACCGCACGCGCCGAGGCCCAGGTCGGGATCGAACAGGTAACGTTTGGATTCATCCTCGGGGTCACCCGCCGGGTTGAGGGGGTACGCGAATTTCCAAATGACCGCCTTGACGTGCACGGGCTTGACCCCGGCTTGGTCTTTTCCGACAAGTTTAAGAAAAGCGTCGCACAGTTCCGACGCGGCGTCGTCCGGGGACAAATCGCACCGTTCATTGCTCCACTCCGGGGACGCTTGCACCACCCAGCACTCGCCTTGGCCCACGGTCAGGCTGGTACCCACCTCGGCCCAGCGATACGCCCAACCCGCGGTTTGAGCTCCTTTACCTTTACCTGGCTCGGGCCGCCCGGGTTTACTGGAGTTGTTCGCGAACCACGCGACGCCGGACTCGAACGGCGCCGTCATCATAACCCCTTCGTACGGCAAGTCGAGCGGTTCGGCGAACGCCACCGTGAGTGACCAGCAGTGGTTCCCTTGAAACAAAACAGTTACACGTCAGTCGAATTGCCGCTTACACGGGAATTAAAATAAACTAACCTTTGACTCGGTCCGCGGCGGAGGCGGCTGCGAGTATCTTGGACGCGAACCCTGATCCGTCGCCGCCGTCCCACTCGGCGCTGACGGAGCTCAGTATCTGCGCGGTGAGCTTAGCCGCGGCGGGTGCCTGCGTGGCGAGCACGACGACGTCGCTCTCCCACGGCTTGTACCACATGTGCCCACCCTCGCGCACGCGAATCATCAACCCCTGTTGACAAAAAAAACGTCGTCATTCTAATTGCCCATACGAAAGTACAAATACTTGTTAAATAAACTGACCCAGTTTCGATCCGATCCCGAGTGCGGCTTGTTGGGTGGAATGGACGCGGTATCCTGCGTGCGCAGCGCTTGGATCCTGTCCGCGAAGGCGCTCGTGAGGTACTCGGGGGTTCCTGGCACGGCGTTGTCGCCCAGCCACGACGCCTCCGGCCGCACCGCGTTGGCCACCTTGTCCGCTACGAAGATGGGCAAATCAGCCATTGAGGGCACGCCCACGTAGAGTTCCTTCGACGCCGCGAACGGTTCCCACGAGGACTCGTCCACGACGTGGACGCCGTCCGGTCCTTTTTTGGTACCCATGGTTCCGACCCGGGCGCCCGGTGACGCGTCGCCTCCGGCCCAGAGCTCCACCACGCCGTCCGCGCGTCCCGCCCGGAGCACTTCCGCGAACGGGGAAGCGGGATCTTTGGCGGTGAAGTAGGATGCGCCTTGGTCCCAGGCGAGCGCGCCCAACGCGGCTTTGGACCGAACCCTGCCGCCGAGTACCCTGGTGGACTCGAGTAGGGTGGCGTTGATGTGTTCGTGGCCGCTGAGGGCGGCGAGGCACCCCAACCCTGCAAGACCTCCTCCTATTATCGTCACCTTCTTTGGTTTTTTGGCGCCAACCGGTTCGATAGGTTTGGCGCGGAAGACGTCGGCGTCGTTGGTGGAGTAGTCGCACCGAGGCGCGAGGCGGCGGACATCTCTGCGCCTCGTGACGCGCCAACAACGGCTCGATACGAACGGCCCGGCGGGTCGGACCCGAAGCGTGGCCATAGCGGCGCCCTCAGGAGTGATGATGACGCGTTCCAAACATCGGGGCTGAGTTGGCTGCCAACTCGGCAAAAGTTGAAAGTTTTCTTGAAGCGAACAACGGGCCTCAGAGATGCGAGCGGCGCCGGGCATACGGATGCGGGCGCTCCTGCCGCTCCTGCTCCTGGCAGCGTCGGTGCACCCGGCGGATGCGCAGGGCGACTGCATGCCGCAGGGTTCGGTCGCCATCTTCATGGTGTACCAGGCGGAGAACCCCGACAGCGTCTTCTTCAGCGAAGATGGCTGTCTGGCGGGCGGGGGGCGGGGCACGGGTTGCTGCGCGGGGGCGCAGTGCAGGGTGTGCGTGCCCAACCAGGTGACGAGCGCGGGGGGCAAGCTCATGCGATGGAACTCGTGCCAGTGCGAACCCTGCCCGCCTGGGAGCGTTCAGTTTCGCGTGGGCCAGAACTCATGCGTGGAGTGCCCCGCGGGGTGGTACCAGCCGGTGCCGGGGCAGACCAACTGCGCGCAGTGCCCGCCCGGGACGTTCAACCCGTCGCGAGCCCGGTCCGAGACGTGCGACGAGTGCCCACCGGGTACGTACTCCAAGTCATCGATCCTCGCGTATCGTGAAGCCACCACCAAGCTTTACCGCGCCGCGGACGGAACCGAGTTTGACGACTCGATGGGAGCCACGTCTTGCACCGAATGCCCGGCGGGGACGTACCAGCCAAACTCGCGCGGTCTCAACGCGGCGGCGTGTTTACCGTGCCCGAAAGGCACGTACTCGAACCTCGGCGCGGCGCAGTGCAGCCTGTGCCCCGCGGGTACGTATCAACCGCACGAGGGCATGGCGGGGCCGGAGTCGTGTTTGCCGTGCCAGGCGGGCAAATGCTCCGACGCCGACGGCAGCGAGGATTGTTACCAGTGCTGCCCGATCGCCAACCTCGGGTGCGAGTTGTACATGAAGCGCGCGCAGGGCTTTTACGGAACCGTGGACTGGTACAGTAACGACGGCGAGAGCGGACGGGTGCCTACGGATAGGTACGCCGACTTTCTCAAGGCGCTTTGCCGCCGGGGATGCGCCAAGTTCGGGGTGGTCAACTGGTGCGTCACAGGGACGTGCTCCATAACCGAGTGACCCACCTTACCTCACAGTCACATCTCGACAATCGGTTCACGTAGTGTTCCTCTCTAGAATATAGCAGCTAGCGTAGTATCTAATCAGTCTGTACGACAGTCTCCGTCCCGGGATCCCTCACGGGCGGCTCCCGGTGAACCCGAACCCACGGCGACGGGCTTGGGTATGAGAACCTCAACCTCGGAGATTCGAAGCCCCGGGCCCGATCGAGCTCGGCCGACGTCCGTCGCCTCCCCCGGCGCCGCCTCCTTACGTCGCCTGCTCAGCTCTTGCACGTTCTCCTCCACCGTCCCTTGCAGCAGGAACCTGTGCACGCACGTGGGCGCCGTCTGCCCGATTCTGTCCACGCGTTTCATCGCCTGCGCCTCCGCGCCCGGGTCCAACACGGGCTCCAACAAGATGACGTGCTGCGCCTCGGTGAGGTTCAGCCCGTTCGCGCCCCTTCGCAGCGGCATGAGCAGCGCCTTGGGCGACGGTTCACCTTCCGGAAGGTGAACCGTCGCGACTCCCTTGAACGCGTCGATGGCGTCGCGGAGCTTCCGCCCGCCGCCGAGCGTGTGCGCCACGGGCACGCCGTTCGCCCTCAGCGCCGCCGCGACGACCCGCAGCGCGTCTTCCCACTCTGAAAAAACCAGGCACTTGGCGTCAACGGACCCCCCGGTCCGTCCCGGATCGAGCAAATACGCCACCCTTCGAACAACCGCCTCAACCTTGGTCCCCCACGAGCCTTTCACCACGAGCGCGGCTTCGTACGCGAGCTGCTCGCGGTCCGTGCCGAGGCTCGCGTCCATGTGAGATACATCGGCGCCGGGCGCGGGCCATCGCACGCACTTGACCCGCGAGGACCCACGCGCCACGTAGTTGACCTCATCCGCGGCTGTTTTAACGCGGCATGTGGGGCACTTGAAGCGCCGGGGCGCCCGAGGGTTCGCGGGGGGCGGCGCGCGGGATACCAGCGCATCGGTGCACCGGACGCACAGCCTGTGACCGCATGGTAACACGGCGAGCTCGGCGGCGGCGGCTGATGAGTCCACCTCCTCGACGCAAACCGGGCACTCAAACGCGCCGGCTTCTTCCCCGTTCGCGTCTGAAAGGCCTTTATTCTCCCCAGCGTCGTCGTCGTCTTTGAGCCGCTCCAGGAATCGAACCTGCGACTTGGCCTTTCGTAGGTCGTCCACGTACACCGCTCGATCGGCGACGTACCCTTGTTCCATGTCGTCGAGCTCCCACTCGTGAACCACCGACGCTCGAAGGTGCTCGGGTATGGGATCCGGCAAACCTCCGAGCGCGACTTCGTGCGGTTGTCTGACGCGGATGCGGGTGGTGGCCATGGTCAGCTCGTCCCTCGCGTACATCTCCTCGCGCTGGTGCTTCACGAGCGTCATCGCGCGCGTGAACTCGCGTCGCATGTCCTCCATCATCTCGACGTGCGCGACGGACGCTTCTTTCGCGGCGATCGCGCCGAGGCCGTTTTTCGGGACACGAGTGGCGAGAAACTTGAGCGCGACTTCCGCGGACGACGGCGCGGATCGACCGTCGCCGACGTCAGCCCGCGCGATCCTCCCGCGCCCGCCGCCCATCATCCCGGCGTCCATGCCGAGGTGCCCGAAGAGGACGTCCTCGTACCGCTTGAACAAGGGCGACGCGGCGCAGTGCTGACACATCGTTTGGGTCTGAACAGCGGCTTCCACGTCCCTCAGGTTTCGCTCGCGGTTCGTCTGCGGTTTAGCGCGCTGACGACCGGCGCGGGCACCCACGCCGGAGTCGTCGTGCATCGTGGTCTTCGCGACGCACATCGCGCACTTACCCGCGGCGTGCACGTCCGCCGCGGTGGCATCCGCGGTGACCTTCCCCAGGTGTTTCATTCGGTCAAGAAATTCATCCCGGCGGCGGCCAAGCGCGCCGAGGTCGGTTTCCAGCGTGAATCGCAAACCCGCGAGGTCGGTGAAGGCGATCTCGTGACCCTGCCACCGGCCGGAGAGCTGGTTATCCACCAGTTTGTCCAGCACGGATCGCCCGCCGTCGTTGGCGCGCAGCGCGGCGTCGATGAGCGCGGACCACCAGCCCGCGCCCGCCGGCGAATCTGGTTTTTCACATCCGGCGATTCGAGCGTTCTTCTCGACGCTTCCGGATACCTTCTGGAGTTCAGCGGTCGCCAAGGCGGTCCCACCCGCGCGCTGCGCGATGTACTTCTGCCGCTCCGTCTCCGCGTCCTTGTCCAAGGAATCGTCTCGTAATGTTCTAGAAACTGGCGCGTCGGGACCCGCGCAATCGAGCGCGACTCGGAGGTTACGAAGCGCGTGCAGCCGTTGAAGCGAGTCCAACCGAAGGTTCAAACCGTCCTCGGTGCCAGCCACCTCGAGGCGCAGCACCTCGCGGTAGTGCCCCACGGCCGCGACGTGGTCACCGCGGCACATCGCCACACCCGCGCTGGCGTTGAGGGTGAACGCGACGAGCCTCTGATTCTCTTCGGCTTCCGTGCGCTGGCGGTCGATGAGCACGGCGTGGATCTGGGGCATGGTCATGATGACGCCGCTGTGTATCCCGCCGGCGCCGATGACGCCGGTGGTGCCCTTCGCGAGGCCGCGAATGCCGTGTGTACCCGCCTGGGGATGGTTACACGCCTGGCGCAGACGAAGCAGGGGATGGAGAACCTTGCGTGATTCCTCGGCGGTCAGGTAGCGGTCCCCGTCGTCGTCATTTTTTGTTAAGTCCACCGGTGCCTCCTCTTTCTCCTCTTCAGATGCTTCATCCTCCCCGTCGTCGATCAAGTCGGCGAGCCCATCGAGCTCGCCGCCGCCCAGCCTGCGTCCACGCCCGTTCCACGCGGCGGCACCCTCGCGCCTCGCACGTGCCTCGCGCCGCTCCTCTTCGCGTTCCTTCCTAAAAGCGCTCGGGTCTTTGATCCTTCTCAGGGCGTCCCTCACCATACCCTCGCACACCTTCCGCTGCTGCGAGTACCAGTGCGCCTCGATCCCGGACGGACGTAACCACGTCACCGTTTGGCCCTGAGGCGGTAAACGGAGCTCGTCGGCGACGTCCGCGCGGCTGTTACGCCACATCAAACGTTTCAGGTGGCTGTGCAAAAACTCACGAGCCGAGTGGACGTGCGCCGAGTACGGCTCCTGCACCGTCCGTCGCCACCAGCCCGCATCCGCGAACGGCGAAGGGCCACCAAGGAACGCGAACAAACCTTGTAGATCCTCCAAACCCCTCGACACCGGCGTGCCGGTCACCGCCCACCTGTGCACCGCCGGGACCATCCTCGCCATCGCCGCCGCCGCCGCGGTTGAACTCTCAACCATCTGAGCCTCGTCGAGCACCACCCGCCACCACGTGAGCCGGGTCAGCGGCGTGGGAACCACCGAATACTTCTTCACGTGCCTGCTCGCGCGGTCCCCAGCGTCGCCGAGCGGGTCGTGGTGTACGTCACCACGCAGGACGTCGTAGGTGGTGAGCACGACGTCCGCGGCGGCGAGGTCGGCGGCGGAGACGACGCTCTCGGAAAACGTTTTTTTATCCTTCCCGCGCTTCTTAGCGCTCGGTCCCCCCGCGTCCCTCGGCTGGCCCTCGTACACCAAAACCTTGACCGCACCGGGCTTCGCGTGACGCATGAGCTCGCGTCGCCACTGGGGCAGGATCGGCGCGGGGCACACCACGAGGGTGGCGCCGCACGGACCGGAGACCACCTCGCCCGCCCGCGTGGCGACGCACCGGCCGCAGAGAAACGGGGGAGCGTGGCTCGCGGCTTCAGCCTCCGCGGTCGCCTTATCCGCCTCCATCTTCAACCCCTTCAACCGGTGCTCACCCTTGTCCACGTCGTGCACAGCTGTATCGGCACCCTCGGCACCCTCCTCGGCGGCGTCGAAAGCGGCTCGAGCTTCGATTGACTTTTGAACCGCGGCTTCCGCTTTTTTGCTGTGGCGGGTCTCATCCGCCTTTGTGTACCCGACGCAACGCGCGTGGGACCACTCGTGGCACTCGTCACACGCGAGCCACATGCCCTCGTAGTCATCGTCGGTGTTACCGCACACGCACCCGACGACTTCGTCTTCTTCCGCGACGTCGTCGTCTTCGCCGTCGACTGGTTTCTTCTCCTCGGCTGGCGCCGTCTCCTCCCTCTCCTCCTTCACAGCCGCCGGCGGGACGTACCTGTGCGCTAACACGCACATCATCAGCTCGACAGTCTTACCCAGGCCCATCTCATCCGCGAGTATCCCGCCCGACGGTTCCGCGACGTGCGCGTCGAACAGACGACGCGTCAGCTGACCGGTGTTCCAGTTGACGTAAACGGCCTCGTCGCCGAGTTCGCTCCACAGCGGATGCAAAGCCTTCGCGCACGCATCCTCCTCCTTCGTACAGGCGTCGTCGCCGCGCTTGGACGCCGCGGGCGCGCCGCCCCGCTCGCGGCGTATCATCCAGTCCACCGCCCTGCGCTGATACGGCCTCGGCGTGGGCACGAGCTGCTCGAACGCGCACCCGCCGCAAACGTCGGGCGTATCCCTCGGGGGCTTAGCCGCCTCGTAGACGCCGTGCAGGAGGTTATGCGACGCGGGGACCAGCGGCGACTGCACAGCTGTGGTATCGTCGGCACCCCCCTCGGCACCCCCTTTTTCGCCGTCGATGCCCGCGGCGTATCGCTCGAGGGTGCCGCGGGGCGGGGGCGCGAGCCACGCCAGCGCGGATCGTTGCTTGGCGTGGTGCGCCTTCCTCGCGAGTTCTTCGGGGTGACTCGGTGCGTCGAGCGCGTCGGGTGCGACGAGCACCGCGAGGA
>Ga0302114_10000348_pt1 | contig 32656 bp, 21 predicted proteins | sample AG5_Surface_MG_FD_203107 | JGI IMG/M metagenome (GOLD analysis project Ga0302114, IMG submission 203107) | Marine microbial communities from Western Arctic Ocean, Canada - AG5_Surface | ecosystem: Environmental > Aquatic > Marine > Oceanic | place: Canada: Western Arctic Ocean | collected...
CCCTAAACCCTAAACCCTAAACCCTAAACCCTAAACCCTAAACCCTAAACCCTAAACCCTAAACCCTAAACCCTAAACCCTAAACCCTAAACCCTAAAGAAAACCCTTGACCTAAAGTATACCCTCAATGAACCCTGCAACCCTAAGGCATACCCCAAGCACCACAAGAGAACCCTCGACAACCGGCTGCAACGCATCAGAACGGGACACGCGAATCCCGCCGGGAGGCCCTCGGTTGAGGGAGCATGCGCGTCACGAGATAAGACGAACACGCCTGCAGCGGGGCGGCTTTAGTTGCGCGTGCACGTGCGTCGATGATACCCCAGATCAACTCTAGCTAGTGCGTTCACGGAGTCGTCGTTCACATGTTACAAGTTACTGTCGCGCATACAAGAGCCGTTTCTATTCGTCAACCCCCACGCTGGCATCCAGACCCACATAGCAACCCGCCGCTCTGAGCTCGCGTAACACAGCCGGCACGCTCGTCAGATTATTGCCGCCGAGGCCCAACCTCTCCAGCGACGTGAGCTGCCCGAACTCCGCAGGCAAACTCGTCAGATAATTGTGTCGGAGGTTCAACACCGTCAGCGAGGTGAGCTGCCCGATCTCCGCCGGCAGGCTCGTCAGCTGATTGCCGTCGAGCCACAACCTCGTCAGCGCCGTGAGCTGCCCGATCTCCGCCGGCAGACTCGTCAGGTCATTGTTGAAGAGAAACAACTCCTGCAGCGACGTGAGCTGCCCGATCTCCGCCGGCACGCTCGTCAGCTCGTTGTCGCCGACGTTGAACTCCCTCAGCGAGGTGAGCTGCCAGATCTCCGCAGGCACGCTCGTCAGCTGATTGTGTTGGAGGACCAACCCCGTCAGCGCCGTGAGCTGCCCCATCTCCGCCGGCAAGCTCGTCAGCTGATTGCCACCGAGGTCAAACTTCCTCAGCAACGTGAGCTGCCCGATCTCCGCCGGCACGCTCGTCAGCTGATTGTTGCCGAGCCACAACTCCCTCAGCGACGTGAGCTGCCCGATCTCCGCCGGCACGCTCGTCAGCTGATTGCCACCAAGGTGCAACTCCTCCAGGTCGGTAAGCTGCCCGATCTCCGCCGGCACGCTCGTCAGCCGATTGACGCCGAGTTTCAACTTCGTCAGCGACGTGAGCTGCCAGATCTCTGCCGGCACGCTCGTCAGCTGATTTTCATGGAGGTGCAACCGCTCCAGCGATGTGAGCTGCCCGATCTCCGCCGGCATGCTCGTCAGCTGATTGCCGTCGAGCCACAACTCCGTCAGCAACGTGAACTGCCCGATCTCCGCCGGCACGCTCGTCAGCTGATTGCCGTTGAGATATAACCCCTTCAGGTCGGTAAGCTGCCAGATCTCCGCCGGCACGCTCGTCAGCTGATTGCCGCCGAGGTCCAACTCGTCCAGCAATGTGAGCTGCCCGATCTCCGCCGGCACGCTCGTCAGCTTGTTGTCGTTGAGCGACAACACCTCCAGCGACATGAGCTGCCCGATATCCGCTGGCACGCTCGTCAGCTGATTGCGGTTGAGGTACAACTCCCGTAGCGAAGTTAGCTGCCCGATCTCCGCCGGCACGCTCGTCAGCTGATTGTCCTCGAGGTTCAACCTTGTCAGCGACGCGAGCTGCCCGATCTCCGCCGGCACGCTCGTCAGCTGATTGTGTTCGAGGTCCAACTGCCTCAGCGCACTCAAGCGCCCGATCTCAGCCGGCAAAGCTCCAGTCAGGCCAAACTCATCCAGCAAGAGCTCCACCACTCGGCCGTTTTCCGTGAACACCCCATCCCAAACCTCCGGTTGCTCATCCTCCGACCACCTCTCCTGCAGTTCAGGGCACATCGCACGCCATGTCCGGAGCACTCCGGCGTCACCCTCGTCGTCGAATGTTCGCGTCCCGTCATCCTTCGACGGCTCCAGAAGCTCGCGACTGTCCCACCCATCCGGCGTCACGCTCGGGTGCTTGTCCAGCCAAGCCTGAACCACGTTTCGCATCGACCAAAGCGTCATCACCTTCGTGCTGCTCAGGGCGCGACGCGTGAGCGGGTCCTTGGCCCCGTTGCGCTCAAAGTGCGATAGAATGGCGCTCCTCTCGTACGTGTGCCCCGAATCGACCACAAACACCGGGTCGCGGAACATGGTTCGCGTGATGGGGCACATGAGCTCTTCGGGCTCGGCGTCGAGATCTGCGTCGGGGTCGTCGGGCAGGTCGCCCGGTGCGCTCGTGGAACGCCGGGTTCGCACACCGGAGCTCGCGTTTCCGGATGCCGGCTGTGACGCGGCGGACGTCTTGCGTCGCTTTGAGGGCGCCATTGAACGAACGCTCGGGGTTGCCGCGAGTCCCGCGCTCGGAACTCTGAGGAATTTCGAAATCCGGGAGTCCTGTTAAACTGCCAGGCCGCTGCTCGCCACCGAGTTGAAATCAAAAAGGACGACGCGATGGCGACGTCGTCGGATGCGGCGACGCCTCCGCAGGGCGATCCCCTCAGGGAGTTCGAGGATGATCCCGCTCTGGAGCCCTTCCTCACCGACGATTTCGATGCCGTCACGTACGCGAGCGAGTCGCTGACGGCGAGGACGGCGAAGACTGTTTTGCCAAAGTTGGACACCGCGATTAGGTCGCTCGATGCCGCGACGCGTCACACGGTCACCTCGCACTACGATGAGCTCCTCCAGCAATTAGGAGGCATCGACGAGAGCGAAATGGTGCTCGAGATCGTCAGGGACGGTGTGCACAATCTTCAGCGCTCCATGGGCAAGGTTAGGGTCGAGATCGTCGAGCCCCACACGGTCGTGGAGGCAAAGACTGAGCAGCTCGAGAACCTCACACGAACCGTGGAGACGCTGCATCGCGTGATCAGGACCCTCAAGCTCACCGGCAGGCTCAAGGATAGCCTCGGAGCTTCGGGGGGAGACGAAAGCGCGGAGGGCGGTGCGGTGTCGCACTCGGCCACTGCGGGTGATCTCGCGAAAGCGGCCAAGATGCTCGCCGACGCGGCTGACCTCGAGCGGGAGGGCGCGAATGCCGGGAATCAATCGCCGGGTTCGGTCAGAGCTCAAGAGGGTTCGGCCCTCGCGGGTATCGATGTGGTCGACAGGGACGCCAGGTGGCTGGAACGCGCGGGCAAAGACGTTCGGTCGCGAGCGACGCAAGCTCTGAACGCGGGTATGGACGCGACGAGCCAGGCGGAGGTGGGCGCGGCGCTTCAGGTGTTCCACAACCTCGGCGAGCTCGATCAGGCGACCGACTCGGTCATCGCGAGGTTGGCGAATGATGCCGTGGACGTATTCCGAGAAGCACTCGATCCACGGGAGCTGGCGAGGGCGATGGGTGGAGGGGTCAGCGCGAGCGAGCGCGCCGGCGGGGTGGGCGTCGGCGGAGGTCGCGGCATCTGGCCACCCGCGGGGCAGGAGCACAGATGGGCAGAGGCGCTCTGGCAACGTCTCGGCGCTGCATGCGAGCGGGCCAAGGCGGCGGGCATGGGCGCGTGGCACCTTCAGCGTGTCCTCGCGAAGAAACGCGACCCGATCTCGCACGCACTCTTCCTGGATGAGGTGACCGCCGCGAGGAAGAAGCTTTGGCGCGAGAAGGTTTCGCGTAGCTCGGAGGATGAAGCCGCCGCGACCAACCCAGAGGATGCCATTTCGCTTCCGTGCGAGCGTTTCATTTGGCAGCTGAGCAAGGGTGCGGGTGAGGTTTTCGGCCGCGCGCACGCCGCCGCGGGCTTCGCGCGTGACACTACGCTGAAGGGGTTTCCCAGGCTCGTCACGCTCATGGAGGGTCTTCACGAGGGACTCGCCAAGGAGAGCGGCGCCGCCGCGACCGCCGCTAAGGGTGGTGTGCCCCCCGCCGTGCGCAAGGACGGTGCCGACCTCACCGTCTTGCTCCACGCGTGCGATGCGGTGTCCAACGCTTATCTCGCTCGCTCGTTCCAGAGGCTCAGCGACCCCGTCAACGCGTTGCTGTCACCGTCGGCGCTCCAGTCCCTGCAGGGCATCGCGTCTGGTCAAATATCGGCGAGCGGCACGGTCGGTACCCGCGCCGCCGCCGAGGATGTGCGACGCTTCCTGCTCCGCGTCAGGGAGGAGCTCGATGCGGTCGCCCGGCACCCGACGCTCGTCACTCAGGTCACCCAGGGCGCCGTCGCGAAGGCGCTTCGGCTGATGGCGCAAAAGGCTGAGATTGGAGTCGTCGACGGCGCCGAAGCTCGCGTGTTCGTCGTCGGTTCCGAACAGACCCCGGCGCAAGCTAAGAACGCGGCGCTCGCGGGTGTCCTCGAGGAGATTTGTGCGGCTCTCGGAAACGTGGTTCCTTTACTGCCTGATGAGCCCGCCAAGGCGTTGGAGAACGCGCTCGCTCAGGTTGCCGAGACGGCGACGGAGGCTCTCGAGCCCGTCATGAGCGCGGCGCACGCGGAGGTTCACAAGAGACTCGCGTCCATGCACAAGGAAAACTGGGCCGGCGGTGACCCTCCTATGGGTGAAGGTTGCTCGTTGTACATGACGCAGGTCATCGACGTCATCGCGCACGTGTCCGAGGAGCACCTCTCGGGGGTACGGCAAGGTTCTCTGTTGGGTCACACCGGGGGTTCGAGCTCCAAGAGCGCGGCGGGCTTCGTGCCGTCGACGATCGCCGCGGAGGGACTCGCCCGACGTTCCCTCGAGCTGTTCGTGCGACACGTGTCCTTACTCCGCGACCTGGGGGAAAACGGCAAGCTTCGTTTGACCAAGGACATGGGCGAGCTGGAACAGGCCGTCTCCACGTATTTGGTCCCGTCGACGAGCTCGCTGGGAGACGCGTACAAGGCGCTGAGGGCTCTGCGGCCGTTTTTGTTTTTGGGGCTGGACGAGGTCATGGGGTCACCGCTCGTGAATGATATCCCCGCGGCGTGCGTTCTTTTGCACCTGTACTCGCACGCGCCGAAGGAGATGGCGACGCCGTATGAGCGCGCCGGTCTCGCGCCGCCGCAATACAGCGTTTGGCTCGATAAGAACTCAGACGCCGAGGTGTGGGCCGGAGTCCGGGGGACGCTGGAGGCGTACGAGTCTCAGTGCAAGACACGGGGGGTGAAACCTCACGCGGCGGTGGACGTGATGAGATTGGTGGGAAGCAGGGCGTTCGAGAAGGGCGGACAGAGGCGGTTATAGCTCCCGGGTTTCGGGTTAGTGGGAACATCTAAAGAGTACAAGTACAGATTCGTCGTTGATTCAGCTCAACCACCTCGAACGAGAGCCGCGTGGCTCGCACCGTCTCTTGCTTGTGTGGAAACGCGCCGACTCCAATTTTGTGCCGTGCCTGAGAAAGCTGCTGAGGGATCGCGACGAGCAACGAGTCTCACGAGGAGTCAAAATCTCCCCTTTTGGGACGCATTCTCGGTGGCGCTGGGGCGGAGCGCCGGACGCGCTAGTGCATTACTCGAATCGCACGCGAGTCACCGCGCGTGCAATCGACGAGTGAGCGCTCGCTGTGCATCTCCGACAGCTCCGACGCGTGGGGACGGACCCGCGTTCGGGCGCGAACTGCACTGGATTTTCACTTCCCCTCCGAATTTAGGTCGCCGAGCGCATCATGACGACGGAGGGCGACGCTCTCGCGGAGGAGGGCGCTCCTCCCGAGGTGGCCGCGTCCGAGCCGGTGGAAGAGACTACGGAAGAGACCAACCCGGAGGAGACCGTGGTCGAAGAGCCGGAGACGACCGCGGAGACCACCGAGGAGGCTCCTCCCGAACCGGAGCAAGAGGCGTCGACTTCCAAGCCGGCCATGATGATGGACGAGGCGGAGATCGCGCGTAAGCTCGAATCGGGCGACAAAGACGACCGCGTCGCCGCGAGGCGCGCACGCATCGCCGCGCGGCTCAAGGCTAAGCGCGAGGCGGAGGATCCGAGCCTCATCGAGCCCGAACCCGAACCCGAACCCACCGCGGAGGAGACGCAGGTCAAGACGAGCAAACGCGCGCTCGCCCGGCTCAAGGCGCAAGGCTTTGACGACGTGACCGACGTCAAGGCTGTCGCCGTCGCGAGGGAGGCGAACCGGCGGGGCGAGCGAGACACGCGAAGGGTCGAGCGAAGACACCGCATCGAACAGGAGCGCACCGAAACCGCGCAGAGGGACGGCGAGGTGGCGGGCGAATGGGACAAGCTGCGTAAACTCAAGGTGGCGCACGAGCTCAACGTGGCCATTCAGGCGCAAAAGGCGCTTTGCGACGAGATCATCTCGAGCAAGGATGCGCTCATCGCCGAGATGACCGAGGAGCTCGACAAGGAGGACGAGGCGTACGAGCGGAACATTCGCCGGCAGGAGGAGGAAGTTGACGAGACCTTGCGGCGCATGAACGTGAGGTACAACGAGCTCTCCGCCGCGTACGTCGCCGAGTTTGACGAGATTGAGCGCGTGTTTCTGGAGGAGAGACGCGCGGCGCTCGAGGCGAACACGGAGACGCTCGAGCGTCTCTTCAAACAAAGGGACGACGCTGAGATCAAGTTCATGGAGTCCACGGGTGATATCGCTGACGCATACAGGACGGAGCTCGAGAAGCACGAGGCTGACGACGCGGAGGAGTTTTCGCTGCTCAAGGTTCGGCTGGAGAGCGACATCGGTAACCTGCAGCGGCACCTGGCGGACATGAAGTCCACCTACCTGCTCAACGCGGAGAAGCTCGAGTACAACTACAGGGTACTGGTGGAGAGGGACCACGAGAACGCCGGGACGCTCCAGATCCAGCGACGCAAAATCGCCAAGACGAGGGAGAAGCTCATGAAGGCCAAGGATTCGTTCGCGGCGATGGACAAGAAGTTTTCCGATGAAAACATGCGTCTGACGGACGACCACAGACGGGTGACGGAGCAGTTCAAGGAGCTCGAGATCAAGTTCCGCACCTTCCAGGGTAACGACCGCAAGAAGTTCAAGGAGGTGTGGGCCATGAAGGAGGAGGAGATGGGACGGAAGGTTAAGCGCGCGTTGGACGCCGACCGGGTTTTGCACGAGCAGCACCTGGGCATGGTGTGGCACGCCCCGTCGGAGGACGTTTTCAAGCATCCGGAGCAGTTGGCGCTGGAGCAGGCCAGGAAGAAGCGCGCTGCCGCCGCCGAAGCCGCCAGGGCCAGCGCGGGAGAGGAGGCTCTCTCTAGGGATGAGGACGAAGCCGCTCTCGACGACGACAACGAGGACGAAGAGGAGAACCCGTTTGAGCAGAGGATGGCGGACCCGGCGTATGGCAACTACCTCGCGACTCTCGTGGATGTTTTCTTCTTCCTCGTCGACCCCAAGGCTCAGCGCGCCGTGGATGCCGCGAATGCTTCCGTCGCGGAGGGAACCGGCGCGTCCGAGGAGGAACGATTGACCGTGGACGCGGCCGTCGCTCGGCTCAAGGCGGAGAGCGTGCTCAAGGCGATGGGAGTGACGGATGCGCCCTCGTTCGACGGTCTCGCCAGCGCCCTCACCGTCGACGGTGCGGACCCCGTGGTCCACACGGGTGGTGGCGGGGACGTGGCGGGGATCATGCTCCCCAGCACCGACCTGGTGGCGGCGGCGACAAAGTTTGCCGAGGCGGAGAACATCGCTAAATCCGGCGGATCCGGCGGGAGGAACCAAACGCAACCGACGGGCGATGAGTCATCGCCGGCTCCCAGGAAAACCAAGGAGCAGCTCGAGAAGGAGTACTGGGAGAACATGTCCAACGCGGTGGGTGAGAAGAACTTCAGGGTATGGAGCCAGCTGGAGAGGTCGATGGAGCGCTACCGCGAGATGCTCATGAAACGCCGCGATTCGCTGAGAGACGCGGAGTCGCTGCGAGAGCAGAATGACGAGCTTCGGGGTCTGCTCAGCCAATACCTGAGCTCGTCGGTGAACGATGAGCTCATGGTACCGCCCGCGGCGTATCTCTAGCTAAAACTTTTAAAAGTACATGATGTCAACCCGCTAGCTCTAGTGGGTGGGTGTGCTAATGATCGTAATGCGTAATTGCGCCTTCGTCACCGCCTGAACGTCTTTTCGAACAGCGAATCCATGGCCATCGCGGTCGCCCGACTCGGAGGCCCCCGTGCCTTTGGCGACTTCGGTGACGACGGCGTCGTTGAAGGCGCGGGATCTGTGGCGGCGGAATTGTCTTTGTCTTTGTCCGCCTCTGTTTCTTCCTCTGGCGGAGAGTACGCCGCCTGGTGCGTGTTTCCCGACGGGTTCAGCGCCGCCAAGATCCCCGCGCCGATGCAAACCGCGCACTCCGAAGCGAACTTTCTGTGCGGACACAGCACCCCCATGCGATCGACCCGGTCGTATCTCGTCACCTCGTTCTCGGACACGCGTCTTCTCGACTCGTCCACGGACCCGGACTCTCGCCTCACAACCTCACCCAAGGACTCCGGGGACTCCGGGGGCTCACCGTCGGCCCTCGGCTCCACGTGGGGCGGCTCCGTCGTCGCCACCCCTAAGGGCACGTCCGGCACGTCCGGCACGATCGGATCCTCCGTTTCCCGTGGGTTCCGTTCAGCGGGCTCCAAAGGGTTCGAAATCACCGCGGGTACGCTCGGACCGGGCGCCGGTCTTACTTCAGCAATGGCATCCTCGCCGAGATGGCCCCGAGATGGCTTAGGCCGCTTGCACACCGCACACCGCGACCTCTGTTTACTGTGCACGCATAATCCAGCCCCGCCGCATTCCTTGCACTGGGTCCGTCGACGACCGTGTTCACAGATCGTGCCTCCTTTGCACGTTCGACACTGCGACTTTACCCGGCCGTGCTCGCACATCGATTTCCCTCCGCAGTCCTTGCATTTCGACCTCTCCCTGCCGTGCCCGCAGATTTGAGACCCACCGCACTCCTTGCAGTTACTGCGCCGACGACCGTGCTCGCAGATGGATGCACCACCGCACTCTTTGCACTGCGAACGCTGACGACCGTGGGGGCAGATCCCGGCCCCTCCGCACTCCTTGCATTGCCTCTTCCTCCGCCCGTGCACGCACACCGAGGCTCCGCCGCAGTCCTTGCACTTGGACTTCTGCCGGTCGTGTATGCAGTATCCCCTCTTCTTCGGTTTCCAGCCCTTCGGAACGACGACGGCTACGGACTTCGCGGCGGCGCCCCGAAGGCTTCCGGGAACGGCGGGGTTCGTATTCGCCCTCGCAGGCATGGTACCACCCGACGTTTAAAGGATAATAAAGTGCGCGTTTATTCCGATGAAATGAGCACCGCTTCTTCGCCGACCACGGAGCCGCGGGCCGAGACCGGCGGTGGACCAGGCCCGTCCGTGTACCCCCGCGAGGACCCTCGAACGCCTGCGGGCGGTTCCGCGTGGCCCAGCGGAGGGTAGTGGCGCCACCACGTGCCCGGTGATATGCCGTCCAAAACCGTGGGACCAACAAAACCAAAGTCGTCGTCACGAAAGATCTGACCCTTCAAAGTCTGTCGATTTGCCTCTCGACGACGCACAGTGGAGCAGTCATAATCGGGAGGTCATCTTGTTTTTTAGGTCTGCTCTTCCATCACCACACCATAAGCAGACGACGAATTAGAGATGTGAAATACAAATGTAATAAACTCGATTCGTCATCTTCCAATCGAGTGGGGTCTTTGACTTGAGGATTGGGCGTAACACCTTTTTCTCGTTCCAACCAACACCCGGCTTCATCGACGCAGTGGGACAGCGCGCGACGTTGCGTTAGACGCGGCGTGGACGAGACTCGGCGGCGGATTTCAGTCCTCCGTGAGTCGATATGGGTTTCCGGCTGTGGGGCCGGGGGAAGGGCAAGGAGGAGAAATCGTGGAGCGAGTTCGGGGAGCTCATAGTGCACGTCTCGCTGTTCATGCTGAGCGGGCCGACTCTCATTTTGTTGCAGAAGTACGTGCTGGGCAACCTGGTGTTCGAGTATCCAATCTTCATCGTGACCATGTCCACGTTCTCGAGATGGTTCCTTATATTGGGCCTGGTGCACACCGGCACGGTCAAGCTCGGGGCGCACAGGGACCTGACGTTCATGGAGTGGACCAAAGGCATGCTCCCGGTGGGTGTCTTGGAGTGCATCTCCTTAGCGACGGGCTCGGCGGCGTACCTACACCTGTCGGTGTCGTTCGTGCAGATGCTCAAGGCTTTCCAGCCGGTGGTGCTCAACGTACTCATCACGACCCTTCGTCTGGAGCCGTTCAGCGCGCGCGCGTTTTGGTGCATCATGCTGGTCACGTTCGGAAGCGTCCTGGCAGCCATCGGGGAGGTGAACTTCACCATGACGGGAATGTACCTCATGCTCGTGTCGGAGCTCGCCGAGTCTGTGAAATACGTCGTGCTGCACTATTTCTTACGAAACGAGGGGTACACGCTCTGGGAGGGTATCTACTTCACCACCCCTTCCAGCGCGTTCTCGCTGGCGTTGCTGTGCTTCGTGTTTGAGCGCGACGTGGTGGAGCAGGAGAACCTGGTCATCGTGCAGCACAACTCGTGGGTGTTTCTCAGCCTGGTGACGCTCGCGATCATCACCAGCGTGTCGGGGTTCGGTATCATCAAGGAACTGGGAAGCGTGGCGAACAAGGTGTTGGTGATGTTGAGGAACGCGTTGCTCATTTATCCGGCGACGCAGCTGTACGACGAGGTGGTGGCGCCCATACAGGTCATAGGGTACGCCATCACGCTCATGGGCACGGCGGGGTTCGCGTTTTTCAAGGTGAGCCAGGAGGTCATCACGCGCACGCAGTCGCAGATGGACCTGGCGTCGATGGCGGACCTGAGCAGCAGCGACGACGAAGGGGGGAGTGTACCCGGGGATGAAGACTCGAGCGGAGGAAGGGGACGGTACGGCTCGGTGGGTGGGTACTCGAGCGATCCGACCACGCAGCCGCTGTTGGCGAGTCCGGTGAAAGGGAGCAGGCTGGGAACACCGCCTCGTTCGCCGATGAAGCGAAACGGATCGTTGAAGCGGTCGGGTAGCAACAACGGAAGGGGCCCGGGGATGCGACGGACGTCGCCGCCAAAGACGGGCGGGTACTGGGATTGATCGGGGCGATTGAGCGATTGAGCGATGACACACTTTTAGCAGGAATATTTATCCATACACACGCGTGTCTACTAAAACTTACGACATCAGAACGCCGCATGATGGACCGGCACGCCCTTCACGCCGACGTCGATCGCGAACACAGCCCCGGCGGCGGGTTCATCCAATGACAGGTCCACCGAGTCCGCGTCCACCGTCGTGTCCAGGGAGCACGACGTCACGAACAAAGTGGTTCCCTCTGCTCCGCCGAAGCAAACGCTGGTCGGGCGGGCGCACGGAAACTCGATCGTCCGGTCCAGCGCTCCAGCGTTACCCTCGCCGTCCGGGACGTACCGGACCACCGTACCCGCGTCCCACACGCACACCCACACGCCGCCCACCTCGTCGACGCACATGCCGTCGGGCACGCCGGATTCGGTCGGCATCCTCGCAAAGACCCGACCGTTTCTCAACAAACCGGTGTCGACGTCGAAGTCGTACGCCTCGACCCTTCGTCTGGGCGAGTCAACGTAGTACATCACGTCGCCCCGCGGTGACCACGCGATACCGTTACTGCACCACACGCCGCCCACCTCGGACACCGCACCGGCGACGCCCACCTTCACGGTGGACCCGTTCCTGAAACTGAACGCGGGCTCGACGCAAAACAGAGCTCCGGACGGGGGATCGTCGGCGCTCGGCGAGAAGTGCGCCGACGACCCTTTCTGTTGTGCCTTCGCGTCCGACCCACCGGAAGTCGGTGTGTCCGGTCCGGCCTGGATGTATCGCGCGTCCATGTCCGGGCGACCGAGCACCTTGCTCCCGACCCACACGCGACCGCGAGCGTCGCACTTGCCGTCGTTGAGGCACTGCTTCTCGTCGGGTTTCTCCGCCAGTGGCCTGTGCACCTGGGCGTCGAGGACGTTGCAGAAGAACTCTTCGGACGTATCCGCATGAAGTGCGCCGGTGTCGTCGGAACGCAGCACCACGCGTCGGAGCTGACCGCCCGCGCCGTCGTCATCCACGGAGAGCGCGGCGAGGAAACCCCCTTTGGTCGAGGGCACGATCGATCCCGGCATCTTCGGCAGCGAGGCACGACGCACGACGCCGTCCCGTATGACGCATATCTCTCTGGCCACCACATCGATGAACACCAGCTCGCCATCGATCCAGACCGGGGACTCGCCGAGTTTGGCGCGATATTCGCCCCCGACGATCTCAACCTTGGCCCCGTCGGTCGCCATCTCCACGCTCGCAATAAAGTGTCGGCGTGAGCAAGAGAACGAGCCGTGCCGTGCGGTTGCCGCCGTGGTCCGAGCATTGCCGAGCCGCGCGCCAATGAGAAATCCTGACTGATCGTCATACGAATCCGGCCAAGAAAAAACCGGAGTCGCGCTGGGCCGTATCTTTTTTTTCCTAAGGCGCCAAGAAACGGTAAATCTCCAAGGCACTTCTCGCCGCGCTCGGTACTGAAACCACGCGTATCGCGGCGACCATGAAGTTCGGAAAGCAACTCGAGGAGGAGATCAACGCCGCGGGCGTCCTCGGCGACAGGGTACCGTGGATCGACTACGGGTACGTGTCACGGCCGTCCGGCGAAAAATAAATAATGACCGCCACTTGACTCCCTCTCTCGTCTCGCTCTCGCATCTCGCTCTCGCCCATAAGACCAGCCCCTGGACTGATGACCTCTCCACCACACGCTAACTCTCCCATCCATACCCGCGCAGAAAGCTAAAGAAACTTCGCGCCTGCCGATGCCACGAGGATGGCGTCGAAAAAGAAGAGTTGGAGAACACGCCGTTGAAGCGCGCGGACCCGGAGGAGGAGGCTGCCTTCTTCAACGACGACGGCGAGGCCGTGGAGAAGGATGAAGGATCCTCGGAGAAACCCGAGAAGCCGGGGAAGGATGAGGGCGATGGTGCGCCGTGCGAGCGTTGCTCCAGTTTGTTCTACGCCGAGCTCGACAAGTCCATGAAGGCTACGTCCAAGGCGTACTTTTCGTGGGTGAGCCGGATCTTGTCGCGAGCGCCGTTTGAGCACGCCAAGCCGTGGTGGCGCAAGGGGCTGAACCTGGACGTGGGCAACTGCGGTCCTGCGATGGGTGGTTCGAAGGGTACGGCGATCGACGCCAGCCTCGGGTTCACCGCGCCGAAGGATGAAGAAGGTAAAGACTACGCCCCCGACCTCTCCGGGATGGACATCGACCTGGAGCACGAGGCGAAGGAGTGCCTGCACTGGATCGAGCTCAACTCCACGGCGCTGAGAAAGATTTTGAAGAAGTGGGACAAGGCTAACCACAGCACCGTGGGACGAAAGACCTTACGGCGGTACTGGACCGACAGCCAGTTCCAGATGCTCTTCTCGCCACTCATCTTGGAGCTCCGGGCGGTGGCGGGAATGATGGAGGGAGGACTGGAGGGACCGCACTGGAACCTTCACGACGACGAGCACGAGGACGACGAGCACGCGCACGCCAACTTCGATCAGACAGACGGCGACATGAACGTGCTGTCGTGTCCCATCTGCATGGACACCCTGTACAAACCGGTGGGTCTGCAGTGCGGCCACGTGTTCTGCCGCGACTGTTTGCTTCAGAGCGCGGGTGTCTTGAAGGAGGGCGCGACGCTCAAAGACCTGCGCATGGAACCCGATCAATTCCACGACGACCGCATCCCGCTCACGAACGGTCTGAGGCGACAGTCGGACACTGGACACGACAGCGCGCACAGCGGCGGGGAGGAGACCTTCTCGGGGGATGAGAACGCGGACAACGGAGCTCCACCCGCGGGTCGGAAGTACCGCGCCCGACGCGACCGATGCCCGCAGTGTCGAACGGAGGATGTCTTCGTCAGCTCCGTTCGTCTGCGACACGTCCAGGATTGCCTACGACGCGTCGATCCGGAAGGGTACAAGGCTCGAAAGGCGGAGAGCAAGAAGCTGCGGAGTAAACTCAAGTCGGAGGCGGTGATGAACAACATCGTGTCCGGCTTGATCAAGCTCGTGGCGCCGACGAACCGTGGGATGAACATGATCGACCCGAGAACCGGCCAGATTCGTGAGTGATAGGTCCGCGTGTTGTAATTTAATAGTCGTGTCGTCGATAGGGGCCCCACGAGCGATGCCCGGTTGATCAGAGGTGCTACGTATTGGTCAAACGAACTAAGTTAAAAAATCGGTTCTCCAAGCCAGAGAGACAGCCTGGATGATGATCGGTAGGATCTGCTACTGGTACACGTCGACGGTCAGGTCTTGGGCCCCGCCTTGGGCCACTCCGAGGTGCCGAACACGATCTTGTTCATGTACCTCCGCGCGGGCCCCTCGATGGACTCGCTCATCAGCATCGCACCCGCGGCAACCTTGTGGAGCACGCTGTGAACGCGCCTGTTCACGGTCGGGTCCGTGACGTACCGGTTGTTCAGCCGAATACCCCCGCGGTACAGCTTCTTCAGGCCGTACACCCGCACCGCGAGCAGCACCGCGATCTTCTTCGCCAGCCAGAGCTGCACGAGCACGATCGGCGCGGCCGGCATCTCTTAACCCACACCTCACCGGCGCCTCACCCCCCCCAACCGACGACGGCGCGGTTCCAGACGCCGAAGTTTTTTTCCCGGTGTCTCCCTGGGACGCGAGGGAGATCCGCCTCGTCCCCGGGACCGCTCCCCGTGGTACCGCCGCCGAAGACCTCCTCGTGCACACGAGAGAGTTCCTCTGTGGCCCGTGGCGGCGCGTTCGACTGCGCTCGCGCGTGCCTCGGCGCGAGTAGCCACGTGTTATGGTGGCGGGTCCGAACTGATCCAATTTCTCTTACGCGCTGAGCCGCTCTCACAGCCTCTGAAAAAAAGAGCCTAACTTAGAGGGCACAGCCATGCCGCGCCCCGCCGCACGCTCCGTGAGCGGGACCGTCGCCGACGACGCAGAGCTCGGCCCGGAGATCTCGTCGCAGCTCGGTGTGGCGAACCCTGGCGATGGGCCCAAGTCGGGGCAGATCGTCGACGCGCAGGAGCTCCTGGACGCCTTAACGTGTCCCGTGTCTGGACTCGTATTTGTAGATCCCGTGACCACCACGTGCGGGCACACGTTCAGCCGCCAGTCCTTGGCGCGATGGATGTCGTCCGGCTCCGGTTCCGACGAACGTGCTGGCGGTGCCGGCCCGTCGTGCCCGACGTGCAGGGCTCCGCTGTACCACGAGTCCCCGCACCAGTGGCCGGTGAACACCGTCTTGGTGGATCTCGCGGAACGATTCCTCAAACACGATTTGGCCGAGGCGCGACAGCTGACGTACAAGCAGTTCGGTCTCGGTGCATCGGGTACCTCGGACGGCGTGAGATCCACCGGTGAGATCCTCGGCGAGCTCCCACTGTTCGTGCTGGACTCCATGACCCCGGGGCAGGAGCTGACGCTCAACGTGTTCGAGGAGAGGTACAAGCTGATGATCCGGCGGTGCCTGCGGGGGACGCGAAAGTTCGGCATGGTCGGCTTGGCGCGACCCACGGGTGCGAACGTACCGCCGCGCCCGGGAAGGTCCGGTGCCGACGGGGAAGTCGCCAGGGAACTCGGTGACACGGCTGCCGGCGCCCTGGACCCTAGGTCGAACGTGACGCACGGGCACACGGGGGCGAGTCGGCTTTTACGATACATCGCGAACCCGCCCGGGCAACTCGGGCGGCTGGTTCACCTCGATCACGCCGTCGAGTGCAACATAACCGCGTTCCAGGAGCTGTTGGACGGGCGGCTGTTGCTACGGTGCCGCGCTGTGCGACACCTGCGCATCGTCGACTCCAGGGACGAACCAGGCGGTGCCGGGTACACGTGCGCCACGGTGGAGGCGGTGAAGGACACCGACTCCTCGGTGACGGACACCGAGGGAGCGGAGGGTGCCGGGATACGGGATTCACCCCGCGACGTCTCACCGGCTCCCCGGAACATTGACTACATCCAGCCCGAGTTTCGCACGAACCCGGGATTCACCGTGCACGGCCCAGGCGCCCGGGCTGTGTTGGCGGCGTGCGTCAACGACCCGGAGGACGCCCGCGACGCCGCCCGAGCCGAACTGCTGCTGAGCAGCGAGATGGCGGTGGGGATGCACCACGTGTGGCTCGCGCACGTCGCGGGGCGTACCATCGGGTGGCAGCGGCCCGTGGATGACGAGTCGCCCGTGGATGACCTGACGCGTTGGTCACCCCCGACGGTTGAGCCGGAACCGTGGGTGTGCAAAAACTACCCGGTGGGTACGAGCGGGACGCTGGGGACTCGTGGTGGAGAAGCAGGCGCGTTCCCTTCCCCGAACGATTTTCTGCGCAGGTCGTACGGCGGAGACGTGGAGAACTTACTGTCGATGTGCGGCAGCAGGCCCGCGGCGCACTTACCCACCGAGCTGTCGTGGTGGCTCGTCCGGGTGGCGAACCCGTTGCCGCCGCTGGGCGCCGCCCGGGAGCTTCGCCCCGACGCGTTGAGGTGCACCAGCGCGACGCAAAGGTTCGATGTCGTGTACTGGAGCCTGGTCGCGTCTATGAAACACCGGCACGGCCTCGAACCCGCACAGTTCCGGGGAGCGAGGCCCATGGCGGATGCGGCTATCGTTGACCTCGTGAACAAGGCGCTCAAACCCGTGAACACGTCCGTCCCGGGAGTGTCCTTTTGGTCCCCCGGCGTGAACGCGCTACGAAGCGGCGAGGAATCGGATCCGTCATTTGGTCACCCCCCCGTGACTTTTTCAGAGACTGGTACCACTAAGGACTCGAAGGGACGCGCGTATCGTAACGCGTCGGCTGAGGACGTGGAGGCGTTGATCGGGGTGGTGACGCAAATTTTGGAGCGCCCGCTCGAGGACGCGGGTGAGACGCGGAGCCCGTCGTTTGTGTCACCGAGCGATTTTGAGGGCCCGGGACCCGCTATGCGCATTCCCCCGGTCCCCCCCAACCTCGCTGGCAACACGGGTGGTGTTGGACCCCCGCCCCGGGTACCCCCTGGACGCCCCGGTGTTGCCTCCGGCGCCGGCGCTGAAACCACTGAACTTACCCTCCAAGCCGTCGCTCGGAGGGGCGGCGTGCCCGCGGTGTGCTGGTGCCTGTACCTCCGTCTGTCGTCGATGCCTCCCGAGGAATGGGACGAGTGCGTCTCACAAATCATCGCGGCGCTGCAGGGGCTGGAGTCACCGAACGGCCTACCCAGGGTATTAGGTACCGTCATCCCGCTCACCAAATTCGCGCCACAGCCCGGGGACTGGTTCGTCGCCGGACAGTGCGTGGGACGGCGCCGCGCGCTGTTGGCTGGGAGGGTTGGGGCATCGTACGGGCGGGTGGCGGGTGCGACGGTGGGTGCGTTCGTGTGGGTGTACTACCTGGTGTGCGAGCTGTTCCTGCTGACGGCGTTGGCGTTCGGTTTGTTGGGGCCGCGGGATGGAAACCGGCTGCCTCATCGTCTGGTCAAGGGAATCGGCTTGGCGCTCGCGGCGGCGGTGCTCTTCGGCGTCCTCTCGTACGTCCCGTAGACTACGGGACATGTTCACGAAATACATCTTAACGTCAACGTCGTGACTCTTGGCTATTACAATCGACCGGGTGTTATCACTCTCCTCCGTGGTATCATCACTCTTAGGGTACACTCTTCACGTTTTGTTGGTCACGTCGCCCATGGCTCGTCTTTGGTTTGAACCGTAGGCGCCGCCCGCGCGTCTCTTCTTGTTCGCCTTGACCGTGTGCGCCACCGTGAGCTTCTCCGTGGTGGCGTACTTCCAGTCGTGGAACGCCTTCATGCTGTCCCGCCCCGAGTCCAGCAGCCTCTCCTCTTCTTTGGACAGTAAGTGCCTCTCCTTGAACTCCGACGTGCTCAGCGCGGCGCCCACGAGCAGTTTCGAGTACCTCGCCACGAACGCCTTCTCGAGGTTGTCGTGGAGCTCCTCGTCCCGGAGGAGTTCGTTGAACCTGGCGCCGAACTCGAAGAAGTGCGGGTTGAAGTCCTTCAGGGGCACGTTCCGTGGCTCCGCCTCCACCACCTGCCACACGCGCTCGTCGAAGCAGTCCGGCATCTTGGGCCCGACCATGTTCTGCTCGAAGAGCTTGGGCACCAGCCAGAAGGGCAGCTCCACCTCCTCGCCCATCGGGAGGTCCCGCGTCTGGCACATCTTGTCCATCTCCTTCCCGAGGCCCGTGCACCCGCTGTTGAACACCACCGGACACCTCGTCTGCTCCGCGAGGAAGCTGTCCATGTCAAAGTACCTCGACATCGCGGCCGTGTCTACGCGCTCTGTCGCGATTGCGTTTGAAAATCCGCTCGGGTTTCAAATCCCCCGCGTCTCAGGTGGGATCGATTCACCAACCTCCGACGCTACGTCGCGGCGCAGGCGATCTCGAATACGCGCGTTCAAACACGATCGACGCTCCGAACGTGCCGCTGGCGTGTGTGCGCTTCCCTGTCGCGCGCTCGTCTGTGGTGCTTCGAACCTGTTGCTCGGGATTTTCAAATCAACGGAAATCCCCATAACCTGCTTTCCTTTTTTTTCAAGCGCACATACGACAAGCAGTGACGAAATCAAATACGAATAAGCAAATCTAACCATAAATACACGCAAATGAACGACTGAAACTAGGTTACTGTATGTTTTTGAAGTCGTCCGTGGGATAGCCGTCCAGGAGTCTCACGTCGACGACTGTCATCCCCGCGGCTTTCGCGCTCTGCATCCCCAGCTCCGCATCCTCGTACGCGGTGCACCTCGCGGGATCCACGCCCAACTTCTCGGCCGCCAGCAGGTACAGGTCCGGCGCCGGCTTACCACTCGACACGTCCTCGCACGTCACCACCGCGTCGAAGAGGTGGAATATGCCGTGCTGCTTCAGGTGGCCATGCACCGTGGGCTTGACCCCGGAGGATGCCACCGCGATGGGCAGCCCCTTCGCCTTTGCATCCCGTGCGATGGCCACCACGGGGTGGATCAGTGCCGGTCCCTGGCTCATGATCTCGTCGGCGAGCTCCTGCGGTTATGAGTTGGGGGTGAGTTGGGGGTGAGTGGGGGAAATTGAATGGAATATTCCTCACAGCGAACCGGGACGTGACTCAAGGTCGGGGGTTTCGATGCGAGCCGGTGGGACACGTGTGACACGTTCTTCCTTTCGTACCTTGCATCTCGCCGCCATGGCGTCCAGGTCCGGGGTCTTGCCCTGCTCCTGCGCGAGTATCTCGAATATCCTCCTAATTGGAACGCCCGCCAGGTCGTAAAACTGCTGCTTCGACATGGTCATGTCGAACTCTTCGCACGTTTTCTTGTCGGCGACGTAGAAACCGCCCATCGTGTCCACCAGGGTACCGTCACAGTCTGTTGGATGGAGTTTCGGGGCGCGGGGAGGTCAGGGGACGGGTTGGGGACGGCTAGGGTGCCCACGGGTGCCCAGACGCGTAAGAAAAAGCCGCGGCTGTGCTTTTTTCGCCGAGGGTCGCGGCGGCGGTCGGGGCACTGGGCGGGAAGGGGCGGGACGCACCGAATACGAGCGCGGCTGGGTCCTCGAGACCACCCCACGTGGGGTGCGTCTTTTGCTCCGGTCCATCGCTTCCACCTCCCATGCCTTCCGTCCACGCGTGCCAAAGTGTGCCGCGTCCATTGGTTATCCAGTTGTGAAGGTAAAAAGCGTTCTGTGATCGCGTGACAGATTTCGCGTGACTCGGCAAATTATTACCTTCGTCGGTGCCCACCGCCGATGATCTCATCTCAGAGGGGCGCCGGGTCGGAACTGAAAAGAAGGCCGCCGACGACTCCGATGGGCGGCGAGCGAGGGTCGGAGAAGCCTCGAGGTGCGAGCGGAGCGTTATCCCCCGCTGAGCGTCGACAACAGAGGCAGCGGGAGCGGCGCGAGAAGAAGGCGAGGGAGAAGAATGCGGCGGCGGGTGCCCTCCGTCGCGCGGTGTCCAAGCGACCGGCATCCTCTGGGTCCGCGCGGGTTTCCTCGGTTAAACGCACGAGGAAAGAGTCATCATCGGGTTCGGACGACGATGAGAACGACGGGACGGGGGACGAGAGCGGGGAGGACGCCGGGGAGGACGGCGCCGGGGAGGACGCGGTGGAGCGCACGGGCGCGTACGGCAGCTACGGCAGGAGCGACGGTCGCATGTCCGTGGAGGACGACGAGTGGGCGACGGCGCCCAGGACGTGGGCCGCGCTGGCGCCGTACCTCTCGCACTACCACGACCGAAAGATCTGGGCGCCGTTCTACTACGACGGAGCCGCGGGGAAGCGACTGGAGGACGCCGGGTTCAAACGCGTGGTGCACAAACGAGAAGACTTCTTCAAACGAATAAACGACCGCGTGTTCGTCAAGTCCGTCGCCGCCGTGGTGGATAACCCGCCGTACACCGGTAAGGGGATGAAGGAAAAAGTGCTGAGGGCGTTGGTGGACGCGGACGTGCCCTTCTGTCTCTTACTTCCCCTGGGCGTGTTACACACGGCGACGGTGCGAGAAATTCTAGACGTCGACGAGGTGCAGGCTCTGATACCGAGGCGGTGCTGGGTGAGCAAACGCGGGCAGAAGGAGGTGCCGTTCAAGTACCTGGTGTGGCTGTGCTACAAGATGAATCTGCCGCGGGATCTCGTCCTGATGCCGGACACCGAGACGGCTTTGGAGGACACCTAGTTCTTAGTTGCGAGTGTAAGTTAGATGATGATATCATATTACGTGACCGATCGGGTACCCTACTAATGGTTTTCGTGGCCGGCGCGTTGCACCGGGATCGCTCCGGGACCCGCCTTGGCCTGCGCCGCCGCCTTCTTCGCCTCATCCTCAGCCTTCTCCTTGGCCAGTTCCTCCCTCCGTACCCCCGCGTACGCCACCAGCTCCTGCATCGTCTGCTGCCCCGCCGCGTCCAGACCGCCCGCCAGCGCCTGGAACCTACCCGCATCCGCCGACTGAACCACCGTGACCGTCTCGGCGAAGAGCGTGAACGGGTCGATGTCGTCGATGGGTGACGTGAAGTTCTCGTCGTCGGTGAGCATCCCGTCGTCGAAATCCTCGTCGTCGTCGTCGTCGTCGTCGTCCCCACCGCGTCGTCTGAACGGGTTAACAGACTGGGCCCGCTTGGCCATCGCCGCGAGTTCGGTCGGGTCGAGAACGGGCTCCTCGTCGTCCTCGTCATCCTCGCCCAGGTCCTCGTCACCGCCGAAGTCGTCGTCGTCGGAGCCCCAGCCGTGGCCGTAGAACCCGCCCGGGTTTTTAGCCTCAAACTCCTTCCGTTCCTTCTCCTGCGTGCGAAGGTCCACCAGCAGACTGACGACGGCGGAACAAATCTGGCCCATCCCTGCGGCCACCTCCGCCGGTAGGTTCGGTTCCGGGGTTTGGATCAGCGCCACCAGACCGAGGATACACACCTTCTTGTCGTGCTCGCGTCTGTGGTGCCTGCGCTTGTCCCCACCCCGCGTTCGATCGTTCAGCATCGCGAACCACGTCTGCAGCGCCGTGCCCAACGCGCCGTTCTTGACTAGGATATCCAACGTCAGCGACGCGTCGTACCAGAGGCAGTTGGCGACAATCTGAACGAGCAGGTCCTTCAGGTAGGTCAGCTCGCACGTCTTGAGCCTCTCCAGCGCGAGCGCGAGGTAGGGCGCCACGCAGTCATCCACCCGTCCTTTGCAGTTCTGGAGGACGCACTCCAGAAGCTTGGGCGCGGGGAGCACCTCGGGCTCGGGGATCTGGTTGTTGAGTAAAACGCCGGATGCGACTCTCAGGACGTCGTTTTTGCAGTTTGGGTGCGCCAGGAACGTCTCCGTGCCGCGCGAGATGTAGTTGTCCATGGGCACCAGGATGTTCTCAAAGTACTGCACGCCGTACTCACCCTCCAACGAGGCGATCAAAACGGGCCACAGCTCCCACATCGCCGGGGACACCGCGGGGGAGTAGTAGGTCATGTAGGACTGAATCTCCAAAACCTCCTCGTACACGTCGTACCCGTCGGGGCCCAGCATCTTCCTCATGATGGGCATGAGATTCGGTTCGAGCTGCTCGTACATGTGTGGCAGCGCGGAGAGGGACTCGAGGATGGTGGCGATCGCGCGGAGGCACCCCACGGACGCCAAGGCACCGGTGAAGTCTTCGTCGTCCGCCTGGTCCGCCGACCCGGTCAACTTCCAAAACGCCGCCGCGAGGTTCGCCGTCATGCCCATGGCGTACGGCGCAATCTCCTCGCCAAACTTCTCAACGATTGTTTCCAGCGTGAACACCATCTCCTCGGACTCCACCTCGTTCATCAATGCGAAGAACTCATCGAGTAACTGGGGCAGGATGGGTCGAATCTGGGAGATGTCATCCGCGGTTTCCACGTAAGAACCGAGAGATACCACGGCGTCAACCTTGACGGGCAGGTCCGGATCTTTCAGGCAGTTCACCACCGCGGCGAACAGGTTCATGAAGTTTTGCGGGTTGGCAAACTCAATCTCGGCGTACACACCCGCGCACCACGCCGCCTTGGCCCGGACGTGACCGTGTTGGGACTGGAAGGAAGGGAGCACGTGTTGTACCAGCATTGGCTCGAGTTGTTCCTTGTACCCGTCGGTGGTCTTGAGCTTCTCCTGGAGGGACCCGATGCAGTGCAGGGCGCCGCCGAGCTCGGGGTGAGGTGCGTTCGGGCCCATCTCGAGGCATCGCGTGAAGATTTGCACGATGAACCCCATGAGCTTGGGCATGTTCTCCTTGGTGCGGCACCGGCAAACCTCGACGAGAAAGTTAATCGCGGCGGCTCTCGGCGAGTACATCTCCTCGATGATGTCGTTACCGCGGCGGATGTACTCCTGCGGGTCCTCTTCCCACAGCTCGGCGTCGATCTGGTTGAAACACACGATGGGAAACACCACGTTGAACATCAACGTCTCCATGTGGGGCTTCATGAGCTTGTACGTGTTGGAGTGCGACAGCGCGGTGGAGAGGTACTGGAGCGCCAGGTTGACGATTCGGTCGGGGAGGTACCCACCCCCGGACAGGTTGCCCAGCAGCTGCATGTATGACTGCAGGAACACGCACGATACCTGATCCTTGAACGTCTTGGCGAACTCCTTGTACTCCGGCTTGGTCTGCTTCGGGTTGCCGTACCTGGAGAACATCCTGTTGGCGATGTGCAGGCTCCACTTCTTGGCTTTCCACCACGGAAAGTTCTTTCGCTCCGTTCTATCTGCGGGCTGTCCTTCCGTGGGCACCTGCATGCCGATCATCTGGTGGAGGCACGTGATCCACGCCCCGAAGACGTCCGCGCGCATCAACGCCGGGGGCAGTTCGAGGTAGGTGGCGCTCCAGTACGTCTTCAGAATGAGCTTCACCAGCGCGGCTAGAGTCTTGTCGTTTCTCTGAGCTTCGTTGGCGATGAGGGACTGGAGCATCTGCAGCAGCCTTGGGAAGGCGTTCTCGATGACCGGGGTGAGAACCGTCCGTTCGTCCTTGTCCCGAAACTCGTACTTGCGGCAGATGACCTGGATGACCTGCACGGCGCCGTACACGCGCGCGATGTCGTCGGTACCCAGGTGTCCCATGAGGGTGGTCAGGAGGTCGGGCCAACGCTCGGGAAAGTCGTGTTGCACGGCGACGCGCATGACCTCGGTGAGCTGGGAGCGGATGAGCTCGGGGGACTGGATGAATGACTCGAGGATGTTGGCGCGAATGGTGGTTTTGTCCTCCTCGTGCAGCCTGGGTGATTCCTCCCGCTTGGGCTCCCATCCTTTGGCGCTGATGTTCTTCAGGTGGATCGCCGCCGCCTGCCGGATGCCGCCGTCCGCCTGGGGCGCGGTGGCGACCTGCATGAGCCCGACGATGTATCCCTTGGCGTAGTCGTGCTGCTTTAAATACGCCTCAGCCTGCTCGCGGGTGGCCACATCGGGCGAGAGCGTCGCCTGAAGCACCTGCACGAGCTCCTCGACGGACGCCACCATCGTGCAGATTGCAAAGTGTCGCGACTGCCGAGAAACACACAGAAATCAACCGCCGACTACTACGTTGCTCTGGCGGCGGCGACGCGCTGTATATAGATTCGCGTTCCAATCACGCGTTCACTCGACTAACGAGACCTCGCGCGGATGGGTTACACTCGCGAAAGGCGTGCCCTCGGCCACTCGGCGGTCCGGGGCTCACTCGGCTGTGCTGGCGGGAGCTGAAAAGACCGCCGCATTTCTAAACCCTCGGCCGATACCAGCGAAAGAAACGTTCGCTGAGATCGGAGCCGAGTTTTTTACGCTGGGGGAGACACGGACGCGGCGCTCGATCATCAAATCACACTCTCTTCTCTTTCTTGCAACAGAACAATAAAAGCAGTACGCAGAGTTCGCGGCGGGCCACACTTCACGCACCGCCGCGCTCGTCTCACACCAGTCACACGCGATCCCCGTCTTCATCGTCGCGTCTATGATAAATAATCACCACGAGTACTTGGCCTCGATCAGCTTCTCCTCGTACCTCTCCGCGGCGAGTCCCCACGAGAGGTCCTGCGTCATGCCGGACAGCTGGATCTTCTGGAAGGAATCTCGATCCTCCCTGTACGTATCGAGCGCCCACCCCATCGCTTCCTGGAACTTGTTCGTCTTGGCCTCGTCGAATTGCCACCCCGTGCCCTCTTTGGTGTGGGGGTTGTACGGCTTCACAGTCTCCCTTAAACCGCCAACCGCGTGCACCACGGGCACCGTTCCGTACCTCATGGCGTAGAGCTGGTTCAACCCGCACGGCTCGAACCGCGAGGGCATCAGCAATATGTCGCACCCGGCGGTGATGCGGTGCGCCATCTCCACGCTGAACCCGACCCAGCACCTGCACTTGTCGTTGTGGTCATTCTCCATGCTTCGCAGCGACTGCTCCAAGTCCTCGCGCCCGCTGCCCAACATCACGAGCTGCACATCCTGACCCATGAGCCAGTGCCTGGCATCCGTGATGAGATCGACGCCCTTCTGGTGGTCCAACCGTCCGATGAACCCCAGCAGCGGCACGTCGTCGCGTTCCGGCAAACCGAGTTGGCGTTGCAGAGCTCTTTTGCACTCCGCCTTGCCCGCGAACCCGGTGGCGTCCGGCTCGTACCGTTGGTACCCGTCGCCGTCGAGGAATGTGTCGTACTCCGGTGACCACTCCTCGAGGTCGATGCCGTTGACGATACCCGTGAGCTTATCGCCCATGTCACGCAGCTGCGGCGCGAGGCCCCACCCGCCCATGTCGGTGGTGATCTCCCACGCGTACCCGGCTGAGACGGCGATGATCTTAGACGCGAACTTCAACCCAGCCTGCATCTGGTTCATGCACTCGCCCCCGAACGGGTCATCCAGGAAGAAGTGTTCCTTGTAGTGATCCGGGAGCTGCAAGGTGTTGAACTCGTCGAATGGACCGCGGCCCTGGAACGCCATGTTGTGGATGACGAACACGCTCCGGGCGTAAGGCAACTTGCCGTGGTCCTGGTAGTACGCGCTGAGGTACACCGGCAGCAAACTCGTGTGCCAGTCGTTGGCCATGTACACCAAGTCGCTGTCGCCGTACGGTGTTTGGTCCTCGCCGCAAGGTACGTGCCACACAGCCTCGATCGCCGCTTGGCACAGCATCGCGTTACGGAAGTTAGCCGCCCGCCTGTCGCCCGCGTAGATGTTATCAGCCACGTGGTGATACGCGTCGTGGTCGATAAACACGTGGTCCACGTCGTTCTTGCGCATGTGGAAGTACCCAACCTCGGCGTCGTTGCCCATGACGTTGAACTTGATCCGAACCCCGGTATCGATCGCGCCTTCGTAGTTTTTGTACCTCGGCATGACCACCATCACGCGGTGACCGCGGGCTTGAAGACCTTTTGGAAGCGCCGCGGCGACGTCGCCCAAGCCGCCCGTCTTGGCGAACGGCGCGCACTCCGACGCCACAACCACGATGTTGAGCTTCTCCTTGCACAGGAGCTTTTGCGTGTCCGCGTCCATCGGGGCGTTGGGATCGATCACCACGGGATTCGCCGCGGACCCAACCTCGCCAACCTCCAAAACCTGGTTCTGTGCGTTTCGGCGCTGCTGAATCGCCGCGTTAGGGTTGGGCGGGGGAACGTGCGTGTCGGGCACACTCGTCGATGGCACACCCGGCGCGGTCATCGGCGGCGGCGCGGGGGGCGCGGGCATCGCCGGGGGCGCCGTCACCGCGTTCTGCTGCGCCGTCACCGGGGGCGGCGGCGCGGGCATGGACGCGGGCGGCGGCGGACTCATGGCGTTGGAGTCGCTATTCACGACGCCGAAGGGGTTGTACCCGCCGCCCGCGCCGCCCCCGCCCGGGATGGTGAACCCGGGGGGAAGCGCCGGTTCCCTCGGGTTCATGTCAGGCCTCGCGGGTCCCGTCACGGGGGGTGGCGCCTCGGTCGGCGCCTCGGGCATCTGCAAGAAACTCGTCTGCGGCATCTGCGGCGGCGGCATCGGCGGCGGTGGCATCGGCGTAGGCGCCGCGGCAGATGCCTGGGGCGGGACCGGCGGGTTGGCCGCCGACGGGGGGTGGAATGTTGGCGGGGGAACCGGCGGCGCACCAGCGACCGGCGGCGGCTGGAACGTCACCGGCGGCGGCTGGGACGTCGGTTCGGGCTCGGCAGCCGGCGGAGCCGCGTTGTCCATCGCGGGTGGTTCCTTGGGCGGCGGCGGCGGCCTCGGCATGGCGAACCCGCCACCCCCGAACGGCATGGGCGGGGGCGGCATGTTGTTCATGTCGTTCCCGCCGAAGGGGTAGTTGATCGGCGGCGGCGGCGCGACGGAATCGGTTGAAGCCGGCGGATGCACGGGCGCGACTGAGTTTTGGAACGAACCTTTGGGCGCCGCGTCCTTCCCGGTGCCTGTTCCGACGTACCCGGCGGTCGGGTCGGGCATGCCAGCCTTGTTCAGCGTCTCCCTCAGCTCCTGTTTGGTGGTGGTTGGTGTGGGTTTGGGTGGTCAGTTTGGGTGTTGTACCGGGTGGGTAACCGGGGTGGAATCGGGGGGATCCATCTTGGCGGTCTCGACTCTCGGGTTTTTTTTAATTGTTCACGCACCGCCTGGAGCTCCTTGCGCGTCGCGATCTTGTCCATGAGCCTCTGCTGCTTCTCCTTCAGCCTCGCTCGCATCGCCGCCACGTCCGCGTCGGACTTGGGCGGCGTTAGCGCCTCGGTGGACACGTCCGGGCGCGTCTCCGAGGCGCCCCGTCGTCCCGGCGCGATTGGACGGACCCACCTCTTAGATCCGTTGTTTCGACGGTGTATCGAACGGTCAGTTGCGCGGTTCGTTGCGCCGACACCGCGCGCGCCGCCCATGGCGGCTTGCGGGCACAGCGCGGCGCACATCGCGGACGACATCGCGGAAGTAGTGCTCACGCGTCCCTAACCCGTTACGATCTTTCGAGAGGACCGACTCAGTGGGCCCCGCTCGCGCACCCCCTTCGCTGTGTTCGATGCTGACCCAAGGAGACGAGGATCCCCTCTCGGCCGTCACCTCCCGGAATGCTCGTTCCGCCCCGGCCGTTCACCGCCGTGGAAGGGTACGTTCGGGTACCTCCGCTGGGCACCGAGCTTCGCTGGGGTATGTACAGTACCGGCAGGGCGATCCGCGGCTTGCCGGGACGCGCCTGTGAGTGTGGCGCGCGCGTCTCGGGCGAAGGTAAGGAAACACGTTCCCCGCGGGTGAGAAGAGGAGTCTGAGTCACACGCGGTGAGGTGGCACTCGATTGACACACACGGTCTATTTTTGAATCAAACGGACACAAATTGGCGATTTTTTAATTCTGGACTCTGATTGGCCCAGCAAACGAATCCCGCTTGACGATTCAGAAAAGTAACACTGTCGTTCCCGCTTTTTTCAGATGAGCTCCGTCTCTCAATCCAGCCCGACGAGCTTGCGCGGCCAAAAACGCGGGTCAACCGTGTTCAGCCACGTCGTGCTCGAGCGGTCGCACCTACGTGCCGACCATCACTTGCGTGTGTGTCCGCGACGAGACGGGAATCCACCACTCCTGGAAGTCACGGATACACGAGTGATGATGTCCGCGTTGTCTTCCGTCGCGATGACGACACCCGTGGCGACATCCACGACGACGCGTCGCCCGCCAGCGCGTGCCGTCGTGGTCCGCGCGTCCGCGTCGTCGATCGCGAGATTGAACCGTCGCCCTCTCAACCACCGAGGGTCCCACCGTTCATCAACTCGGTCCCGCGTCGGACTCGTGGTTCGCGCCGCGTCATCCGATTCCGGTCCCCCCGGCAAGAAGAAGGAGGAGAAGTACAGCAACCTGACCAAGATGCGGTCCGAGGCGCAGGCACCCTTCCGAACGTTCCGGTTGTTCATCTTCGGCGCCTTCGCCGCGAACGCGACGCTCGGGCTGTCCATCGCCACGCTCCAGGCGGTGACCAAGGCGCTGGGCGCGCCGGCCGCGCCGCCCCTCGAACAGTCCCTCCAGAACATCGGCATCGACCTGGCCGCCGCGCTGTTCTTCGGATACCTGTTCAAGAGGGACACGGCGAACCGCGAGAAGCAGATGGCGAGGATATCGAGAGAAGAGAGGCTCTCCGATCTACGATGCGAGCTGTCCTCGGGGAAAACCGTGTCACTCTTCGACCTCCGGGGTTTCTCCCGAGTAGTCATCGCGGCGGGTGACGCGGCGTACTGCGACGCCGCCATCGAACAGGCGGAGCAGGTGAGGGACCCGCTGGTGGAGAGAGGCGTGCTGCTGATCCCGCTCGTGCTCGACGGAAAAGGTAACGAATCCATCGCTCCGCCGAACGACGCCGACAGACGGTTCAGGGCCACACCGGTCAACACCACCAAGTGGACCGCGTGGATCGACGAGCAGAAGAAAGAAGCCAAGGTCGGGGACGGTAAGGGGGTGTACGTCGGCCTGAGGATGGACGGGCGGGTGCGGAGCAGCGGGGTGGGGGTACCGCCGTGGCAAAAGTTCGCCGCGGAACTGCCGCCGGCGGACAAGTGGGGAGGTTTCCTCGACGGGTTCGACGGACGCGTGGGCGTGGACACGTGATGAAGCATTGGAGTGTCGAACTGTAGACTGAATCGCGTAGTCCATCACGATAGTCGTCGGGAATACGCACACTGAACGCACGCTAAAGCTGACGAGTTTGACGCCACGAGGCTTCCTTCGTTTTGACGAAATAGCCAAAACTTTATCTCGCCTGTTACGCGTATCACGGGCGCACGTCTGCTCAGAACCAAACGCACCAGACTCGTATCCGCCGCCTCGCCATGCCGATCTCCCGCCAGGTCCAGTACGTCCTCGATCAGAAGGACCCGAAGAACAAGCCGAAGGGCGCGCCGATCGGACCCATGAAGCTCGGACTCATGGGCACCTTCGGCATGTTCGGCCCTCCCAAGTCCGAGGGTGGGAACGGGCGCGTCCCGGACCCCGCCGATCACGGGCCGATCGATTTTCGTCAGCTCGACAAGCAGGACAACGAGGCCTCGGACTCGGACGACGAACAGTAGGTGGACCTCGGGTAACCTCGAGAACCGCCCACAAACCGCCGCACCACGCTCCCTGACACGCACACAGACTTCCCCACCGACATCATGCACCGACGCCTCACCGACGCCATCGCCCTCGCGCTCCTCGCGGTCGCCCTCGTCTCCACCGGCGCGCTCGCCGCCGATACAAACGACCCGCCTTGCCTGGAGATAAGCACCGACGGTATCGAGCAGCTCAGGGACCCTTGCATGGACCCCGCGCTCGCCTGCGCCGACGAAGGGTGCCTCGGCGCCATGGTCAAGTGGCTCGCGCCGCAGTTCGAAGCCGCCGACGTGGACACATCGCTCTACCAGGACGTGAGCCCGGAGTGGATGGTCCAGTGCTTCGCGCCAAACTTCGGCGCGTACATGGATACCATCCCGATCGCAACCTTCATGTCCCTGCGCGAATGCGACTACGGTCCGTACATCGAGCAATACCCCGAGCTCGCGACATTCGACTTTGGCTCGGTGTCAACCTCCGACTTCATGCGCGCCATGCCCCCGGGTATGCTGATGGAGATCCTCTCCAACCAGAGGCGCCAAAACCGCGGGTGGTGAAGAAAGTTTTTTTACGTTTAGGTAGCGCGTCTACACATGTCTTGTTTACAAAATGAATGTCTCTCTACGTCGTCACGGCGACCACCGATGCGGTCTCCAGAGTCTCCCGCACGAACGCCCTGTTCCTCTCAGCCACGAACGCATCCGCGCCGCCCCCACCTTCAGACACAAAGGCAACCTCAGCGACGGAAGTTCCGTTCACCCGCGAATTATTTCCCTTCTCCGACCCGACCGAACCCTTCGATCGACCGACCCGCCGCGACGCCCCCCCCACCCGCTCGCTGCTTTTACTCGCACCGTTCCCACCACTCGCGTTCCGCAGCCTCAGACGCCGCTCGCATTCGGCGTCCGATCGTTGTGCGTGGTACCGTGCTCGTCCGCCCGACGAGTGTTCCGCCGACTTTTGATACGTCCACACGGCGTAGCACATGTCGGTGAAGGAAAAGTCCGGCCAGAGCACCTCCTGGAAGCACAACACGGCGTGGCCCGATATGCCCCACAGCATAAAGTCGGACAAACGCGTCTCGCCGCTGGTGCGGATCAGGAGATCCACGGGCGGCGCGCCCGGCTTTCGATCGTCAAACGCCGGAAGTTCACCGGATGTCGACTCTGCCGACTCCATCGACTCCGCGCCCGACTCCATCGTCCGCGCTGACTCCATCGGACCTCCATCGAACTGCGCGCCGTGCATCAACCGTTCCAGCGTGCGCTCAGTCACCCCATCCACCGGGTCTAGGCTCCTTGTCCTGACCCCGGATCCCATGGCACACACCGCGGCGCACAGGTCTTCCCGCCCCGTGTACGCAAAGCACACGTTGAGCACCGGTCCGTTTACGTATGCCTTCGTGCGTGCCATGGCGTTGAACGCGGCCCTTCGTGTGCCAGCCGGTAGCATGTGTAGCTCACCGAGGACCTGTATACGCACGTTGTGTGAGTGAATGACGCGCGAGGACGCCATCTCGTCCAGTTTGCGCTCGGCGAGTTCGAAGAGGACGTCCACCTCGGCGCTCGATCGCTTGAAGTTGTCGGTGCTGAAGGCGTACACGCTGAGGCACTCCACGCCCAGCGCGAGGGACCACTGCAGCACCTCCAGCAGCTTCTCGGCGCCGAACTCGTGCCCTTTCTCCTTCCCTAAACCCCGGAGCTCGGCGAACCGACGGTTACCGTCCATTATGACCGCGACGTGCTTCGGGACTGGACCGCCGCTCCGGAGGACACGCGCGACGGCGCGACGAAGCCACGCCGCCCAACCCCGGGTGCCGACGGAGGATTCGCGACGTGCGGACGGTGTCGCTGTACCGGGTGTGGATCCACGGACGCGCGGCCACCACGACGTGGGGTTCATCAGTCCCATGATGCCCGCGCCGTCCGGATCTGGCGGATTGGTGGCAAATATAATAAATAAACGAAGGATTCGCCAAACGAGTGCCCACGATGACGAACGCACCCACTGCCCAGAAGAGAGCCAGCTGATGAGAGACGGATGTCCGCCTTCCCGACGCACAACACCCAGTCGCACGTGGAATTTCGTGTATGACAAAAAGGGTGCTGGGCACTGGGCCACCCAGGACCCGTGCGCCGCGGCGCACGGGGCGGCCCGGGGCACCGCCGGGGCACGGTCGCGCGCCTTCGCCCTCGCGGGTTCGTCCCTCGGGGAGGTCCAACGGCGTGGCGATGGGGGGTGATCCCCGCGCCCGCGTCGACGACGCCGAGGGAATCGTTTTGTCCGCGATATCGAGCCGGCGGCGCGCGGGGGCGTCGGTATTGAGGCTCGGTGCACCTCGGGCCGCGCGGAGAGGCACGCGGCGCGAGTCGAGTGACGTCCCGACCGGGTCATGACGACGTTGTGGCTTCCAAGGTGGACCCCCCCGCGCCATCATCGCCGGCGCCCGATTCGCGAGCCGCCGGTGTATCGGCGACGACGAAGGTCGCGTCGCGGCGCCGGGAGGCGCGGAATACGTCTGGGGCGGTGCGGGGGTGCGCGTGTGGCGAGTTGCGCGCGACATCTCGCCCGCAGCTCGCCGCATTCGCGAAGCCCAAGCCAGCCTTGAGTCAGCAACCGCAGCTCATTCCCGCGGGTGACGACGTGTCGTCGCATCCGGGGTGACGAGGGCGTCGCGGCGCCGGGAGGCGCGGAGCGCTTGCCCCTGCGGGCTGAGCCGCTCTCGAGGATGCGCCGGGGATGAGGAGGTGGGACGCGATGGACGCGTCGCCCTGTCGCGCCCATGTGAATGCTGCGCAAAGATGTCACCCGCCGTCGTCCCCGCGAGGTCGGGTGACACCCGCGGGGAGGGCGTCGGGGGCGTCGGCGCGGCACGGGAGGAAGGCAGGTGATGCGACCAGGCGATGGCGGGTCGCGCCGGAGGCATCGGACGCCTCGGGCGGTCGGGTTCAAGGGCTCGGGGCCGTGTCCTCGAACTGCAATCCCAACGGCTACATCGGGGAGCTCGACGCCCGCGGAGGTTGAGTGTCGATGCGGTCGCACTTCGCGAGAGGGTGGGAGCTTTACGCCAGGGCGCATGACCTGGCGGCTAGCGCCAACCCACGGAAGGACCCGGGGTGGGCTTCGGACAGGCTCGAGGTTGCGTACAACGCCGCGTGCGCCGCGTGCCTCGCGGGGGAGCTGGACACCGCGCGTGGTTTGCTCGAGAGCGTGGTGGCGTGCGGCGGTGCGACGAAGGAGGTGATCGACGCGG
>Ga0302114_10000349_pt1 | contig 32529 bp, 34 predicted proteins | sample AG5_Surface_MG_FD_203107 | JGI IMG/M metagenome (GOLD analysis project Ga0302114, IMG submission 203107) | Marine microbial communities from Western Arctic Ocean, Canada - AG5_Surface | ecosystem: Environmental > Aquatic > Marine > Oceanic | place: Canada: Western Arctic Ocean | collected...
TGTACTTGTCAATTGGACAACGACCGTATTGTTACTGCCAGTATGAGTAACATTCAATTCGTTGCTACGGCTGTTAGAGGCGACATAGTTGAGATTGGTATGGACACAGTTGCTATGGGAAGAACATCTATAACGATTAATTGTGTAGTGCGTAATAAAAAAACTAAACAGATTATTACCACCATCGACAAACTGGTATTTGTTAACTTGGGTGCCGATGGAAAGCCTTCGCCTCACAATAAGTCAATATCTAACAAACCAGTTGATTCTACACCGTACAACCATAACCGGAGAAGATAACAGCAATGCAATACCTTACTGAAGTTACAGTTTGGGACACTCCAGTCCAAAATCATACATACATTATTACTGACGGCGGACACTTGGCAGGCTACATTAAAGCAGGCACCACTGAAGAGATTATCTTTTCAAAGCCGATGAAGCAATGGTCTAAGAGCCGTCGAAAGTTTGTCAAATATAGTGGTTGACAGTGTAGCCTTCTGGTGCTATAATGTACATAACAATTAGGCAAAAGAGGCAAAACAATGAGAACACAACCACAACATATAATCGAAAGATTAGAAGCAGACAATAGCAAGCTCGCTAAACAAGCAATCGTATTAGAAGCAATGCAAGAAGGACTAGACGAGTTCTTTGAAGGCATTACAATGGCACTTGACCCAATGGTAACATTTGGAGTAAAGCAAGTTCCAATACGTTCAGATGTTCTTACAGGACAAGGCTTAGACTGGAACACATTTAAAGTACTAGCAGAACAGTTGCGTAACCGTGAGCTTACAGGACATGCGGCACGTGATGCAATTGAACTTGCAATGGGTGTTGCTACTACTGAACAATGGAATGGCTTTTATCGACGTGTCTTAATCAAAGACTTGCGATGTGGCATGAGCGAAAAGACTGTTAACAAAGTTGCTAAAGAATTCCCACAATATGCCATTCCTACATTTACATGTTCACTTGCACATGACTCAGCTAACCACGAAAAGAAAATGGTTGGTAAAAAGCAAATTGAAATTAAATTAGATGGTGTACGAGTTATTACTATTATCCAAGGTAACAAAGTTGAAATGTTTAGCCGTAATGGAAAACAGTTTCATAACTTTGGACACATTATTGAAGAATTAGAAACTGTAATTAAGGATCATCCTGTGCCATATCCACTTGTGTTAGATGGAGAGGTAATGAGTGCTAACTTCCAAGATCTTATGAAGCAACTTCAACGTAAGGATACTATTCAAAACAGTGATGCGGTATTGCATTTGTTTGATACTATTCCTTTAGGTTGTTTTAAGAATGGTAGTTGGGATAAGCCACAGAGCTTTAGAAGCCAAATTACCAAGCATTGGGTAGAAGACCATAAAGACGTCTTAGAGCACGTACAAGCGTTGGACTGGGAAGATGTTGACTTGGACACACCTGAAGGCGAACAACGCTTTGTAGAGCTTAATAAAGCGGCTGTAGACGGTGGATACGAAGGCGTCATGATAAAAGACATTGATGCGCCATATCTTTGTAAGCGTACACACGCTTGGCTTAAAGCAAAACCATTTATTGAAGTAACACTGGAGGTTGTAGATGTTGAAGAAGGAACAGGAAGAAATGAAGGTAAACTCGGTGCTGTTGTATGCGAAGGGGTTGACGATGGAAGAAAGATTAGGGTTAATGTTGGTAGCGGGTTTAGTGATGCTAACCGTGATAGCTTTTGGACTCTTCGTAGCGATGTTATTGGGCAATTAGTAGAAGTAAGGGCTGACGCTGTTACACAGAATCAAGACGGAACATATAGTTTGCGTTTTCCACGTTTTAAAACATTCAGAGGCTTTGAAGTAGGCGAGAAACTGTAATGAATTGGAAATGTAAACATACATGGAGACAAAGTGCAAACAATACCAAATGGTGTTTGCTCGGTTGTAGCATAGGTGACTTCGGTACTATCTTTGCTTTCCAGATGTTTGCACCAGAAGTTAGCATGTGGATTGTAATGTCACTTGCAATATGTAATGGTCTACTCACCAGTATCGCACTAGAGACTATAATACTCATGCGCCAGGCGTTTGACTTTAAGTCAGCACTTGATACAGCATTTAAAATGAGTTTTGTTAGTATGGTAGCAATGGAATTAAGTATGAACATCACAGACCTTGTGTTAGTGGGTGGAGTACTTACTTGGTGGGCAGTGCCTATCATGTTAGCAGTTGGGTTCTTAGTACCTTGGCCCTACAACTATTATAGATTAAAAAAGTACGGCATCGCTTGCCATTAGGAGAGAAACTATGAAAAAAATTATGTACTTCCTTAAATGGAACTTTACAGATATGGAAGGATATTCAAAACGATATCTTTCATATTTTGCACTAGGCCTTTTGGCCGCACTCACACTCGGAGCAGAGTATTTCTACATTGCTCCAGCATTTATGTTCATTGACTTTACAGTAGATCTTGTTCGACAACGTTACCAAGACTACACAAAAGAGCAAAAGAACATTCTAGACACTTTATCCGAAAAGTAAAACCTACTTAATGGCTGATAGATACGAGCTTTATACTTTCAATATGGCAGATGTAGAAGATCCTGAGCTTCATGTGTCCGCTCGAATATACGAATGGCAACAAACGGAACAAGGAAAACTTTGTATGAAACATGGAACTGATATAAAATACCACATTTCACCTGATGATTACTCCTACGGATATAAAGTAAAGTTAACAGGATGTATAAAAAACAAATATGTGACTTGGTTAACTTTAAAAAAGACTTGACTTTTAGACATTTTGTATATATACTCTTTATAAACACAGATTCGGAGATTAAAAAATGGCAATGCCAAAGACTAAAAGAAAGAAGGCTCGCGCAGCACCACGTATCCAGAGAGGTTCTAAATTAAAAGAGCCAACATGGGACGGCTGGGAAGAATGGACAGGTGAAGCAATTCACAAACATCGTCGTTATGTACACTCTTGGTACTACGAGCATTTCAAGTCAGCAGACTTATATACAAACGTTTCTAAGTGGATGGAAAAGGATGGGTCTTATACTAAAGATGAAATTCGTTGTGTTAAAGTTGCGCCAAATAGTATATTAAGTATTACTGGTGGCATTGTAGCACGTATGGATATACAAGGCGCTCCTAGACTAAACGAAAAAGAAGCAGAGCATTGGATAAGTTTACCTGGCACCGGTGGCGATCTAAAGTGTGGTGTTGATAGTTTTCTACGTAAAAAGATTAAGGCAGCTATTTTAGAAGGTAGCAAAGTAGTAGAAGAAAAGGCTGAAGAAGAAAAAGAGCTTCAGAAAGTTGGTGCAAGGCCTGAGCTGACAATTCAAGATCGTATTTTACTACAAGCACAAGAAGCATGTGAAGCTATTGACTTATGGCTAGATGGTTATATAGAATCAGTAGATGATTTTAAGTTAGACAGTTTAGACATTAGTACACACTTTATTACACATAAAGTATCACAAGCACACGCTAGAAAAATTAAGGATATGTACTCACTCGAGCTGCAAGAAATAGTTGCGTGGCACAATATACCTACAGCAGGACAACTTAAAAAATTAAGCGAGCATGACGCTGATATGTGGGAACAACTTAGAGAAGGTTATTCACATAGATCTAAAAAGCAAATGGCAACATTGCTTAAAGCATACGAAAAGATTATGTCATCTTGTGACATGGTTATTGAAAGTGCTAAAGTAACACGTAAGCCACGTAAGACAAAAATTTACAGTGCTGAGAAATTAGTACAGAAATTAAAGTTTAAAATAAAAGACGAGAAGTACAGTCTTGTAAGTATTAATCCTGCAGACATTATATATGCTAGTGAACTTTGGGTGTTTAATATTAAGACACGTAAACTAGGCAAGTATGTTGCTGATGCTCCTGATCCGTTGAAAGCACAACGTCCAGGTAGTGGGTTACAAGTTAAAGGCACTACTATCACAGGATTCATTGAAGAAGAAAGTATACAGAAGACAATGCGTAAGCCTGAGGAACAGTTAAAAGAGTTTAAGAACGCTGGCAAGGTTGCGTTACGTAAGTTTATGGAAGACATAAAAACCACCGATACAAAGCTAAACGGGCGGATAAATGCGGAAACCATATTACTGAAGGTAACTTGATAAATACTTACATGAGCGATATTGATAGAAGTAACTTACAAACAATAGCACAAGGTTTTGCACAGTTGAATGACGTGCTAGGCATACTTGCTAACCAGCCCGTCACATTAGACTCTCTAGCAGATAGAAGTATAAGTGGCGATAAAATATATGCAGGTAAAATTGCCAAGTTCCAGAGTGTTGGAATAAGGGATGATGCCACGCAATTAGTTGTAGTCATCGACGATGACGGAATAACTACAGACAGTATCGATGTTGACAACATAGTAGGAGAAACTACTGTAACAGGTAGACTACATATGCGTCAAGGCGCTCAAGTACATGGCAACATGTTCGTTGATGGCGAGTTGACTGTTACTAAGTTGAACGTAAATGAATTAATTTCAGACGTAAGACAAGAAAGAAACAGCCCACTAACATTTACACCTGATAATAATGGTTCTATACATGGTAAAGGATTATTGTTTGTAGGTGATGCACATACACGTCAGTTTGTATACCAAGGTGATAAGTTTTTCTCAACAGAAACTATCGACTTGCATACAGATTCGTCGTTTGCAATCGGAGGAACTAGCGTTCTTTCAAATGACACATTAGGAACTAATGTTGTTAATAGTAGTCTAAGAAATGTTGGCACGTTAAGAAACCTACAAACTATAGGTGACTTAGTTATTGACCAATTTATCTTTTGGAATACTAATACTATGCGTCTTGGCATAGGAACAGATGCAGGTAATGCTCTAGTAAGTATTGTTGATGCAGATGCTGAGTTTATTATTCAGCCAGACACTAACAGTATTACAATTGGTGCGTATACTACGACTGATCTTAATATTGTTACTGACAATACAACAAGAATTAGTATTTCTGAATCCGGAAAAATTGTACTTGGTTCTAACATTGAATCAAAAACTGTAGTACACGGCAAGTTAGGTATAAACATTACACCTTCCGCTGACGTTGATATAAGTACTGCAGGTCCAGTGCGGCTTGAAGGTAAGAAGTTCGAAGTCGGAAATAGTATACCTACCAATGGAACCTATCGAAAAGGTGATATTGTGTGGTCCGATAATCCTAAGCCAACAGGCTATGTTGGGTGGGTTTGTGTTCGAGAAGGCACTCCAGGAACTTGGAAGCCTTTCGGACAAATAGCTTCTTAAAAACAAACACGCACTGGAAATCTTTATGATAAAAAAAGAGAATATTTACGACAAAATTAGGACCTCTTTTACAAAACGAGCTGCGTTCTGGAAGCTCTTTGGCAAGACTATTCCGTTATTTGTACTTAGTGTTCTCTTTCTACTTCATCTATTTGGCTTTGATGATCTTTCTGAAAGGGCGTTAGTAGTAGGTGGCGCATTTTTCTTTTTTGTAGCATGTATGTGGTGGTGGTGGGTCATTGACGTAATGATGACTATTGTAAATTTAATGACTAGAGCTACTGAAACTTTTAATAGCGTTACAGAGGACATAACTAAAGTCAAAGAAGATGTAATAAAAGCGAAAAAAGATCTTGAAGACCGCAACAAACACTAAATATTTCCATGTACGTTTTTGGTAATGGCGAAAGCCGTATTAATATTGATATAGAATCCTTGTCTGGTATGAAATTTGGTTGTAATGCTATTATGCGTGACTATCATATGGATCACCTAGTATGTGTTGATAGGCGAATGGTTGACGAAGCTGTAAAAACTGTTGCTAACAGTCTAACAATAGTATACACCCGAGAAGATTGGATTGAAAGATACAAAGGTATTGAAAGAGTACGAACAGTACCTAAACTACCCTACAACGGAATGACAAGACCAGACCAACCCTTTCAATGGGGAAGTGGACCATACGCACTATTACTAGCCGCAATGAAATCAAGAGGTGAAACAGTTCATCTAATTGGGTTTGATTTGTACAGTAATACACATGATGTTAACAACTTGTACAAAGGTACACCTAACTATGCTAAAGCTGAAAGTAGAAACATAGATCCTAGGTATTGGATACATCAAATCGGCATGGTTTTTAAGTGTTTTCCTAAAGTTAACTTTAACATCTATCAAAATGAAAGATGGGCTGTACCAAGTAATTGGGTTTTATCCAATATTTCACTTGACAACAAGACAAAATTGTAATATAATAACTACTATTATGAGGACTTTATACGTCGACCCTCTTTAAATACTCCGCCGTTAAAACTATTGGAGAACAATTATGGCTTATTACAGTACAAAAACATACGGACACAACATAGGCTTATCAGCTGTGTTCCGTCAACCTAACGCAGATCATTCACATTGTCATTTATTACACGGATACAGTTTACAATTTAAGTTTGTATTTGGATGTGCAGACTTAGACAACAAAAACTGGGCTGTTGACTTTGGAGGATTAAAACCTTTGAAGGCTTGGCTAGAAGATCACTTTGATCACAAAACAGCAATTGACAAGACAGACCCCCATATGCAAACATTTATGGATCTAGAAGAAAAAGGTCTAGCTGAAATACGTGTATTTGATGGTGTAGGTGCAGAGAAGTTTGCAGAACATGCATGGAGATTTGCAGATACACTTATACGTGAAGCTACAGACAACCGTTGCTGGTGTGAATCAGCAGAATGTGCAGAGCACGGTGCAAACAGTGCAATCTACACACCATATACTATGCAAAAGTTGTCTCATGTAGATGACTAAGACGTATATTGAAGGTGAATCCAAAGAACAACGTAAAGCTCGCAAGCGAAAAGAAAAACAAAAGGCTGTCACAGTACAGCCTATAGCGAGTAACGTAGGCGCACCAGTTAAGAATAGTCCAAGCACTAGTAATAAACTTTTTATTCTTTGTTTAAAGCACGGACAAAAGTATTCTGCAGATTATGTAAACAAGTTGTATAATATGACACAACGTCATTGTACACTCGAACATGAATTTGTATGCATGACTGAAGATCCTGCGTTTCTTCTTCCTGGTATTAAGACTATACCGTTACCAAAAGGAATAGAAGGCTGGTGGTGCAAACCTTATATGTTTTCAAAAGACTTGCCATTAGACGGCAGTATACTTTACTTAGACCTAGATGTAGTTATATCTGCTAATATAGATAAACTGTTTACGTATCAACCAAACAACTGGTGTACTGTTAGAGATTATACTCGAGCAATGAGACCAAAGTGGCCCAAGTATAACAGTTCGGTTGTAAGATTTAAAACAGGTGAACTTGATCATGTATGGTCGGAGTTTAATAGAGATCCTAAGTCAATAATGCGACAGCACTTTGGTGATCAGGATTGGTTGTTTGCAGCTACACGGCATCAACAAGCAATGCTATACCCAGATAGTTGGACGCAAAGTTGGAAGTGGGAAGTTAGAGCAAGCAGAGATTTTGCCTTAGGTGGCAGAAGAGGGTCAAGAAAGTTTAAGACAATAGAAAATGTAGTTCCAAGAGTTGAATGTTGTGTCGTTGTATTCCACGGCGACCCAAATCCTGAAATGTGTGAAGATCCATGGGTGTTAGAGAATTGGGTATAAAATATATATTTGATGTTGACGGTACACTCACGCCAAGTCGGAGTGAAATTGATCACGACTTTGCTGTGTTCTTTTCAACCTTCTGTGCTGAGAATGAAGTGTATCTTGTTACAGGAAGTGATCGAGCTAAAACAGTTGAACAAGTTGGCGAAGAAATATATAGTTTATGTAAACGTGTTTACAACTGTAGTGGCAGTGACGTTTGGGAAGGTGAAACTAACATTAGAACACAAGATTGGAAGATTCCGTACCACGTAAAAACATTCTTAGAAAATAAATTAGAAGAAAGTGACTTTGCATTACGAACAGGCAATCATATCGAACAACGCCCTGGAATGATTAACTTTAGTATTGTAGGACGTAATGCTACACTAAGAGAGCGTAAGTTATATGTTGAATATGATACAAAGTATTCCGAACGTAACCTTATTGCTGATCTATTTAACATAGAGTTTGCATCATTAGAAGCAAGACCAGGCGGAGAAACAGGTATTGATATTAGTCCAAAAGGTGCTGACAAAAGCCAGATACTAGTAGACTTCGATTCTACTGATGTATTGCACTTCTTTGGTGATAGGATGGACATTGCAGGTAACGACTATCCTTTGAGCAAAGTCATTGTTGACAACAACCTAGGATTCTGTTATAATATACTAAATTATAAACAAACTTGGGGCATACTAAAAAATGAACGCACTTAAACGTATAGGCTTTGCATGTAAGTTTATGGACTCGGATCAATCGCAGAAGAAAAAAGTACTAGAAGAAATTCAGCGGCCGCTAAATACTCGTAGCACAACAGTACAATGGCTTAACAGACAAACTGTTGATGTAGCCGAGCAACGCTTGTGGGACATTATGGTACACAACATTGCCGCATACAAAAGGTTAATAGAATATGTTGGATCACTTCCTGCAGGACTTAGAATGGTACGATTGGGCAGTGATGTACTTCCTGTTTATACCCAGCGTGATTGGAGTTATTTTTGGAAGCGTCCTGACGTTGTTACGTATGCAGAACGAGAGTTCGCAAAAGTCGGTGCCACGGCAAGAGCCCTCGATGTCCGACTATCGATGCACCCAGGCCAATTTACTGTACTTGCAAGCGACAACCCCGAAATTGTAGATAGGAGCATAGAAGAATTTGAATATCACACCGATGTCATACGCTGGATGGGATACGGCAAGACCTTCCAAGACTTTAAGTGCAATGTCCACATATCGGGTCGAAACGGTCCTACCGGCATACGGAATGCAATCAAGCGACTCTCGCCAGAAGCGCGAAATGTACTTACGATCGAAAATGACGAAAATAAATGGGGAATTGCAGACAGTCTCGAACTTGTTAACGACTGCGCACTCGTTCTCGACATACACCATCACTGGTGCCGTGAAGGTGAATACATACAACCCAACGACGATAGATTTGCTCGCGTAATTGATAGCTGGCGTGGTGTTCGACCTGCAATACATTACAGCTATAGTAGAACAGAACAACTACCAGAAGGCTATGCACACGACACATTGCCTGACATGCCTGCATTATTAGAAGCAGGCTATAAGAAAGGCAAACTACGAGCGCACAGTGATTGGTATCCGAATGACGATGTAAACAACTGGGCATTAGAATTTTTAGACTATGCAGATATCATGTGTGAGTCTAAGATGAAAAATCTTGCAAGTATTGACTTGTATAAATATAACGAAGCAAGGAAAGATTATGAGCTATTTAAACACAATGTATGGGAACAAAAGCGCGAGCTCGAAACCATCTGAAAAAGAATTAACAAAAAATCCTAACCGTGTAGCGGGTGGACTTAAAGGTCAAGGTGTTGATCATTTCACCATGCTAGGTGAAGATGGCTCAGAATTACAAATTCCAAGTCAACGTTACGTTAGTAGTTTGGAAGAGCAGATAAGAAAACAGCGAGCAGCTTTAACCGTCCTAGAACGTAAACTGTCTCGCTGCGAAAAAATTGTTGAGCAACATACAGCTGCTATTGCAAGAACTAGATCTTAGAAGCGTTAAATACTTCTTTAACTAGCTCTTCCTTCTTCTTTCTCTTGTCAATTTCAATACCAAATTCTCTACCCTTTTCTTCGAGTTTAGCTTTGGTTAACTTAGTAAGCTCAGCTTTCTTAACTGTTGCTTTCTTAGCTGGTGTTTTCTTTACTGTTGCTTTTTTAGTTTCTACTTCACCAAAGACGGCTTGAGTAACTGATGCTACACTTCCTTCTTTCATGTCTAAACCAAAAAAGGCTTTAAGCCATTTTAACATAATTACTCCATAATATATAGTTCTGGTACATTTATTTATAAATACTAGTACAGGAGATACTAGAAATGGCTAATACAATGGTTGGAACAAAAAGTTTAAAACTTGATAGAATCACAGGATTACGTGCAGACGGTCAAAACGGCGTTGGAATACGCACTATTGTTCCAGTGATTAAATCAGAAAAACTACAAGACGAAAAAAGAGATATGTCAAACACTAACTCATTCCGCGGAGCAAAAACATCATGATAGAGAAATTCATTAAAACACGTTTAAAAGAACGTACAACTTTAGACGGTGCTGTACTAATTGGTGCTGGCATTGCATTTTTAATTTTTAAACCAATTGCAAGTATAGTAGCCTATGCCGCTATTGCATATGGGGCATGGACTATCTGGAAGAAGGAAGACTAATGCCAACTCCAATTAATATCGTAGTAAGTTTATAATTTACTAATATCTAATCCACTAGACACACTTACATTCCATATTTGCTTTCGCTCTATACCCTTCTTCTGAGCAAATACTTTACTATCACAGTTACCACATACATGAAAGTAATGATTGTTAAGACGTGCAGGGTCCATACTTCCTCTAGGTCTTTCAAACTCTGTATCACAACTATCACAACGTAATACACAAATAGTTATATCACGTTTATAGGCGTGTTCCTTGCCTAATTTACTTTTTCGGACATGCCGGGTTTCTTTTTTATATTCTTTAATAAACATAACTATATTTACATTAAGATTATAAAAACTATCGATAAATAACAGTAAGGAGACACAATGATTTTACCTATTACACTCACAGAAGATGCTAAAAATAAGATTAACGGGCTTTGCGCGGCTAATACAGAGCATTTTGGAGTACATTTAAGCCTTAAAGGTGGTGGATGTGCTGGATTTGAATATGATTGGGGTATGATAGCAAAAGAAAGTGTTGAACCAAATGATGAAATCATTAATACAGGTACAGGAAACTTAGTTATAAACGCTATGGCACACATGTATTTGTTTGATTGCACAATAGACTACGAAACAGACGTATTTCAAACGCAATTTGTAATTAGTAACCCCAATGCAAGTAGTGCATGTGGTTGTGGAATTAGCGTAAACTTCGACATGGAAGCTGTCGAAAAAAATAATGAATTAATAACGGAGCTCACATAAATGGCACAAGGTAAACAAAACATCAACATCGGTGTAGAAGGTAATGACGGTACTGGCGATAGTATCAGAGAAGCGTTTAGAAAAGTAAATGATAATTTTACTCAACTATATGCTGTATTTGGACAAGGTGGTTCAATATCATTTACTGAATTTAGTGATACTCCGACACTAGCCCAATTACAAGCCAATCCAAGTACATTTTCAAGACCTGTACTTCCAGTAGTTGATGTTGCTGCTGAAGGTAGTAAGTTAGAATTTAGAAAATTAGTTAGTAACAGTTTCTTAGATGCGTCTATCGATGATACTGTTACATTTAGTTTAACGTCAGGTGGACACATTGTTGTAACAGCGGCAGGTGGCAAACTTGAAGAAGATGAAACACCTAAAATTAATTCAACAGGTGGCGGCATAAATGCATCTGGAAATATTGTTGCAGGCATGCCAACAAGTCTTACTGACATTGAAACTAAACTGTCTGTACTTAATGCCGCACATAACGGCGCTGGGTTTACAACTGACAGTGTTGCAATATCAAAAGGCTTTGCAGATACTAACTACTTAAAATCAACAGGTGGTGGTACTGGCGCACAAATTAGAGTACGTACTGAAGATCAAATCTTTACAGCAGACTACTCATTTACAATTAATAGTTTTACAGCTAGTGTTGCTAATATTACTGGTAGAACAGTTGACGGGACTTTAATTACTGTTCCGGCAGGACACGGACTTGATAGTGGTGCAAACGGATTACCATTTAGATACGAAACTACAGGAACAAGTGCAACGGCAACTCCGGCATCAAGTGCGGTAGCTCAACCACTTAAAAACTTAAACCCAATTTATGTTAGAGTTGCAAGTGCAACAACATTAGAATTTTATGAAAATGCAGACGCAGCTAAAGCAGCTACAGCAAATAGAAAAATTAGTTTCCAAGCAGGTACCGGTTCAGGTACACAAACATTAGTTGATGCAGAATATCAACCAGATATACTAGACGGTAAGTTCCTTGCTAACGAAGCAATGCCAAGAGAAGCAGCACTTAGACGTCAAGGCGACCAAATGGACGGTACGCTTTACCTTGATAAGCATCCTGGAGACTTAGCAAATATTACAACTGGCTTAGAAGATTTACAAGCCGCTACTAAATTTTATGTAGACAACACAAGTTATGCAAGTAATGTAAACTTGTATGTTAGTTTACAAGGTGACGATAACCAAGTTAATACTCCTGCTGGTAAAGAAGGTAGAGCATTAAGTTATGCATATCGTACAGTAAATGCTGCACTTAGAAAAGCAGAAGAAATTATAGAAACAAGCAGGTTAGAGCCTGGTCCGTATATGCAGACTATCACAGTTGATAACTCTGGTACACTTACTCCTACATTTGTAAAAAGTGGAAACACAAATACATTAGGATTTAAAGTTCCTGCTACATACAATGCACAAACAACTGCTAACTTTAAAGCACTTATGGACAACAACAAAAAGTTTGTCCAAGAAGAAGTTATTGCATGGATAACAGCTCAAATTACATTAGCAAATGCAGCTGTTACACTAGACCCAAACGTTCCTGCAGAAGCAGAGTTAATTAAATGGAAAAACTTTACATACAAAGAAGCTACGTGTAAGCGTGATGTTGGGTTAATTTATGAAAGTTTAAAACTTGATGTTATCAGCGGTACCAATGCTAACAAACTTTCAAGGCAAGCAGGTTTAAGATACTATAGTAATGCCAGTGGTGCTATTGCTATTGGTCCGCAGAAAGCACAAACAAAAGCAACCATTGACAAAGTTGAAGAAATTACTAGACAGTATATCTTAACTAACCTTCAATGGCAAGGTGGTTCTGGTAACCCTGGTGTATACAATACTGACGTTATACAAAACGTAGTTAGTCCAGGTACAGCTGCTCCAGCAGATGCTATTGCAAGAGTAGGCGACCTATTTGATATCATTGGAAATATTATTGATAACGGAGTAGACAGTGCTCCAACATTACAAGAAGGTTCAGTATATGTTATTGAACTTGACAATGGTGGAAACGGAAACGTATTCCAAGGGCAAGCATCAAATACAGACTTAATACCAGGTAAAGTTATTACAGGTACTAAGTCAGGTGCTGTATCAAGAATTGTAAACTATTATAGAGGTGACGAACTAGGTGGTTCAGCACATGACCAAATAGAACTTATACTTGAAGAACCAGTAGAGTTTATTGCTAGATCAGATCCAGGTGTTGCTACTGAAGCTGACCCAACTTATGAAGCAGGTGATGTACTTGAGTTTGGTAACAAAGTAAGTCAACAAAATATTACAGTGTTCCTTGAAACTGGTATATTCTACGAAGACTATCCATTACGTGTTCCAGCTAACGTTTCCGTTAAAGGTGACGAGTTTAGACGTACACACATTCGTCCAAGAAAGCGTGTGTCACAATCTAAGTGGGCAGGACAATATTTCCATAGAGACAATTATTTCGATAACATGACACTACACAATCACAGTGTAGAAATTGAAGGCGAAATAACACTAACTTTAACACAAGCGGTAACTGTTGCTGTAGGTGATAAAATATCACAAACTGTTTCAGCTGGTACAGCAATAGCGTATGTGCAAAACAAAGCAACTAACTCTACAAGCATTGTAGTTCAGTATTATGACGGGTACGATGCTGTTACAAATAACGGTGTACCACCAAGCGAAACTGGTAACGGATATGCTGACGTAACAGCGTTTGATACTGTAGTAAGTAACAATATTTCTATTAACAATGCCGTACAAGCAGGTACATACTTAACTGGTACGCCAGTGCAATATGCAAGACCATCAAACTTTGGTTATCATTATGCACTTGATCCAAGAAGACCAGTTAATACACAAGCAGGCACTGTTGTTAACCCAGGTGGTTATACAAATGCTGTTAGTTTGTTAACGAAAAACAGAGATGCGATTGTACAAGAAGTTTTATTATTTTTAGCTGAAAGTTCACAAGCTAACTTAAATAACGGTGGTTTTGGTGATTATACACAAGTTGATTTAACACTAACTGGTAACGTAACTTTCACCAGAGGCGACACAGTTATTCAAGCAGGTACAAACGTAACTGGTAAAGTAAAAAGCGATAGCACAGATAATACAGTTACTATTGTAGGACCAAGTGGAATATTTAATACCACAGGCGCATTAAGTGTTAGCGGTGTAAGTAAAGGAGCAAATAGTGTTCCGGCAACTGTGTCAAGTGCAGTAGCATTTACTTATGGACCAAAATGTGCAAGAGACTTAGGTCTTATTGTTGATGCATTAGCGTTTGACTTAGACAAAGGTCTTGTTGATCAGTCACTTGAGATCCAGGGTAAATATTATGCAGGCGCTGTAGAAGTAGGGCAAGAAATTATAACGTCAGCTTCAATACTAGAAATTGGTAACATTGCACAAGCAATATTAGGTGCATCAGGTTCACCAGTAGGTACTCCAAGTGTGCCAAGTGCAAGACAAGCGGCATCAGCTTGGGATATTACAGTAACGACTGCACAACTTGCTGAGGTAGGCACAAGTACTATTGTTTCCGGACTGTTGAATATTATTGTGTTTGCATTCAATACAGAATACAATCCACCTAAAGACAACAAAGATATGGACGTCTTCTTAATGAACGATGCTACTATCTTACGTAATATGACTGTGCAAGGACATGGCGGATTTATGTGTGTACTTGACCCAGACGGCCAGGTACTTACTAAGTCACCATACATACAAACAGGTTCAAGTTTCTCACAATCAATAAACAAGCAAGCATTTAGAGGTGGTATGTTTGTTGATGGTTTTGTTAGTAACATGCCGTTAGAGATCACTGATAATATTTCAGGTGCAGGTTCTAACTCACCCTTTGAAATATTTGTAAGAAGTAGAAGAGATTCAAAACTAGTTGGCGGCAACGGAGTAGGGCTTGGATTGTTTTCAAGACGTCCACAACTACCAGCACCATTTTATGTAAATGGTGTACGTTATCAAGTTAATGCTATTAGGAATTATAGCCCAACTAACGGTACAGCAGAACTTATTCTTGATAAGAATTCAAATCCAGATGCCAACGGCGAAGGACAAGGTTGGATTGGCGGTGAAAACTTTCCAATCGTATTACAAACAGCTGGTAACAGATCTATGCTTGGTAATGACTTTACGCAAGTTAACGATTTGGGTTACGGTCTATTATGTACTAACAACGGTATATCAGAAATGGTTAGTATGTTTACGTACTATTGCCACGCAGCTTATTATGCAAACAACGGTTCTGAGATTAGATCGTTAAACGGTTCTAATGCTTATGGTAACTTTGGACTAGTTGCTGCAGGTGGGGACCCGAACGAAGTTGCACAAACAGGTTCGTTAGCATTTGATACTTCACAAACAGCTAAAGTATATGTTAACTCAGGAGTAAGTGCTAACGCTAACGCATTACAAACATTCCTATACGTAACTGATACTGACTTTGCTCCATTACCAGAAGGCGAAGTTGACGTACTTTACAATAAAAAAATAGGTATTGCTAGTATCGGCGCATCTAATCCAGTAACAGTTAACGCAGCAGCACATGGCTTTATTGCAGGACAAAGAGTGCTAGTAGAAAGCAGTAATATTCCTACTAGTGGCGGCGGCGCTAATCCAGGACTAGACGGTATACGTTATGTAGGAACCAATCCATCAACAGGTACACTAACACTTTATACTGATGCAGCTCTTACAACAACGTTAAACGGTTCATCATATAACACAGGCAACTTAGGTAATACAGCTACAATACAAGATGCAGGCGGCGAAGCTAGTAGTCTTAGTAGATTTGAAGTTGTAACTGTAACTGATGCGTTTTCAGCAGACGGTATTCCTGGAGTCAACGAAGTTAAACTTACACTAAGTGGCACTCTTACTGGCATTGCGTACAATGCAAGAGCAACTCTTACAGCTGGAACAAGTCAATCGGCAACAGTGGCCCTGGGTAGAGTATCTAGACCAATTAACGCTGCTACTAACAATGATAAGCTATATGTAACACTTCCAGAAAACAGAAATCAGTTTGCGTTAGGTGATACGATATACATTAATGGTACAACTACAGGCAGAACTATTACAGCAATTGAAAGTAATTTAGATAAAGCAGGTCGTAAAACTATTATTGGTGTTACAAAAGCAAATCCTGTTATAATCGAAACAATAGGACATAACTTTGTAGACGAAGATCCTATTACGATTGTTGATGCATTAGGAGTAACAGATTTAAACGGTACTTACTATGCTAAGGTTAGTACAACTACTGGCGGTACTACAAACGATAAACGCTATGTTGCACTATACAGTGATTCAGCATTAACAACAACAGTAGACGGCACATCATGGGCAGGGTCATACACAGCAAGATCAGGTAAAGCTACTTTAACAGGCAGTGGTGGCAACGTGTTAATAGGTGAACAAGGAGCGGTATGGAAACTATCATTCTCCAATTCAACTAACGATGAGTCAGTAAGCACAGGCGGATTATCAAGTCCATTAGGAGCAGGTGACGCAGTTAACCTTAGGTCTAGAGCAAAGTTTATTTTAGACGGAGTACAGACTGTTCCGATTAGACCATCTACAGCAGTTGTGTTTGAAGAACAACCTGAGAACACTTATCGTTCTATTAACTTTGATACAACACCAATAACAACATTTGACGGTTTAGGTGAAACACAATTACCCACTGATCAAAACATACTTACATTTGATAGTAACTATGAGTACATTAGACAAAGAGTAGATTACGGTTTCTACAAATCACAGGTTAAGCTAACATTAAACGTAGTATTAGCAGGTCCTATAAGTGTAGGGTCTATTGTTAGACAAGGGTCAGCAACAGGTACAATAACTAAAGCAGTTGCTGCAGGTGCTACTGTACTTTATGTTAAAAATTGGAACGGAACTGATTATACTGTAGGCGGCGGCAATGTTGAACGAGACACAGCAGGTGACGGTACGTTTGCTAGTATTGGTGCATTAGCCACAGGCGGTGTAGTAAAACTAAGTTACCTTACAACTCTTGGTAAAATAGAATCGTTTGGTGGCACACCGGGTGATAGATATATTGCTATTCCAGCACTAGGCAGTGAGTCTACAGTAAGAATTCAAAATGCAGATATGATATTTGCATGGAAAGACAGAATACACAAAGTACTTGCATATCACGATGGGGCAGGTACATCAATAGGTGCTATAGGAACTAGAGAAACTGGCGAGCCTAATTCAGCTATAACTGGGTTCCCATACTTAGAAATTGATCGTACTCCAGCAAGTGACAAGTATTACGATGCCGACGAAGCAGCTCCTACAACAGGTATTGCTGATTCATTAAGTGTTGGTAACGAAACAGACAACGTAAACATTGCAATTGGTGTTCCGTCAGGTGAAGGTGCAGAAATTACTGTTAATATTTCACTATGTAGAGCAACAGGACATGACTTTAGTAATATTGGTACAGGTGGATTTAATACATCTAACTATCCAAACATTATCTTTGGTCAACCTGCAGTTGCAAAAACAGCGATTGTAACAAGTGACGCAACGGCAACCAAAGCCCAAGTATGGGAAAGAAACAAAGGGCGTGTGTTCTTTGCATCAACAGACGAAGATGGATTCTTTAGAGTTGGTAAGTTCTTTACAGTTGACCAAGGTACTGGTACTATATCGTTTACAGCACAAATTAATATCTCAGGACTTGACGGACTAGGATTTAAAGACGGCGAGATTATTAGTAAGTTTACAAGTAGCTTTACACAGGCAACAGCAGAACTTAAAAATGTTCCTACTGAAGTTGCTGTAGTAGATTACATAAACAGACGTTTAGGATTTGACGAATTTAACGTAGTAGATCCTGCAGCACTTACAACAGTAATGAGTGCAACTAATCCGCAACTGACACCAGTAACAAGTGGTGGAGAAACCACACATACACTGAACATGACGAATGGTAGAATTACTTTACTCAAACGTCCTATAGCAGATACTGATGCAGCAACTAAAGAATATGTTGATAACAGAATCTTTGCTAACGATGAATTTGAAGACCTACGCAATGTAAGTTTATATCAAACAGATTTTAATAATGCAAACGGTAGAAGTGACTTACTTGTACTAACAGGACAAAAGAAAGTTTATATCAAATACGTTGCTGGCACTATGTTTAGTGTAAACGATGTTATTTTTGGACAAGATTCAAATAGTGCAGGACGTATTGTTGACATTAGTGATTCGTTTAAATTTGATAATGGTGAAAACAGTACAGACGTAGCATCAGGACTTAATGTTCAGGTACTAACTTACACAGTGTTACCATTAACAATGGTTGCATTAAATGCTACTGGAACTGTTGCTGTAAGAGGACAGCTATTAAGACAGCCAAGTACGGGCGCACAAGGTTATGTATTACATCCACAAACAGTAGTTGGATCAGGTAAAACAACAGCTACTCAAATTATGCTTAGAGAAGTAACAGGCGTATTTAACGGTACTGCTATTGAGCTTGTTAATAACCCAGGTGGTAGTGAAACTATAGTTGCAACAGCAGCATTAGTAACTAGTACCGCACTTATTGCAGACGCCTCAAGTGGAGATCCAATAGACTTCCAAGCAGAAACTATATCAAATGGTAATGTGTCAAGAAATACTACACAAGGTAGAGACGGACTTGCTGTATATCCAATGATTGAAGTTGCTAACGCAAGCGAAAGCAAAGTTGGTAGTCCAGGAGATGCAACACGTAGTGATATTAACTTAACAGTAACTAGATCCGAAGATGCTACAAGTATTAACTTACAGTATCAAGCAGAAAGTTTACTAGATGCTGATGTTAATACCTCAGCAGATATTCAACAACAAAAACTGTTGATGACTAAAGCACCATTGTTAGCCAATAGTGATCTGTTTGAAGACTTTACAACTAGTGGAAGAAGAACTAGTCAAGCAAATAAAGGTATTGCAGCGTTTAGTGCAGATGCGTTTGCTGAAGATCAAATCTTTATATTCAGCGGAACAATTAGTGCTAATGTTAATGACATTATTACACAAGGAGCAGTTACTGGGTATGTTGACAAAGTTATTAATACTACTACGCTTAAAATTAGAACAAGCGATGTATTTGCTACAGGTGGTGCTACTACAACATATGTTACACCTGTAACAACATATAGTTTACCAGGAAGTGCAAACGCTGTACAACAAACATCAACTATTAAAGGAACTCCTGTAAATTCAACTAGAACTATTACTACAATAGAGAAAACAGGATTTGTAAATGTTAAAGATAGAGGTATAACGTTTGACAAGATTCAAGACATACCTGAGAACAGTGTTATTGGTAGAGGAGACATAGGTGATCCTGCTTACAATGCAGATGGTGTACCGTATGCTGTTAGCTTCGATCAAATCATTGACTTAGGTGGTGCTATACAAGATAAAGATTTTGCAAATAGTACAGTTACAGAAGTTGCAGGTTGGGTTATTCAAACTGAGGGACTTGTAAGTGTTGCAACAGGTGCAACAGTTAGTTCAGGTGGTGTTAATGCTGTCGTACAAGGCGCTGTTACAAGTGAAAACAAAGTAGTTGTTATTAATGCTAATGGTACTTTCCCTGGCACAGGAACACTTGCAGGTGTTACAGCTGACAGTCATGCAAGTGCCGCAACTATTGTAAGTGCAACTCAGTTTTCAACATCAGGCGAAGCACTAATTAAACTAGCAGATGGTGTTTATGGCACTACACAAATTACAAAGGCTGGCGCAGGTAATCAATTAGTACGCACACTTGATTCAAATGATCAAAACGGCTTAACGTTTGTATCAGCAAATACTGAAGGCTTTATTGATGTTAAAGGACTGTTAGTTGATAGTCGTAGAACATTAGATACACGTTCAGCAGGCGGTGATACATTCTTAGATGTTTACACACCAAACGAAAACTTAGCAATGAGCATATCAGGCGTAACACCTACTAGCGTAGAAGTTGATGAAAGTATAATTGAAATTCCAACTGCCAGTGTTGACATTGGTAATGTTGGCGTAAGAGTTGTAGCGGCAGGCTCAGGCATTAACGGCTTTGCTAGTGCTTTTGCACAAAATGCAGGTGAAGATACTCCACTTACAAACCAAAAACCGCATTTAGCAGTTGATTGGATCTATACCAACTTTATTCAAGACCCAGCTGACTTAACAGCAACTGGTTCTGGTATTGCACTAGGCGGCGTTTCACCATACACAACAGCTGGTCAAACAGCGATTGTTGCTAATGGTCAAAATGCATTACTAGCAGATAGCGCAGGTGTTGTATTAAGATCAGGTAATGTTGATGTACTAACCGCACTATCTGGAACAACTACAATTAAAAATGCGTTATCGGTACAAGGTAACACAACAATTGGTAATACTGCAACTGATACATTAACCGTTAACTCCGTTATTGTTAGCGATCTTGACTTACAAAGAACTAATACAGATGCAGCAGGTTATACTTTAGACATTATTAAGAAAACAAGCAGTGTTGCAACCGCAGACGGTGTTGGTACTATTAACTTTAGAAGTAACGACAGTGCAGGACCAATTACTACTTTACATACATATGGTGCTATAAAATCAACAATAGCAGATGTAGCGACGGCAAGTAAAGATGGTAAGATTGAATTACAAGTACAAAGAGCAAACACTCTTACTACAGCAATAGCAATTGACGATGAAGTTGATGTTACTGGCGTATTAAATGTTAGTGGCATAATAAATGCAAATGCAACAACAGCATCAACAAGTACAGCAACAGGTGCATTAATTGTTGCCGGTGGTGCTGGTATTGCTGGAAAACTATTTGTTGGTAGCGACTTTGACATAGGTGGCAACTTCAATGTAACAGCATCTAATGGTAACACAGATATTGATGGTACTCTTGTTGTTAACAATACAACTGATGCATCAAGTTCAATAACAGGGTCAGTAATAATTGACGGTGGTGTTGGCATTGCTAAGAAACTATACGTTGGAACTAATTTAGATGTTGCAGGAAATACTGTACTCGACGGCGACTTAACTGTTAAAGGAAACTTTGACTTAGGTGATGTAAGCACTGATACATTTACTATTGCAAGTACGCTTGATACTCCAAAAATTAATATCCGTAACACAGAAGCTGGAACTGGAAGTGCAACTAATCAAATTAGTTTCTTCCATGATACAACTTCCCCAGCAGTTAATGACTGGTTAGGTTCGTTAGCATTTGAAATGGACAATACAACTGTCGCTGTAGATGGAGGTGCTAAAGCATTAATGAATGTTAGAGCTACTACACTTACTGGTGGCAGTGAGAAAACTAGATTTGACTTCTTAACAGCAAGTGGAACTGATACTACAGCACAACGATTGAGTATTAGTGATGCTATTACAACGTCAGCAAACATTGTACCTAGTGGAACAATAGACATTGGACTTACTGGTACTAGATTCAATCACGTATATTCAACTAACTTTACAGGAACTACATTCACAGGTGCTTTCGCTGGTAATGTAAGTGGAAGTTCGGGTTCAACAACAGGTAACGCGGCATCAGCTACGCATTTAAAAGATGGTGCAGCTAACCAAATACCGTATCAAAGCGGCACAGGAGCAACTAGTTATCTAGCAGCAAATACAGTAGCAACACAAAAATTCTTAGCAATGACTGGCAATGGTTCTGCTGGTGCAGCTCCTGTATGGGACACACTTGATGCAAGTGCTGTTGACAGTGGTACATTTGCTGATGCAAGAATACCAAGTTTAGGTGCAAGTAAAATTACTAGTGGTTCATTTGCTGATGCAAGAATACCAAGTTTAGCAGCTTCTAAAATTGGCAGTGGTACATTTGCTGCAGCTAGAATACCAGATGTAACTGTTGCTATGATGTCTGCCGCAGCTATACAAACAAGTACTGAAGTAGGCGCTGCTGGTGCAAGTACTACCGACAACGATACAACATTACTAACAGCAGCTGCTATTAAAAACTTTGTTGAAGGTAAAGGATATGCTACAACCGGCGGAAGCGTAGGGTCTGCAACAAATGCAACAAACGCAACTAACTTTAATGTTAGTGCGGCACCTAGTGGAACTTATAATATTGTAATGGTTGGGGCCAATACTGGTAATACACCTGGTTTAGTAGATAGTAGCGGAATTACGTTTAACGCTGCAACCGACGTACTTAATACTGTAGCTTCGTCAGCAAACTATGCGGATTTGGCGGAGAATTATATAGGCGATGAAGCATATGAAGCAGGCACTGTTGTTGTATTTGGCGGTGATGAAGAAATTACTGCTTGTACAATAAAGGGTGATCGTAAAGTTGCAGGCGTTGTATCAACAAATCCAGCATACTTAATGAACAATAAATTAGAAGGCGACACGGTTGTACCATTAGCACTAACAGGGCGTGTACCATGTAAAGTAATTGGACATGTTGCTAAAGGCGACATGCTTGTAACTAGTGCAATACCAGGTTATGCTATTGTTAATAACGATCCTAGTTTAGGTACTGTTATTGGTAAAGCTGTAGGAACAAAAGACGACGACGGCAGAGGTATTGTAGAAGTTGTTGTTGGTCGCTTATAATAAATACAAGTATACAGGAGTTTTAATAAATGGCATTAAAGACAATTAATTTAGGCAGTGTTGCTAACGACGGCACAGGTGACGATTTAAGAGAAGCATTTGAAAAGGTTGTATTTAACTTTTCCGATTTAGATGCTAGAACTCCGGAAGCAACCACAGTATCAAATTTAGGATCAGGAAGTGGCCTATACTTTGATACAAATGTTAACGATCTAAGGTTTAAGTCATTAATAGGCGGCACTAATGCAACACTAACATCAACAAATAATGATATAACAATTAACGTTGATGCTGGTGTAACACAGTTTATTGTTGCAGGCGACACTGGAAGTTTAACTGTAACTGAAAATACTACAGTTACAATGCAAGGTGGAACGTTAATAACTACTACTAGAGACGGTAATAACATTAGAATTGACTCTAGTGCATTAGGCAGTCTTTCACAGGACCCTGCTCCACAACTAAGTGCCTCGTTGAACGCAAATGGGCAAAGTATTGGTAACATACAAAACTTAACAGCGGTTGCCGTAACAGGTAATTTAACTGGTAACGTTACTGGCAACGTGCATAATATCGATATTAGAGATTTAGATTACTATCGTCAACCAACAAATAGTTGGAACTTTGGAAGTATTAGTAACATAACTGTTACTAACATATACGACTTTTTAATTAAGACAGCAGATGTAGACTTTGGTGGCATTAGTACATCACAGCCTAATGTAACACTAGACGCTGGCTCTATTAATACTCCGGCATTCTAGTTTGACAATCGATAAATATGCTATATAAAGGAATAATCTTGTATGGCGAACATCTGGACAGTAGAAAATAATATAAGTTTAGGAACATATAACGAATCAGTATCGCTTAGTGGCGCTACTGCAGTTCAGTTAGGTCTTCCTGCTTCATCAACAGTAGCATTAATCAGTGGCAATATACCCCCTGGACTGCGACTCGACGGACTAACTCTTAGAGGTACACCTCTAGAAGTTGCTAGAGAAACTGAATTTAAATTTGTGTTACGTGCAACTTTTAACAACGCCGTTGAGGATCGAACTTTTAAAATTACTATTGTGGGTGCAGATGCTCCTGTATGGGTTACTCCAGAAGGTGAACTACCACTAGGTAATAACTCCTCACTGTATGTACTAGATTCAAGTCCTATAAACTATCAACTGTTAGCAACTGACAGCGACTTGGCAGCAGGTCAAAATTTAGAATATTTTATAGCATCAGGCGACGGACAACTACCCCCGGGTATTACATTGTCAGCATCTGGGCTGATTAGTGGAGTTGTTGACCCAGTATTAGCATTAGATAAATTAGCAGCACAAGGATATTACGATGACAATGCATATGGATCGTATGCATTCGACTTTGGTACACGCCCAGCAAACGGGTATGACAGTTACTTCTACGATGTTGATACATACGATTTAAGTGTACCAACTAAATCACCTAAGAAACTTAATAGGAACTATCAGTTTACAGTTAGTGCATCTGATGGTGACACTGTATCTAAAAGAAAGTTTAGAATATATGTAGTCGGGGATGACTTTTTAAGAACTGACAATACTATATTACAACTTAGCAATGGTATCTTTTCAGCAGATAACACTAACGTTAGAACACCGATTTGGTTAACTCCAAGCAACCTTGGATTCAGACGTGCTAATAACTATGTTACATTATTTTTAGATGTTGTTGACAGTGAAACACTATCTGGATTTATCGGCTTTACCTTAGAAGATACAAACGATGACGGCACACCAAGTATTACACCTCCTGGTTTAGAACTTGATAGTGCTACTGGCGAGCTAGTTGGTATTGTTCCTTATCAACCGTCTATAACTAAAGAATATAAATTTACAGTAAATGCTGTTCGTTATGCAGCTACCGGTACAACTACATTTGAAAATGTAGAAATTGTTATATATGATAATGCTGTACAAAATGATACTGTGATTAAAATTAAGAAAAATAGTAGACTCCTTGATTTGTTAAATCAAACAATTACAATTAAAGGTCAAACGTATTTAATAACAGCAGTTAATAATGCTGTCTTAGCATACGACACTATAACTATTAATAGAGGATTACAAACATATACACGAGCAGGTCTTGTATTTACTGAAGCACTTACTGATAGCACAACTAGTGTACTAGAAGCAAACAAAAAGAAAACATTTACAGTAACACTATTAGGTGAAGTTGATTCTACTATTACATGGAATACTCCTAGTGCATTAGGAACTATTGGTGCAAACTATACTAGTGTGTTTGCTGTTAATGCAAAAACATCAGTTCCTAATGCTGTTGTACGATATACATTGTCCAGTGGAAGATTGCCGCCCGGGCTTACCCTTGCACTCGATGGAGAGATATTTGGCAAGGTAAGACAGTTTGGTGAAAACTATTATAGATCTTTTTGGAAGACAGGCAGAGTATATAACGCCTTTAATGTTGTAAATTATAATGGAAGTTTATATATTAATAATAGTACACACACAGCAAGTGCAGACTTTGCAACTGATCTTACATCTAAATGGGAACCGTACAAGTTTATTAAATCAGGATTGGCAACATTTGATTCGGGTGATTTAATACTTGATGGCGATAGTACTACTGTTGATAAATCCTATACGTTTACAGTTAACGCTGAAGATCAATTTGGATTTAGTGCTGTAACACGAGCATTTACTATTAAAGTATCTGATCCGGAAGATTATGTTTACAGTAACTTAGTAGTACAACCGTTTATGAAGGAAACACAAAAGTCAATATTTAATAACTTTATTAGTGATCCAACTATATTTGAACCTAGTAAAATATACAGACCAAGTGATGTGCAATTTGGTATTCAGAATCAAATTAAGATGTTAGTGTATGCAGGAATTGAAACAAAATTTATAAAAGAATATGTTGCAGCAAGTGCTAAAAATCATAAACGTAAAAAGTTTAAGTTTGGTACTGTAAAATCAGCGATTGCTAGAACCCCAGGAACTACTAATTCCGTATACGAAGTAGTGTATGTTGATATTATAGATCCTGCAGATAGTAACAAAGGTGTTGTAAGAGAAAGTATTAAAATTAAAACTAGTAACCCTCTTAAAATTAATCAAACAAATTTTGAAACACAAGATAACACATCAGGAATAATTGATGAATATAGTGAAAGATTTCGTCCTAAGACCAACCCAATTGACATAAGCAGTGATGCCGTTCAAATCAGCGAAAACTTAGACAACAAACGATACATTAGTAACATAACAAATATGCGAGCTCAACTTGCTAAAGTAGGTGTTTCAGATGGAGCGTTTTTACCACTATGGATGAGAACACCACAAGAAAACAGTATTGAAGAACTAGGATACATTACAGCAGTACCACTCTGTTATTGTAAAGCAGGAGACAGTGCTAATATAATTACAAACATTAAAAACAGTAGTTTTGATTTTACTAATTTAGAATTTGAAGTAGATAGATATATTATTGACTCAACTAAAGGTAACAGCGAAGAACAATACATACTATTCGCAAACTACGAGTTTAATGTATAACCCAGATAAATAAGTGTAGGAGAACATAACATTATGGCAAGTAATATAACCAATGCAAATATAGACGCTGACTTCCCAATAGCAGGTCAGGATAACGATAGCCAAGGCTTTCGTGATAACTTTAGTCAAATTAAAACAGGATTAGGTACAGCGGCTACAGAGATAACATCTTTACAGTCAACTACTGCAAAGCTAAACGCAAACAACACATTTTACGATAGTGAAAATGCTGTTCCTGTAGAATTAATTAAACCAAGACTAAGAGAAATTACTAAGTCGTATCATCAAACAGGTTCGCAAGGTAGTGCTCAAGAAGTATCACCATTTGATGTTTCCTTTTCCGGCATTGAAGGCGGACATTACCATAAAGTTACAGTTGGTGCAGTTTCTCCAGCTGTTGCAGCATCAATGACCATTAATGTTTCAGGGTGGCCTGCATCAGGTGAGTATGCTGAGATGCGTTGTGAAATTTTTGCACAAAGCGGACATGCTATTACAGTAACATGGGCAGCAGGACTAGGCAGTGTTCTAAAAACAGACAGTAATGCAATATGGAGTTCATTTGTTGTAAATAGTTCAACAAATCCACACATTATTGACTTTTGGTCAACAGACGGTGGTAACACTGTTTACGGAAAATACTTAGGTCAGTTTACTACATAATGGCACATCCTCTAACAAAAGTACATCTATTAAAGGATCCTGAGTTAGAACAGAAAATTATTGAACTAAGTTCTCGTTACTGGCAAACATCCAATCCTGAAGTACAAAATCAAATTATGATGGTTCTAGACGATTATCGTTTAGAACTAGGTTCTCGTCGAGCAAAAGCGCAACTTTCACAAGAAAATGGCGAAAAAGGACTTGACAATCTAATCAATATCAGTTAAACTATACATATGCTTATGAAAACTGACAAACTCGGTATTCCACGATTCTCTAACAAAGACTTAGTTGATATGATCTATTCGGGTCATGCGGACAAAGTTCATGTGGTATTATGTGATGCAAGCGATGACATAGATAAGTTTAATAAAGCAATGGCAGATCAAGGTATGGGATTATTGCAAAAATATATTCCAATAGATGTAGAACAGAAAGACTTTGACACAGCGTTACAATCTGAATGGTTTATGCCTGATGAATATAAAGAACTTGATATCGAAGCATTTTTGCTAGGCAAGATAGGCGGCAAACTTACTACAGAATGGGCTAGATGTATAGAGGAACTAGAAGCGTTCCAGGAACGTGATATGTATCCACTACTACGTTATATGATCTATCTTGTAGACTTTATGCGTGAAAATGATATCGTATGGGGAGTAGGTAGAGGTAGTAGTGTAGCAAGTTATGTGTTATACTTAATAGGTGTACACAAAGTAAACTCAATCCAGTATGACCTAGACTGGCGAGAGTTCCTGAGATAAGTACTAATATAATCAATTAGGAGAATTATTATGGCGATGAACAAAGGTGCTAACAAACAGTACAGAACTATGAAAGGTAAAATTGTAGATTTAGAACTGTTAAGACAAAGAAATGAAATGACTCCAGCTGTTGGAAATGCTAGAGTTAATGCAAGAGGCGACGAATTAGGAGCTGGCGGCAAAATTATACGTAAAAAAGAAGACAAACTTAGAGACTATTATGCAGACAATCCTGCAACAGTGCCTGATGAAAGTGTAGCAAAAACTATTGTTGCTGACGAGCCTGTAGCAGAAGAAACATCCTCTAAGCCTAAAACAACACGAGCTCAAAAGAAAGTAGCAGCTAAAGTAGAAGAAGAAATAGAAGCACCTACAGCAGCTGAACTTGCAGAGTTTGATGATGAAGACTGGGTTGAAGATGACGATGGCAATTTTGTACAAAAAGGTGACTAATGACTGATTACGTAGATTACAATGCGATAGCTAAGGGTGTTACAGGCGTCCAGCAAAACGCAACAGGAACGCCTAGAGCAATAGGTAACAGAGTACTTGTTACAGATTTAGACTTTGGCGATCAGATTACCGAAGGTGGCATTATTATCCAAAGTGATGATGGTAAGACTAGAGGAATTTATCCGCGCTGGGGTAAAGTATACTCCAAAGGGCCAAACAATAAAGACGAGTACAATGTAGGTCAATGGATACTTGTTGAACATGGACGTTGGACACGAGGATTTAAATGTGATACTGGTACTGAGGTTTTAGATCTTAGAATGGTAGAATCAGAAAGTGTCTTAGGTTATGCAGACGAGAAGCCAAACGACTTACGAATTGGTGCTGAATACGGTGGCCAAGATGGGCCTGATACAGTAAACCCACAAGACTTTGTAGATCAAGCAAGAGGATAATTAATGACTAATACATTTAAAGACATTGACACATTTGCAACAGCATGTGATCAACCAGCAAGCCCTGAAAACTACAAAATGTATCTTGGTCTAGTTGACGAAGAATACGGCGAACTTGTAGATGCAGTAGCAGCAGATGACAAAGTAGAACAACTTGATGCACTAGTTGACATCCTTGTTGTTACTATGGGTGCTATTCGTGCTGCAGGTTGGGACGGAGAAGCAGCTTGGAAAGAAGTAATGGACACAAACTTTGCTAAGATTGATCCAACTACAGGTAAAGTACGTAAACGTGAAGATGGAAAAGTACTAAAGCCAGAAGGCTGGCAGGCTCCTGAACTATCACAGTTTATTGACAAATAAAATAAAATAATTCTTCCAAAAGAACTTGACTCTTTAGTGTTTATGTATTATAATATACACACTAAGGAGTTTTTTTATGAAGTTACCAACACAATTAACAGGACTAGGCACAATGGGGTTATCCGGCATTGTGTTAATGTACCTACATATCACTAACGATCTAACAGGTTGGGCATGGCCCTTGCTGTATGTAATCTTAATCATAGGTGGCATTGGCCAGGAGAACACTAAGAAATGAGTATACACGGAACGATCGATCTAGAGACTATTGATACTAGTCCAAGTGCAACTGTACTTTCATTAGGGGCAGTTAAGTTTAATCCGCTAGATGATAGCGAACCACACTCAGAGCTTTACTTAAAGATTAATATCGACGAGCAAGACGCACAAGGACGTACAGCTAGTGATAGTACTATTGAATGGTGGAGCAAACAAGACCCTGCTATTATGGAAGAAGCATTTGATCAAACTGGTGCTGTTAGCATAGATGAGGCTTTAAAGCAAATTAGCAAATGGACTGTTGGTATTGACACATTATGGGGACAAGGTTATGGTTTTGACTACACCATAATGGAACACATGTTCCGTAGCAGCGGAAAGCCGGTTCCGTGGAACTTCTGGCAAATACGGGATTCTAGGACCCTTTTCGGGTGTTGTGAGAAAGACCCACGTAAGGCTATGCAAAGCAATTTGCACAACGCATTAGCCGATGCTTACTATCAAAGTAAAGCAATTCAGATAGCATACAAAGAGCTAGGATTAAAAAAGTAAATGAAATCAATCAAAGATACCTACGCAGATTTTTTCAAATGGGTTAAGGGCACAGAGCTTGTAGAACTAGAAAATATTAATGTAGAAGAAGATCCAGTGAGACCAGAACTAAGTTTAGAATGGCGTAAGGCCAATGGTCGTAAGATTTACGGACTAAAATATCAAGACACAATAGAAGGTATTGTGTGCGTAGCATTTACCAATGACATACCTACTACTGTTAAAGAACTAGAACTTATGAGTGAGAATGCTAGTTTAAAAAATGATTTCAATACCGCAGTTGCATATACTGTATGGTCACGTAAGCGTGGCGCAGGTAAAGAGATAATACATAAACTATTAAAGCATTGTAAAACAAACGAAAAGATTAAGACAGTAGTTACTCTATCGCCACTAACACCAATGGCAACACACTTTCATATTAAGAACGGTGCCAAACTAAAGAAAATTAGTGCTGAAACACAAAACTTTGAATACAAGATTAGCACTTGACAAACGACAAGTTTAGTGCTACAATAACTAATAATATTAAAATGATAACAGAGGCAAGCATATGAAAGAATTATGGGTAGAAAAATATCGACCGAAGACAGTTGACGGTTATGTGTTTCGAGATGAAGCACAAAAGAAACAAGTAAAGACTTGGATTGAAGACAAAAGTATTCCGCATTTGTTGTTTAGTGGGGCTGCTGGCATCGGTAAGACGACACTTGCTAAACTGTTGTTTAACGAACTAGATCTTAATCCGTTAGATGTTTTAGAAATTAACGCATCGCGTACAAACTCAGTAGAAGACGTCCGTAATAAGATTGTTAACTTTGTACAAATGATTCCGTTTGGTGACTTTAAAGTTGTGCTACTTGACGAGGCTGATTATTTGTCACCTAACGCACAAGCAGCACTACGTGGTGTTATGGAAGAGTATCACTCAACTGCAAGATTTGTTTTAACATGCAATTATGAAAACAGAATTATTCCTGCTATTCATAGTCGTTGTCAAGGCTTTCATATTGCTAAGGTCGATCAAACAGAGTTTACAGCAAGAGTTGCAACTATTCTTATTACAGAAGGTGTTACTCCTGATTTGGATACGCTCGATACCTACGTAAAAGCAACATATCCAGACTTGCGTAAATGTATTAATACAGTACAAATGAACGTACAGGATAACAGCTTGCTTAGACCCAACGAAGGTGACACAGGGCAATCTGACTGGAAACTAGAGATGGTTGAATTATTTAAAGCAGGTAAAATTCAAGAGGCTCGTAAATTGCTTTGTGGTGCTGTACGCCCAGAAGAAATGGAAGAGATTTATCGCTGGCTGTATGATAACATTGAACTGTTTGGTGATGATGCAACACAGGACAGAGCCGTACTTACAATTAAGCAAGGACTAGTTGATCATACACTAGTAGCAGATCCAGAGATTAATCTTGCGGCAACGTTGATTAGATTGGCAGGACTTTAATGCAGGTACTTGATAACATATTTCCGGATCGGTTAGTAGATGAAATCGAAAGGGCAATGTTACATGTAGATACACCTTGGCAATATGCTAACCAGACTTATGGTAGAGATAAGCAACTTAGAAAAGGTGAAGTTGAAGAGCCTCAGCTAGTACATGCCGCGTTTTTTGAAGGTGACGGAACTTACTTGTGGCCGTTATTAAGCGTTCCGTTATACTTTATTGAAAAAGAAATTGGCCGGAAAATTGTAAATATACAGCGATGTAAAGTAAATACATTAATGCATACTCCGCTGTCTAAAGAAACTGATAACCATCCTATACATGCAGATAGACATGAACAAGGTTGGCATTCTATTATCTACTACGTTACAGAAGGTGATAGTCCTACAGTGTTTACAGACAGTGTGTATCCTAATTTAGAAAACCCTGAATCAGCGTATAACATAGTTGAAAGAGTTCAACCAAAAAAAGGGCGAGTTGTTATATTTCCAAGTGACATATATCATTCAAGTAGTCCTACACAGTTAAGTAAGCGGATTGCCGCTAATTACGTTGTCAAATTTGAAGAAGAGAAATGACCTACTTAGTAACAGAAGAATGTATTAATTGTAAGCACATGACATGTGTTAGTGTATGCCCTGTAGATTGTTTCTACGAAGGTGCAAACATGCTAGTAATTAACCCAGACGAATGTATTGACTGTGGTGTATGTGTTCCTGAATGTCCTGTTGATGCTATTATTGGTGATAACGAACCAGGGTGGGATCCTAACAGGATTGAAGCAATAACTATTCATAATCAAAAAATGTCTGATATGTGGCCAAACATTACTGAGGCAAGAGACCCGCCTGAAGATCACGAAGAGTGGTTTGGTGTTAAAGATAAAATGGAAAAGTACGGATCAGAGGAGCCCGGTCTTGGAGACTAAAATAATTTCGCCATGCATTTCCGAATGTGATAATAATGGCGAATACTGTCCTGCATGTGGAAGAACAATGCAAGAAAAGTTTGAATGGAAAAACGGAGCAAATAATGCTCGACAAAAAGACATATTGGTAAACTGTGCAAACCGTTTACCAAGAAAAGACTTTGAGTACTGGGAAGAAATGTATGAACTTAAAGTCGCCGAGAAAATGAGGAAAGAATAATGGCAGCTCGTAACGATATAACTGGTGACAGTATAACATCAAAAACTACATCTGAAAAGTACAGAGATAACTGGGACGCTATCTTTGGTAAAAAAGATCAAAAAACTAAACAACAAGACATG
>Ga0302114_10000351_pt1 | contig 32471 bp, 21 predicted proteins | sample AG5_Surface_MG_FD_203107 | JGI IMG/M metagenome (GOLD analysis project Ga0302114, IMG submission 203107) | Marine microbial communities from Western Arctic Ocean, Canada - AG5_Surface | ecosystem: Environmental > Aquatic > Marine > Oceanic | place: Canada: Western Arctic Ocean | collected...
TTCATATTCTCTGCAGCGCCGCCGACGTTGGCGACCGCGACCGCGCGAGCGATGGTCTGAGAGTCAAAATCCAACGCGCGGCGTCTTTCGAAGATACCGCCGCGCGTCATGAAGCGTCTTACCGACGCGTGAGGTGCGTCACCGACCCGCGCGCCCGCCGGCCGCGCCGCCCCCCCACACGCAGGTTTTGGGGCGCCGGCGGCTCTCAAACCTAGACCAACTCGATCGCCCCGGCGCCCTCCCTCCCTCTGAACGCGGAGTGACGACAGACATTTGCCGCCCCAGTCTGACTAAACGCATTGTTTTGTGTTTCTGCTGATTGGTTTTCTTCAAAGTTCTCCGACCGCACACGTTCACTCCTGGGAGGGAGGCCCGCGCTTTTCCCGATCCTGCGACGGTGATTCCGCCGCCGCGACTTTTTGTGGCAATTCCCGCCGCGACCGAGGGTAACTGCGATGAGGAAAGAACTGCTATTAACCCAGCTCGCTTTGAGTCACGGCGTTGAAGAAAACTTGTTCCATCTCACAATTAACTGAGCAGACCCGCGGCGCCCTCCGACGCGCACGTCACCCTCGCGCACGACGCGCCCCGCAACGACCTCTCCCTGAACAAAACAAAACAAAACAAATCTTTCACCCCGCAGGACGAGCGAGGTACGCTCGCCTCGACAGCTCCCAACGCGGGTTCCGGCACCCGCCGGCGTGTACACGCCGGCAGGTCACACGGTGACGACGACGCAGGTGAGAAATCAGTCCGTACCCGCCCCCGTTGGTTATATGCGCACACGCAAGCACGCGCGGCGGCGAGCCACTCGAAACTAATCTCTCCGCGAGGAAATGAGGACATCTCTTTCCCCAATCGATCGAAGCTGAGACTATCAAGGCCACCTCCACGCCGGAGGATTTATACTTGCCAGTATTAACTGATCCTCGCGAGGGTTTAGGGTTTCGCCGCCCGTACGTGTCACGTGCGTGCGTCTCGTCCACGGCTCGAGTTTGTTTCTTTGCGTCGAATCTTTCCGTCGTTTTGTTTCAGTCGCTATGTCGAGAGGAGAAGACGACATCACTTGGTCCGTGTTTTGTATCCGCCCCAGGCGATGCCGAAATATCCAATTATTCCCGGATTAGACCCCGTGGAGACCGATCCTCTCGATGAAGACCCGGACGACGACGGCGGCGCGAGAACGAGGGCCCGGCGACGCTTTTGGTTTTTTTTGGTTTTTTTTTTCCCGCGTCGAGACGTTTCACCTCTCGAAAGGCTTCTTCTAGTTGGGCGCCGTAAGCTACATCTTCGAACGCCCCGTTCCCTAGAAGCAAAAGCCGAAGTGCCCGGGGGAGGTCGAAGCCCTCCGGTGTCACGGTGTATGACTTGATGTCGCTATCGTGTACCGCCATAACTCTGTGGCGTCTCATGACGGATGGTCACGCAAATTTTCAATTTCCCGACCCGAACCGAGAGAGGGGACGCGACGGCATCGGACTGTTTCATCAGGCAGCTGCGCGTGTGGTATTCCATCCATCGCGACGGCGTTCTACAGCCCGAAGATCGACATGCGCTTATACTGGTCAGCCGGCAGGGGCAGAGACTTTACTACCTCCGCCCTCATCTGGTTTGGCTTGGAAACGGCGCGGACACGTCTCGAGATGACGCCCGGCCCGCTCCTCTCTCTTTCCCCCCGTTCGGTTGCTATGACGACAAACCTCGAGGCTGTTGTTTAGTAGGCCTGGCCTGTGCGAAGAATCTACCAAAAAACGACTTCTTCTTCCACCGAGCATCCGAACGAAAGCTTTCGCACTCGACGCTCGCTCTCCTCCCGGCTCTCGTACCCGCGCCCGCCGAGGTCAAGGATGAACACCAAGCGGGTGAATGTGGCGCACCCTTGAGGAAGCCGTGACATCACGGGTGAACCTATCCTCGTCGGCTGTGTACGGTAGATTCGTCTACTCACTTGACACGAAACTTGCAGGCCAAGTCTGCGGTCTGGAGACCTCGTGCGCTCGCGGGTTTCCGCGGCTGAGAGGAGCGCCCGCCGAGCCCGTTTTTTTTCCCGTTTTTTTCACCGTCATCCTCGAAAGCGCAAAATCTAACCGTGTTTTTCCATTCGCGACAGTCTTAACCCACACAGGTTGATTTACCACTGCGGACATTCGACATCCACAGACGACGACTGTGAAGGAGTCGTGACGCCCACGCGGCTTGACGCGTTGAATGATTAAACCGCATTGAACGCGAGCGAACGAAGAGTGAGATGACGAAAATACTCATCTGTTTCACGACGGTCTTCAGAGTAGCCCCCGGGCTGAGACGACACGATGTGCTAGTACACTGATCACTCTACGTTTCCACACGACACGGTTTCGTGTTCGTTCGTGCGTCGGCGACGGCGTCTCTCGAGAAGTTTACACTAGTGCTAGCTGTTGTAACGCGAGGGAAAAGACCAGAGCCGAATTTGTCGTTAACCGTAAATACGCAATATTTTCGTAACCGCGCGCCTGCTGGCCCCCATCGGCGATGACGTCACACGGCTCCACCACCAGTTAAAAGTCCGAACACGCGTCCCTTTCACTTCACCACGCGTCGGACGACCGGGGAAAGCACCAGACCTCGCGGCGTCGAGGCACGGGGAATCATGGGGTTGGATCACCTGCCTCCCAACCACTGGGCGCGGGGACGAACGAGGGGTAACTACGCCATCGCGAGCGTGCTGCTCGCGTTCGCGGCGGGGACGTACTACCACACGATGTGGCGCGTGCAGTCGACGTCGGAGCTCGACGTCGCCATCGCGGCACACGAGGCGAAGCGGGCGCAGGAGAAGCGTTCGGGGAAGTGATGAGACGCGCGCGGGGGCGAAGGGAGGGCAGGAGTGCAGACGCGAGTCCTCCACGGACCCAGACTCATCTTAGATCTTAGCTTGTGATAAATGCCATTTCTCATGGCTCGCCTTCGGTCACCACCCACCGCTTCAGTACGGGCCGTCGTGTGTGTAGCGCGCGCGAGAGGAGCGTTCGTGAAAGTGATACTTTTCGCATAAAGAATTATCATTAAATCTCGCCGGCCTCGGGCGGCGCTCGCGGGTGAATCGCATGTACAACCCCGCAAGCCGCCGTCGACGTCCTATTTAGCCAATGCGCTCAATTCTCAAAAGAGAGGCGCGACGCTCTGTCGCTCCCCCCATCTTAGTTCTCTCTCCGTCCGTCGTTCGTTCATCACGAAAGCTACCCGTCAACTCCCTATTATAAAGACAAGAACGCCGCGACATCACATCACAAGTGTTTAGTCGGAGCGCTCCTTCATCTTGAGGGTGATGTTGCAGGTGCGCTTGCGAATGGGAAACGGCCGGCCCTGCGCTCGTGGGTGGAATCGCTTCATCGTCCCCGCGCCGTCCGCGTAAACCTCAGAGACGTAGAGCTTAGCCTTGTTCAAACCGAGGTTGTTCTTCGCGTTGGACGCGGCGGAGAACAGGGCGTTGAGCACGGGCTCGCACGCGCGGTAAGGCATGAACTCGAGCATGATGAGGCACTCCTCGTAGGACTTGCCGCGAATCACGTCCAGCACCCTCCTGACCTGTTTTTTTTGGGATCGACGACGTCGAGGTGGTTTAGGTCAGCGAAGGTGCACAGGATGGGGTTCGACGGGTGGTGGCATTCATGGACGTCGCGTGTGGTGTGCCTCGGGGTTTCAGGGTGTGCGGACGCGCGTTGGACGCGAGCGGGCGCGTCCGTGGGCGCGCCCACGGCCAAGCCCTAAAACCCTCGAAAAAGCAAGTCACGGAAGGGGGGAAATGGATAACGGGGGTGGCACGGGCGCGAGACGCACCTTGTAAGGGGACATGTGCACCCCGCGAAGGTAGCAGACGGCCTCATCGTCCGCAGACTCCACAACCGCATCGGCAGCCTCGGGCTGTTGAAAGGAGATGGGACGGGGGGTTGGGGGGGAAGGTCAGCGATAGGTCGTCTTTATCCGCGAGTCTATGACCCGTGGTGAGGGTCCAGGGTTTTGGCGTGCGAGGGTGGGAAATGACGAGCGCGACGTCGACGGGAACGACGCGCGCGGATGCGACGCGACGTGCGTGACGCGCGCGTGAGCCGCGGGACGTCATCGGGGGGTATCGTACCTCGCTGATAGCCTGAGCGACAACCTCGAAGCCGCGCGTAGGGGCCGCGCGCCTCGCGCTCACGGCGAGAGCCCGGCGCTCCGCACCACCCATGAATGCCGAAGAAGCGGAGACGCGCGCCGGCGCCTTCGCGTTGACCGCGCGCTGGGCGCGCACGGGAGCGCGCGCCGACGCAGCCACACCCGCCACGTGGACCGAAGTAACGGTGAGAGCCGCCATGTCTACAGTCGCGTTAGTCGTGCTAACGAAGCTGCGAATGGCTGGGCGGTGCTCATCCTCCCACTTTTTACGGCGCATCCTGGATAAAGGACCACGTCATCGGCAGTGATTGGCAGTGATTGGCAGTCAGCGCGCCGGTAATTCACGGTAATTGTATAAAGGTACCGTATTGGAATGAGTTACTTTGGACTTGCTAGTTACGTGTATATTTCTAATTTTCCGAGCTCGTATGGGCAGCAGGTCAGGATCGATCGTGCGCCAAATTTCCGTTTCTCAACTTGTGTAACAGCTGCGGCTGTTTTCACCTGACCGCGCGGCTCGTCACACGCGCACCATGTCCGCGCGGGTCAGCGCGTTTTCCGCGGCGGAGCTCCGTTCCGCCGCCGAGGCCACGACCCGATACGGACGTGCCGGCGTGGACGACTCCGACACCGAGCGCGCGTCCGTGTCGCCGAGGTGCGATGAGAATGCCGACGATGTTGGCACGCGGCCTCATCCGCTGTTCGGACTGACGCGAGCGGAGCGCGCCTACTTCGACGCGTCCGGCTCGCCGATGCGCTCCAACGCGACGAACTACGGTTCCATCGCGGTGGACGTCGCCGATACGAACGAAGACGAGGAGGAGGAGGCCGGCGAGGGGCGTGAGGAGCGGTCGTCGGGGTGGCTGGCCGGGATCGGGCATTCCCGGAGAGGACGCGGGCGCGTCACGGTCGCGGCGGTGGCGTGCCTCGCGATGTGCGGCGTCGGCGCCATGGCGTTGGCGCTGGCGCCGCCGGAGGTACGCGCGTCCGTGGCATCCTCGCTCGGGCTGAGGATCCCGACGAGCCCCAAGCCGGGCTTCGTGGAGGCCAAGGCGGAGGGCCTCTCCCCGCTCGGCGAACAGCAGCAGCGGCCCGATCGCTCGAAACCTGTGACAACCCCACGGGACGCCCACGCACCGAAACACCCACCCCCAAATACATTCGAACCCCGGCGCAACGGCTACCTCGTGGGCCTCACCACCAGCGCCGGCTTCGGGGACCAGTTCAAACGGCTCAGCACCTACGCGTCAATGGCCCGAGAGCTCGATCGCACGCTGGTGCTCTGGCCGGTGTGGACGTCGCCGCACTACGACCTCGGGCCGGACTCCGCGCTCGGCCCGCTCCGATTCTCCGATTACGTCCAGGTGTACGACGGCGACGCGTCGGACGTGCCGAACAGGGTGGTGCGGTACGAAGACGCGCCGGTGCAGGTTCGCGATTTCGCGAGGTCGCACCCGAGGGCGTGTGTCACCAGCAACAACCTCGGCAACGACGTTCAATTTTTGACATCGGCGAACTTGTCGGACGCGATCGTCGCGCCGCCGGACGGCACCGACTTCCGAAGCTTCGAGACGCTTCGAGATGGGTTCAAGAAACACGCGGCGCACGGGCCGGAACCGCGCGACACCGTGTGCCTCGCCGCGACGTTCTCGCCGCAGGACTACAACAACCCGCGACACGCCGAGACGGTGAGTTTTTTTTAGTAATCACACGCGCAATTTGACTGACGTCGTGTTTTGTTCATAGGCGAACGCGTGGGCCGGGCTGGACTTCAAACCCAAACCGAGGTACCACAAGCTCTGGTCCAACGCCGTGAACGCCATGGCGATCGACGCGGGCGAACCCGGGAAAGGTTTGGTGGCGGGCCTCGGGACGGACGGCGGGGATTCATCGTACATGGACGCGTTCAAGGAGAGGCTGCCTGAGTTTCCGATGCGAATCACGGGTAAGTACGCGGCGCTGCACTGGCGCCGAGGGGACAAGTGCGGCAAATCGGTTGGCCCGCAGCGGTCACGGACGGAAGGACCCAACGGCGGGTTTAAGAACGGGGAGAACACGCAGGCGCATCTCGCGGGCGCGTTGCACTGCACGGACTACGAGGCGGACGAGATCGTCACACGCATGTGCGACGAGTTAAAGCCGATGTACGTCGCCACCGACGACGACGATCCCGCGTTTTTGAACCACCTCTCCAACAAGGGATGCTACCTCAGCAGGGACCTGCGTCTCGGTGTGCCGCGGGACAAGCTCAACGACGTGGACTTGCTGATGATCGACGTCATGATGGTGGCGGGCGCCAAGGAGAGTTTCACGTTTGGGCACACCGCGCTCGCCAGGCTGTACGACAGGATGCGAATGAGCCGCGGCGAGAAGCGGAGCACCAACGTGGCGAACGACCACGAGCGGTTCTCGGGGAAGTTCGAGCGACCCGTCGTGGAGGCGGCGATTGGCAAGTTCAGCGAGTACGTGCCGGCTTCGAGGAAGGACGATTCGACCACGAGTATTAGCGCCCAGTGACTGGCGTAAGTGTTGTAACACTATAAGTAAATGAACTACACGGGATCGTCGTCTTCTTGGCTAGCGCTCTCGTCGGATGCGTAGCCGGAGTTGCCCGGCGTGTTAACCACACCCCCGCCGCCGCTCCCCTCCTTTCCCACGCAGCATCCCCCGTACCACGCGCTCTGTCCCAATATCACCGCGTCCATCACCAGGCACATCGCCGCGTCCACGATCCACGGAAGGTTCGGATGTATCCGGGCCCACTCGAGCGAGCGGGCTAAGATGCTCCCGAGGTAGGTGGCGTTACCGACGACGGCCAACACGAACATGGAGACGCTCAGGCCCTCCACGCTGCCGCGCGTGTGGTTCCGCATGATCTGCGGCACTCTGCCGGAGAGGTAGATCGCGGTCATGGTCCAGCCGAGAAACGGGCCGACCCACCCCGGGGCTTTCACCAGCGGCGCCCTGATGAACTCAGAGGAGCTTTCGAGTAACTTACGAGAAAGATGTCCCGACGCCGCCGCGACTCCGCCTCTGTGCACCAAGGAGATCACCGAGAGCGACGACCCGGTCGCCGCGGCGGCCGCGAGCGACGACGTCAGCCCGCTCCTCCGCCCGTCCCGTTCCCCGCGAACTGATCGGCCGGCGTCGTCGTCGTCGGCTGGTTCATGATGCCGGCGGGGCGGCAGCGGCGGTAGCGGCGAATCGTACGGCGTCGAGCCCAGCGACGCTCTCCTTCCGCCGCCGTCGTGATGTCCAGGCCGACGCCGCCCGCTGCTCCCCGCGCGTTCGGCCGGGTGTGACCCGATCGAGTGGTGCGAGCGCGTGTTTACGGACGACGATCCGAGCGCCGCGAAGGTACGTGCCGAGCCCGGCGTTGTGCCGAAGTGAGATCCGACGCTCTCGAAGAAGGAATCTGATTTGGCGTCGTCGGATGCGTCTCGGCGGTGACGGCCCAGCAGCGGCCGCGTGTCCACGCCGCCTCGCGTCGCGTCGTCGTCGTCGCCGTCGATGTCGTCGTCGTCGTGTGCGTGACGGCCTTCGACGTCCTCGGTCGTTCGATCAGTCTCCCGCTTTGCGTTTCGCGAATGTTTGGTGTAATGCAGGTGCTGAGCTATTAGGACGACGGTGGTCGCGGTGTACAGCATGGCGGTGTAGAGCTGCGTGGGCAGCGTCGGGGACACCGCGCACCCGACGAGGTTGAACGCGTCGCCGGTGAGCCACGTGGCGATGAACGCCAGGGACACCCCCTCGGACGATTTGTTGCGCCAGTTTGCGACGATCTGGGGCAGCTCCGCCACGCCCCAAGCCACGATGCTGACGCATCCGAGAGTGAAGGACAGCGCGTCTCGGCGTGAGCAGACGCAGTCGCCGAAGTATTTCGCGGCGAACTCCCACGAATCGCACCCCACAGGGCAAGACGTGGGAGACATGCCGGTCGTCGACCGGAAATGTCACGAAGGCGGCGGTGCGAGGCGCGTTGTGCGGCGACCTTTCGAGCGTCGTTTCATGAAAAAGGTTGGTTGTGGCCGTCAAAACGCACGAGAGCGACTAAACTCGATATATGGCCATTCTGACTCAGGAAACCACGGTCTATCGAGATTCAGAATTACTCCCAATATCGATGTTTGTGAATTCGAGTGAATTCACTCTCTCGTCCAATGAGATGCCGCGATTCCGAGTTAATTCGCTCGTGTGCATTGGCGAGCTCCTGAAAGCGCATCAAAAACCGGGAATATATTCAATATATTCAATATATTCAATAGACCGTCGATTGATACGACGTTTCTTGAGTCAAGGGTATAGGAAAAGTATACTGAAAGTGGCTCCAATACTTGTTGTAAAACCAATGCGAAATTCATTGGGCGATTCTGTGGAAATGCAAGTGTCCAGGGAAATTACTTCAAAAACCGGAAGTTTTACTTTATATGGAGAAACCGACGATTCATTCTTGAGTTAAACGAAGCGACGCCGTAAAGAGGCGCCCACGACCCTCGTGCACAGTGCATCGTGTTCACAGTAAGCTGTCACCGTACCGACGGGTGTGGACACCACGTCGACGCGAGAAAATTCGATAGGACAACTTCGAGGAGCGAGCCATTCGGGGGGAACCTCACGTGTGTCTGCTCGTTTTCACTCAAATCTTAGAAAACAGAACAGATCTGTCGCTGACATCGCCCACATACCCCCGCACACCCCCTCGCACACCCGACTGCGAACCGTATCGCGTCATCAGAAACCATGAACAGCGCCGCGCTTCGAAGCCGAACGACGAAGCACGGCGGTGAAGACGGCGACGACACCGCCGGACCCGCGCCCGTCCTCGACACCGACGCGCAGGAAGCTCTGGTGCTCGAGCTCGAGAAGGACGCGAGACGCCAGGCGACGATATGGCGACGCGTTTTCGGCGCGCTCTCCATCACGTGGGGGGTCTACTTCCTCGACTGCGCGGCACATGCGGCGAGCGGAGACGTCACACGCGCATGGTCAGGGGTACGTCGCCCGCGAACCCCCCACGAAAGTCCATCGCATCATGACCCTTCAACATCCGCCTCACATCATCATCTCCGTCCCGCCCGCCATCATCCGTCACGCGCAAATCACCCTGACGCACCACACAATCCCACACACAGGCGATACACGCGGAGTTTTACCACCACGATCCACCCACGATGTCCACGGACGTACTGGCGATGCTGGACCTTCTCACGGCACTCGCGGGCGTCGGCGCCGGCGTCGCCGCGGTCTACCCGGCGAAGACCACTCGATCCCGATTGGCGATGGGCGACGACGACTGCATGCCGTCGCTTCCCGGGTGGACGCGACGCGTGCGGACGCTGGCGTTCGTGCTTGCGAATACGTTAGGCGCGTGCGCGTGTGTCGGGTGGGCGTGGACCATGCGGCGGACGTACGCGTTGCATCGCGGTGATGCGAAGGAAGGCGGGCGGGGCGGGCGGGACGACTTTGACTTTTACCGGATGTCGTGGTTACCGTTCGCGTCGTTGCTGGCGCCGGGGGTGTGCTGGCACGTGTACCAGAGTCTAGAGCGCGGGACGGTGGTGGAGGCTGCCAAGCTCAGGGGGTACATGTACGATCATAAGCGCGCGTGAACGAGATGGGATGATGTAGGTGTCGAGCGCGAGAGAACTTTTTTATAGGCGGCGAATAATCGCTCTTCGTTGTCATCAGAGCGACGAATCGAATGAATACCCGCGGCCGTTTCGTCACTGCAGGAGCCGCTCGATGGCGGCGGACACGTTCCCAAACGTCGCCTGCAGCGCCCTGATGTTCTGCGCCTCGTCGAAGAAACCCATGTCCTTCAGCTGCTGCAGCTGCGACGCGTACGCCTCCGCCGGGGGCCGAGAATCCGCCGCGGGCATCGCAGGCATCCCCGGCATACCGCCCCCCATCAACGCCGCGAACGGATTCGCCGCACCCGCCGCGCCCGGTGCGCCGCCGCCTGGTGCACCGCCTCCCGGCATGCCACCGGGCGGCATCACGCCGTTGCCCTGGAGCTGCGCCATCGCGCGCTGCATCTGCATCATCGCGCGGAGGTTATCGGGGTTGGTCATCCGCCGTAGAAACTCGGGGTCGGCGAGCTGCTCGCGCATGCCAGGCGCCGAGTCCAGCATGGCGCGCATCCGCGGGTCCGAGTCCATCATCTGCTGCATCACCTGCGGGTTGGACATCATGCCCTGCATCATGTTGGCCATCGCGGGGTTACTCAGCATGGCCTCCATCTGCGCCATCATCTGCTCCGGGTTTCCGTTACCACCCACAGGACCGCCAAAGCCTCCCATCCCCGCGGGCATCCCGCCGAGACCGGGAAAGCCGCCGGGGGCCGGGGCGGCCGCGGATCCGGCGCCGGTACCCGCGGTGGGCGCCCACGGGTTGGGAAGCGGCGACGTGTTCGGGCTCCCCCCAGCCCCGGGCGCGGCGTTCGCGGCGGGATCGCTCCCGGGATCGTTCGCGGGATTATTGGCGCCGAAGAGAGCGGCGAAGGGGTTATCCGCACCCGTGCCAGCTGTGTTGCCCGCTCCCGTGCCGCCGCCAGCTGTGTTACCACCGGCTGAGTTACCTCGTCCACTCGCCATCGCGTTCATCATTGGCTCCTGGACGTCCGCGTACGCCCTGGCGAGCGCGTTGAATCCCTCCGGGTGCGCCTCCACGTTCGCGTACATGCGATCGTGTTGACGCATCTGTTCACGCATCAGCGACGGGTTCCGCGCGACTTCGAAGGACCTTCGGAGCATCTCCGGATCGTTGAGCGCGTGCCTTAGCTCGGGATTGCGGTCCATGATCTCGCGCATCTGCGGGTTGGACTCCATCATCGCCCTCACGCTCTCCGGGTTTTGCACGATGGAGTCGATGTAGGATCGAACGGCGGGTGAGTTCATGAGTTCCTGCATCTGTTGCGGGTTGGCCGCCATCTGCTGCTGCATCTGCTGCAGGTCGGGCATGCCTCCGCCCATGCCTCCCATGCCCATGCCTCCGCCCATGCCGCCGAACGGGTCCATGCCGCCGAACGCACCCATGCCGCCCATCGCTCCCGCTCCGGCGCCGGCACCCGCGCCGGCTCCCGCGAAGGCGCCGAAGGGATTCGCCTGGGCGGTGTTTTGGGTGGACGCGGGTGGGGTTGTTGCGGGTGGGGTGGAAGCCTGGGCGCCCGGCGCGGGTCCCTTCACCAGGTGGATCACGTGATCCTCGCCCACGCCGTACGACTCGAGCGTCTTGTCGTCCTTGAGGACGTGCCCTTTGTAGATGAGCCTCTGCTGCGCGGATGGCGTGTCAGCCTTGTCCGCGGCCTCCAGCGTCGTCTTCAGCTCGCCGACCGTGACGCTCAGCTCGACGGGCACGGTGATCTTGCTGCCGCTGGTCGCCTTGACGTGTATCGTCGTCGGCGCCATGGTCGTTCGATGTAAAGACCACGAGATGTGTGGTAGATGTGTGGTCAAGAGCCGAGGGGTGGTCCGTCAGATCTGTCAGATCTGACGCTGAGTCGCTTTTGCGACTCGGGACCCATTTCCGCAAACAGGTTAGTCGACGTCACCTATGGATAAAGGCGAAAAAGTAAACCGGAGTTGGCCGCCCCGCCGCGTGTTCACGACAACGCGCGCGACCGCACGCGAACGTCCGTAGGTAGTTAGCGACACTATGGCGTCCTTCACGGCGTCCATTAGCGCCTCCGTCGCGCAGGTGAGCATCGCACGCGCGTCCACCGCACGTCCCACGCGGTTTCCGGCGCGGCGTCCTCCCATCGACCGGGAAACGCCAGCGCAATTTGAGGTCGTAGGGTTTTCTTAGATGCCGTGCGGACCCCTGCGCGGGTCCCCCGCGGTCGCCGCTCGCGACGTATCCCTGACCTCCCTTCCCGTCCTCCACCTCTCCGATCCATTCGCAGAAGCGCGTCGCCCTCTCGGCGTCCAAGTCCAGCGGCTTCGTCGGCGCGCCGATGCGCGTCACCGCCGCGGCTCCCAAGGCGGCCAAGGCGGTCTCCCTGACCGTGAAGGCGGATGGCGAGGACAGGCTCCGCCTGCACAACCTCTCCCCGCTCAAGGGCTCACGCAAGGCCAAGACGCGTAAGGGCCGTGGTTACGGCGCGGGTCAGGTGAGCATCTTAGTCCCATCCACTGAATCTTTCGCGGACGCACACGCCGTGCCATCCTGCCCCCCCCCCCCAAAGATGCACAAAAAGTGGATAGGGTGAAATGCCCCGTCGATTTTCCATCCAACGCGCAACCGGCGGTGTACTGACCGCGTGTCCCTCCATCCCCATCCTTCCTTTCTTAACTCCACAGGGTGGCACCTGCGGTTTCGGCATGCGCGGTCAGAAGGCCCGCTCCGGCCGCGGTACCCGACCCGGCTTCGAGGGCGGCCAGACCCCCATGCACCGCCGCTTTCCCAAGCTCAAGGGCATCGCCGGTGGCATGGGCGCGGGCCGGGCGAAGTACGTCACCGTCAACGTCGACGACATCTCCGCCGCGTTCGCCGCCAACAAGCTCGCGGCTGGGTCTGAGGTGAGCATCGAGTCGCTCAAGGCTGCCGGCGTGATCAAGGCTTCCGGCCACTACCGCAAGCTTCCCCTCAAGGTGCTCGGCGACGGGGACGTCACGGGCGTCGGCGCGGTCAAGGCTGCGGCGTTCTCCGAGTCTGCCAAGGCGAAGATCGAGGCGGCCGGTGGGTCCGTCGAGGTCATCCCGGGCCGCCAGAAGTGGATGCGCGCGGCGAAAGCGATGAACGCCGCCTAATCGAGGATGTTTGTTGATCAGGGGTGATTATTAGGTGAAAACGATTTTTGTAAAGCGCGAAATTCTTTAAAAGAGCTCTCGGGTCACTCAGTCGTCGGTCACTCAGTCGTCGAGGGGCTCGTCCACGTCTTTGCTGACGAACGCTCGCCCGACGACCTTCCCGGGAATCGATCCCACGACCTCCGTATTCACCTCCAGCGCGCTCCTAAACGCCGAGTGCGATTCCCGTCCCTCGTTCCGTAGCGCGGACACCGCCCTCGCCAGCCTCTCCGCCGTCTCCTCCTTCTCCCCGAGAACCTCGAGCAGTATCTCGTGCTCCGCCCGTAACGCATCACCCGCGGCACGCTCCGCGATCAGCGAATCCCTCAGCTCCTTCAGGCGTTTCAAGGAGCCGCCGTCGCCGTCGCCGCCGACCGATGATGAGCCCACGGTCTCCGCGTCGATCAACCGCGCCGTCATCTCCTCCACTTCCTTAGCCAGCTCGGCACACTTAGCCTCCGAGCGCGCCAGCTTCGTGCGCAGCGCGGCTTGCGTTTCGCGCTCCACGGCGATGAGCCTCTTCTCCTTGGCGGTGAGCCACGTCGCGGCGCCGACGTCGAGACGCTTGGCGAAGTCCGCCTTGTTGGCGGCGACGAGCGCGTCCACGGAGAAGCCGCCCACGCCGCCCCTAGGTTTGTTACCCTCGGGTTCAGCCCCGTTCGAGGGCTCTCTCTCAGCGGACGTACTGGTACCTTCGCGTGATCTAACGCCGGTGTCCGCCTTGTCATGCACCGCGGGCGGCTCTGGAGGCGCGTCACCGATTGGGCGCTCCGTTCGTTCCTCCGGTTTTCGTCCTTTCTTTGCGTCCTCAGCCGTCGCCTTCGCCTCCCGTCTCAGTCGAATCGCCTCGAGCTCCGCCTTCGCCAGCGTCTCCTCCAGCCTCACCAACTCCGCCTTCAGCACGCTCGTCTTCTCCCGGCTCGACTCCAGCGCGAGCTCCGTCGTCTGTAAACGTTCAGAGGCGCGTGTCTTGGCTTCTTGTGCCGACCGCTCCGCCTCGGCCGATTTCTTCGTCGCCGCCTCCGCGCCCGCGACGGCTTCATCCGTGAGCCTTCGCATCTCCTCCCTCGCCGCCTCCGCGCGGCTCACGCGCGACTCCGCCTCCCGCAAGTCACGCTGCACAGCTGTGTTTTCTGCGGCGAGCTGCTCGTGTCGCGCGTGAGCTTCCTTGGTCCGCGCCGTCGCCTCTGCCGCGTCTTTTTTTCGTTCCCTTCGTTCTCGTTCGAGCTCCCGCGTCACCGCGGCGACCGCTTCGCCCACCTCCTCCGCGAACCCACCCGCGTGCCTCTGCTCCGAGAGCGTCGCCTCCAGCCCCCGGACGGTGTCCTCCGCGGCGCGTATCTCGTTTCGAAGCGCTTCTCTTTGCGTCTGCGACGTGGATTCGAGATGAGCGAGTTCGGCGGAGAGCTTGGCGCATTCCGCCTCGGCGATGGCTGCTTTGGTCTCCGCGGACGCCACCTGGGACTTGGCGCGTTTCATCTCTTTGGCGGTGGCGTCGTTCTGCTTGTTTTCGAGGGACTCGCGCAGTGCATCGATCTCTTTCCGCGCGGTTTGTTCCTGCTCCAGTAGTCGCCTTCGCAGGTTTGCGATCTCGCGATTGGCGTCCGACTGCGCGGCGCCGAGCTCCTCGCGCATGCCGTCCGCGGTGGCTCTGTTGTTCTCCGACGCTTTGGCGGCGCGTTCGGCGTCGGCCTCGGCGTCGCGCAGCTGCGATCGCAGACGACGTTCGTTTCCCTCGAGCTCAGCCACCTTGCGTTTGACAGCGCTGATCTCGTTTTTGGCCTCCTGCAGCTTGACGGTCTTGTCCCTCGCGCTGCTCTGCGCGGCGTCGCCGCCCTTGGCGATCGTCGCCAGCTCGCGCCTGAGCTCGTCGATCTGCGCGTCAGCCTCGCGGAGCCGAGCCTCGCACTCGGCCTCCACCTGCGCCACGATGGAGGAGGCATCGCCGTCGTCGTTGTTGTTCGCGCCCGCATGGTGTTGGGACGCCGCGGCGCGCAGGTCGTCGTTCTCCTTCTGGAGGGCTCCGTTGATGACCGTGAGGGTCGCGACCTTCTTCCGCAGCGACTCCGTCTCGCCGGACATCTCCCGTCCTCTCCGCCGCGTCCGCCCACGCACACACCCGCCTCCTACGCCGTTGGTGTGGTTCATCAGGTGGTCCTCCTCGTCGCTTATTAACTCGTCATCCCACGGTTCATTGAACCCATACAATCACTCTCACTCGAGACGAGCGCGTGCGAGGACCAACCACGTGCGTTCTGCCAGTCACAACCCGACGTTGGGGCACAAGCGGGAGCGCCTCTCCGGAGGTCACCACGCGCGCGACCAACTCGCTCGGGCGACTACCCGCGACCCCACGAGTCACGGGAGCGGTTCACGCGCGCCACCCGAGCCGTCGACGACCGCGGTAGGCGCCTCACGTGCGGGCTCCGCGTGAGGGAAGATTCTCTCGTGAAGGAGGGGAGAGATTTCAGCCACGGCAACCCCGGCGCGATCGGCGTCATGGACTCTCTGGTGCGCCTCGATTCTCCCGCATTCGCCCCGAATCGCTTAGTGGACCCTTCACGATGACCGCGACGGGCGTGATGCGCCGTGTGATCCACGTGCATGTGGCGAACCGCGGTTCGTCAACGCGCGCCCCCGGGCGATGAAAAAACCCCCGTCGCAATCCAGCCTGGCCGCCGCGGCAACCCCAACGGCGCTCGATCGCGCGCGGCGACGCGCGCGAAGGGTCCATGAACCCGCTCACGTGCATCACGGGACATCGGGGTATTTTGATCGGGGCGTCACCGCGCGCGGCGTGCATCCACACACCTCCCGCGGCGACCCCTAATCACCCACCCGCGCACGAGTCGGGTCGTCGTCGTCAACCCCGTTTTTCCCTCGCCGCCAGTGAGAAATTGGCCGAGGAGGTTTTTCACCCTAATTTTCCACGTCGCATCGACGACTCCAACACACGCCAAGACTGACCGAACGCACCCACACCGACCGCCAACCCCACACAGACGCACACGAGCGCCAGGCTCAAGGTGGCGTCGCTCTTCTCCGGATGCGGCGTCCTCGACTACGGCCTAACCCAGGCGGGTCACGAGATCATCCTACAGACGGAGAGCGAAGATTCGGCTCGGGAGGTGCTCGCCGCGCGGTTCCAGGGCATCTGCCAGCCCCGCGACGCCGGCATGGTGGAGACGCTCCCGGCGGACACCGACGTCCTCGCCGCGTCCGTCGTCTCCGCCGAGCTCGAGGGATCCTGGCGCGAGAGCTGGTCCAAAGATTCCGTCGCGTCCAAGCTGAAGCAAGTGCTCCGACTGATGAAGTCGTCGCCGCGGACGCCGTGGGTGCTCATCGAGGCGTCCACCGCGCTGCTCGAGAACCCCGACGGCGACGGCGTGCCCATCATATGCGACCTGGTGAGCGAGTTTGAGCGCCTGGGGTACAGGTGGGCGCACAGGACAGTCGCGCCGGCGGCGTTTGGAGTTCCAGACGTCAAACCGAGGGTCGTCCTCGTCGGATCCAAGCACGGCGACCCGCGCGACGTGCTACTCACGGAAGACGCCGGGCAGATCGCGCCGTTCGATGCCCCGGGGCCGGACCAGGCGCAGGCGTTCGTGTTTAACCGGCAGGCCGACGGTCGCGTCCGCGTGTTTAGCGATTTCGTCGAAGGGTTTCACCCCGCGGGGGCGAGTTGCGTGTTGATGCCCGGCGGCGGGCTCACCGCGCTGGAGGTCCACGACGCCGAGCGGCTGCAGGGGTTACCCCCCGGGTGGACCCTCACGTCACGCCCGCCCGCGCCGGGTACCCCCGTGGATAACACCGCGCGATGGAACGCGTTGGCGGCTTCCACGGGGTGCGTCCCCGCGACGCAATGGATCGGATCTCGGCTGGCGAACCCGTATAAGCACAAGGTTTCCGCGGAGTGCGGGGTTCCGTTCGATTCCCCGATCACCGTGCCGTGGCCCCCGGCGGCGTACAACGTGGGCGCCGGGCGATGCGCCGCGGCGGTGTCGCCGTTTCCCCGCGCGACGCCCGGGACGGCGCTGCCTACGCTCGGCGCGTTCATCTCGCCGCCCATCGGCGCGCCGTCGGGTGAGGTTGTCACGAAGGAGACCGCGCTGGACTGCGTCAAGGCGCTTCGCGCCGCGGGGTGGCAGCCGCCGCCGCAGCTCATCGCCGTGGAGGTGGCGGCTGAGGCTGCCATCGCGGCGGCGGCGGCGGCGACGGCGGCGAGCGGCGGGATGATGCACACTGGTCCCAAGGCGGGCGAGAAGCGGGGATCGCCCGCGCTTCACCAGGACCCCGTCGCCGCGCAGGCTGCGGCGCTCGCGGCGTTGGCGCCGATGATGGCGGCGGTGCAGGCTGCGGACGCGGGCGCGATGGCGGGGTTGGGTAATCCCGCGGCGGCGCTCGCGGCGGCGGCGGCGGCGGAGGCGGCGGCGCACCAATCCTCCATCGGCGGCCCGCGTTCCAAAAAGTCTCGCACCGCGCACAAGGAGGAGCCCGCGGAGGAGACGGCTGACGAATCGGAGGAGGATGCCCCGGATGACGACTCGTACACCGTCGCGAACATCACCCTTCGCGCCCGCAAGGAGTCGCAGGTTGTCTGGGCCAAGCTCCCCGGTCACCCATTCTGGCCGGGCCTGAAGGTTGACTTGAAGAAGGACAAAGTTCCGCCGGAGACTTTGAACATGCGAAAGGAGAACGAAGCGCTCGTGATTTTCTTTGGCGAGAACTCGTTCGGGTGGGTGCGCGAGGATCAAGTGCTGGATTTCAAGGAGGCGTACGCGGAAAAGGCGCGCGAGCCGATTCGGAACAAGGCTCGGTTCAACAGCGCTTTGCAAGAGGCGCTCAACGACATCGAGAAACGCGGCGTCGCCTTCGTGCCCCCCGCGATTCAGCAGCGCGGGAAAGGCGGCGGCCACCACCACGGCCACGCCAACGGCCACGCGAAGGATGCCAAGAAGGATGCCAACATCAGGAAGGATGAAGAATCCGCGGCGGACGGGCAAAAGGCTCCCGTCCCTTTGCCCCAGGGTGAAGCGGCAATCGCGAAGGCGGCGGAACTCGCCGCCGCCGCCGCCCGCGCCGTGGCGTCCGGGCGCCTCACCACCGAGGGATGCGCGTGCCGCGTCTGCTCCAACCCGGGTTCCCCCAAGAACGTCGCCGGAACCAAGGGTGCCGCGCCGATTTGCCTTCGCATCGAGGCGCAAAAGTCCGCGGCGGATCACCCCGTCGGCGCGATGCTAACCCTCCAAGGCGAAGCATCCGTCGGGCACGTCATCGAGATCTTCTGGCCCCTCGACGACGTCCACTACGGCGCCAAGATCACGAGCTACGACCCGGTCGAGATGCAGCACATGGTGATGTACGACGCGGACGGCGTGCGCGAGTACCTCTGCCTCTGGACCGAGGATGTCAAGGTTTTGGACGGGCCGACGCCGGGGGAAGGACCGGCGCCGGACGCACCGCGAGACCACGCCACGCAACCCGGCATGGCTCAACCCACCCCGCATGCCTCCGCCCACGTCAACGGGGGTGGATCGACCCGCGCGACGGGCGCCAACGGCGGCGATGAAGCCGGCGACGGCGCCAAGCCGGAACCGATGGAGACCGCCGACGGAGACGGCGACGGGGCGCTGGAGGCGCTCATGGGACTGGCGAGCGATTCCTCCGCGCCGCCGTCGCCCGCGCCGTCGTCCGCGGCGGCGGGCGGCGGGCGGGCGGGCGGGCAGCGCGCGGCGGCGAACGGTGCGACCGGGTCGGGCGTCGGTGCCGGGTCCGGGTCTTCCAGGCTCACGGCGCGGCAGGCGACGAGGGAGGCGGGGGCGAATCCGCAGTCGTCGGCGTGACTTGAGCTAACACCGGGTGAACAATTAGAGAGGGAGAGAGAGAGAGAGAGGAGCCGCGGTGTTCGATGAGGGGCGATACTCTCCCAGTGACTCGACCCGCGCGTGCTTTAAATAACAGATCAACGACGTACATTGAATCCGATGCTACGCTACGCTACGCTGTGCTCGCCGGGGGATCGCCAGCAGATCAGTTTTGAATATCTGTCTTGATAAAACCAGGGCGTCGAGAACTCATCACAGAAGCAGGCCCGCGTCGTGTAGCTGGCGACTCGCGGGGGGGGCATGGGTAACATCCTGTGTCCGCCCACCCGCCCGCAGCGCCCGTACGATCCTCGGTTCGACTACTACCAGGGTCACGGCCAGCGGACCACTGCCGACACCAGCCAGCCGGTCGGTGCAGATGGGAAACCCGTTCTGTTGCCGAAACAAATCAACAACTTGCCCATCGAGGAGTACGCCACCGCGTCTGAGATGTTGGAGTGGAGGGTGAGTCAGCTGAAGGACGAGCTGAGACGCGCCCGGGTCAACTCCCCGGCGGACCGATCGAACAGGGATGATGCGCCGATGCCGCTGGAGAAGGCGGAACTGGTGAACGCGGTCGTCGCCGCGCGGGGTGGAGACAGTGGGCAAACGTGCTCCGTGTGCTTCGACGCGTTCGAGAGCGGCGACGGACTCCGGGTGCTGCCGTGCGGACACCGCTTCCACATCGAGTGCATCGATAAGTGGCTGAGGAGCCAGAGCCTGACGTGCCCGATCTGCAAGCACGACGCGACGAAGACGTTCAGGCAGGGGCTCCGGGCGTAGAATTCAACATTTTCACCGAGCGATAGCAGCTAGCGCAGTGTAGTGCTTGTAGTCTAACACTTAAATAACAACACAGAACGGGTACATCCTCTAAGGTAGGTCCCTTCGCTTGCTCACGGGACTCGGCGAACCCAGGCCCTGCATCCAGCTCTTCTCCTGCTGCGCCTGGTTGAAAAAGTCGCTTCCCGTCGGCAACCCGCCGCCCGTCGTCAAGCTTCCGCCCGTGAGCTCCGAAAGTCCCGGGCTCGCCTGTTGCTCAATCGCCTGTTGGGCCCTCTTCCGCTCCTCCCGCCTCTGCGCCGGGGACAACACGCCGCTCTTACCCTTACCCGGGGAGGACGCGTTCTTCGCAGCCTCCTCAGCCGCGGCGATGAACTCCGCGGCGGCGCGGTTCTCCGCCCTGGACAGTTTCACCACACTCGCCGGGCTCGGCCACTGTTTACTGTTCCCGCCACCCTTGGGGCTTCGCTTGGGCTGCGTGTGCGCCGTCGCGGTCATCTTGGACGTCGGCGACTCGTCATCGGACGTGTCGGAATCATCGGACGTTCCCCCGGTTCGAACCTTGACCTTCACGGGCGATGGGGACGTGCCGAGGCCGAACCACGAGCGCTCAACCTTGATGTCCAGGCGCTTATCCGCCTTGTGCAAAAATTCATCCGCGCCCGGTAGCGACGACGCGGCGCTGTCCGGCGGTGACTCCGGGCCCGTCATGACGCTCAGGTTCTCGGAGCTCGTGTCTCGGGATATACCCGTGCCGCCGTCCTGGGAGTCCCGCCTGATTTGGTGGACCCGTGGGTTCTCCAAGGCGCCGGGGGTGATCTCCGGTCGAGTCTTGCCGGGCGACGGCGACCTTCGCAGAAGCCGCTTGAAGAGCCCGGGCGACGCCGCCGGTTCATCTCCCTTTTGCGCAGGGGACCCGGCGACATGAACCGGCGCGACATCCACCTCGACGTCGGTATCGTCCGCGTCGGTGTTCACCTCCGACAGCGGGATCGCGCTCGCGCGCTTCGACGCGGACGGCGAGAGCAACGTTCCGAGCCAAGCCACCGGCGACCCGCCCGACATTTTGTGCAAGTGCTCGTCGTCGCCCGATCCCTCGTCGGTGTCCGCGCCGACGTTGATCTTCACGGCGGCTCGCTTGGACGTGGAGTGAAGCGGCGCGGACGACCCGAACGACTCGTCAGCGCGATTCCGTCCGCTCTTACCGGGCCCCGTGCGAAAGGCACTCGCGGCGGCGGCGAGGTCGTCCAGCGGGTTCAGCGCGGATAACGGAGTCGTTTTCCCGGCGACTAAAAAGTCATACGGGGACTCGCCGCCTTCGCCGCCGTGTCCCACGGATGTCCCGTACGGTCCCGCCGGTATGATCGGGGACGTGTCCAGGAGAAGTGCGTTGAGGTTCCCCACGCCGCCGCCAGGGGACGAGTCCTTCGGGGACACGAGCGCCTGCGTCGCGGCGGCTACGGCTGCTGCGACGGCGCCGGGGCTCGCGATGGTCCCCTTGGTTATTCCCGGCGTTCCTCCTCTCGCACCCGCGACGTCGCCTGGAGTCCCTCTCGATCCTCCCTTGGGCGACGGCGTCAAGGCGGGCGAGCCCTCGCGGCTGCCGAACCCGAAGAACCCGCGCTTGGGCGTGGACGCGGACGCCCGAGCAGCCGCAGCCTGCGCCTTCATAGCGGACTCGTGAATGCCGTCGACGGCGGCTCGGGCGGAGTTCGCGGCTTCGTCCAACGCCGCTTTACCCTCCGAGACGGTCCTCGCGAGCTCCGGGTCCCTCTCCACGAGCTCTGCGCCCGCGCCGAGTGCCGCGTCCCGATCGTCGAGTGCCTCACGTAGCCTCGCGAGTTCCTCGCGCGCCGCCGCCATCTCCTCCGAGGCTCGCCTTTGATTCACGGCTGATTCGTCGGAGAGCCTCTGCAACTCCGCGGCGACGCCCTCGGCGCGCCTCTGCGCTCGCGTTCGCTCGGCGGATTCCTCCTGCGCGCGCAGCTCGTGGCGCTTCGCCTTGAGCGCGAGATCAGCCGCTTCCTCGGACTTGGCGTGGAGCCGGTCGCGGGTGGCGTTGAGGGACGCCTCGGCTGCTTCGGCTCTGTCCACCGCTCGGCCGAACTCGAGCGCATCAGCGGTTCCTTTTAACCTGTCGCGGACGTCGATCATGTCCGCGATCGCCTTGACAGCCTCGACGTGGGACTCAGCCTCAGCCTCGGCGGCGGCGCGGCGGCGCGCGAGTTCCGCGCCGGGACCAGCCGCGGCGTCCACCGCGAGACGGGCGGATTCGCCGCCGTGCAACGTCGCGAGCTCGGCGAGCTCGCGCGATACCCGGCTGGATTCCCTGTGGCAGCCGATGAGTCCGACCCAGTGCGATTCACGAAGGCGGAGCTTAGCCGCCTCGTCGCGGGCTTCGCGGAGCGCGCCGGCGGACGCGCCGGTCGCCGCGTCGCGCGCCCGGAAGGCGTCGGCGGCGTCCTTTCGCGCGGTTCGAGCCTCGTCCCGCGCTAGTTCCGCGGCTTCCTCCGCCAACGAGGCTCGGACGCCGCCGGTGGCGCGCTCGCGCCGGAACGCCTCGAGAGCCTCGTCGCGGGCAACCTCCAGGTCACCCTTGATCCGCTTCCACGTCCGGCCGGCTTCCCGTGACGCCTTTCGCTCATCCTCGAGAGCCGCGCGCCAAGCCCTCGATTCCGCTCGGAGCCGCGCGACTCTTCGTTGAGCCACCGCGGCGGCGGTGGCGCGACGCCACGTCGCCTTCTCCGCGTCCGCCGCCGCCGCGAGCGCCGCGGCGGCGACGTCGCCCTCGCCGCCGCCGTTCGCGCTCGCGGCGACGCGCAGGGCGTCGATAGCCTTGAGGAGCTCCGCGGCGTCGGCTGAAGCGCCGATCGCGCCCACCCTGTGCGCCTCCTCCTCAGCTTTAAGCATCGCCTCAGCCTCCGCCGGGTCCGTCGGTGGAACGTGCTCGACGTCATCGAACCGCGCTTCCTGCACCGCGCGCATCTGCCGTCGTAACGCTTCGTTGTGGGACTTTGTTTTGGAGAGTTCGGCTTCGAGCCGGACGATTTTCCGTTCGCCGCGTTGCTCGGCGAGTAGGTGCTGGTACGTCTCCCCGGACACCGCGGATTTCGCCGGGGTGCCCGCGTCGACGTCGCCCGAGTGGGTTCTGGACACGCGATGTGCGCGTAACGCCTTGGAAGAATCCGAACCGACGGCGAGCGGCGACGCGAACGGCTTCGCGCCCGGGCTCGAGTCGATCGGAGTCAAAACCGAGTCCGATCCGACGGAGGTTTGGGACGCCAGCGCTGACGTCCTCAGGCGCATCGTGAACTCCACGCGCTCGCGCTCACGACCCGCGCGCTCGCCCTCCAGCGTCGCCTCCAGCACGCGAACCTTCTCGGCGAGCTCCGCGGATTTAACGCGTTCGCGGCGAATCGCGTGCGCGGCGGCGGGGGATTTGGCGCCGGCGTCGAAATCGCCCCCGTCGCCCTCGCTTCGCGCCGCCTCGGAGGCAGCCCTGAGCGCCTCGGAGAGCCTCGCGCGCTCGGACTCGAGGGACGCGATGCGTTCTTCGAGCGCGCGAACTTCCCGGCCGCGGACGGCGTCGAGGCGAGCCTTCACGCGGCGTTCTCCTTCCTCGCTCCGGTTCTCCTTCTTCGATCCCGGTTCTCCTTCGTTCGCGCCTATATCCTCGTTGGCATCCGCCCAGCCCGCGGCGGCCACCTCCTCGGCGACGAGCCGTAGCTCGTGGAGGTACGCGCGCTGATCGGTGTTGCGTTCCGCGGCGAGTTGCAGCTCCCTGGCGGCTATTCGCGCGCGGGCGTCATCCGCTCCGGCGCGAGCCGACGCGGAGTACCTCGCCTCCCTGGCTTCCAGTTCGACGTCGAATCTGCGCTCAAGTAGGTCACGTTCGCGTCTGGACGCGTCCAGAAGCCGGCGGAGCGTCTCCACCTCGAACCGCGCCTCCGCCAGCTGCGTTTCGCCTCGGTCCGCGGCGTCGGCGTTGGCCCAGAGCCGGCCGCTTCCGTCGGAACCGGGAACGAGGAGCGGCGCCGGCGGAGCGGATGAGCGCTCACGCCGCGTGCCAACCGCCGCGGGTTCGATTCCCCGAGGCGGCGACGTCATCGCCGTACTCGGTGGCTTGACCATCGAGCGGAACACGGGGGAGTACTTCATCTCGGCATCCGGAGAAGCCGCGGACGGATCCGCGAACGGCGACGCATCTTTTTCAAAGATGCTTTCAACCTCCGGCGTCGCCGCCTTGGGCGACGGCCTGGCGAGTATCTCAGCCACCGCGCCGCGCGTCAGCCCGCCGGTGCCGCCACTGGAAGACGGCCCGGGCGCCATGTCCCCGTCGCTGGTGCCGTAATCGGACGACGATCCATCCATACGCGGGCGGCGAGGCCGGGATGAAGAGACGGGCCCGACCGCTTTCTTTTCTGCTCGGCCGAGTAAGGCATCCACTCGGCGCCTGCTCCCCGACGCCGGCGGTCCACTGGCGTTGGATGCCGCCTGCTTTCTGCGCGCGTCCCTCGCCTGCTGCAGCGCGGATCGTTCGCGGGACGGGGCGGTGTTCTCATCGGGCGCCGGGGGTAGCGCCGCCGCTTCTTCTTCTTCTTCTTCTTCTTCTTCTTCTTCGCCGTGATGGTGCTTGCCGAGTCGCCTTCGCACTGGTGAGACGGAGGTGGCGGCGAGGAGCGCTCTGCGGTTGGCGTCCTCGTTCGCGAGCGCGGCTTCTGCTCTGAGCGTCGCGGCGGACGCGGACTCGAGGGCATCGTCGCGCCTCGACGGCCGCCCGGGTCGTTCCGCGGTGGCACCGCCGCTTCGAGAATTGGAAACGGATGAGGATCTGTTGGGCTTGTGCGTGCTTCCGGTCTTCAGCGCGCTGCCCGGGGGCGCGAGCGCGCCGCCCTTGTGCAGCGACGCGACGCTCTCCGGCGCCTGCAGGAACGCCGCGAGTTTCGAGTCCACGGGATGGGTGAAATCCACGCTGAAGTCGCTGTGCGTGGCGAGGTTCTTGAGGAAGAAGGCCATGACGAGAAAGTTGTAGCACGACTTGAAGGACGCGTGTTGGATCCCGCGCGTATCCAACACGCTTTTTGGTAGGTCCAGGTGCTCGAACATGCTGCCCATGAGCTCGAAGTTGCCGCTCACCGACCGCGGTTGGCCTTTGCGTCGGCATCGGTCGTACGCGGCGGGCCACGTCTCCTTCATGCACCGGAGCAGCACGTCCCCATCTTTGAGCTCGTCGAATTTGGTGATTGGCCGGTCGCTCGCCTGCGACGCCCACTGGAGGAGCTCTTTCTTGCCCACCATGCCGCCCTGTGGATACGGCGCCACCATCGGATCCGTGACCCGGGGCCGAGGGCCGAAGCGGGTGACTCGTTCGGTGACTCGAGTAGTGACTCGGTGGCGATGAGCGGCGCCCGGGTCGTTTAAAAGGATCTCATCAGCTCCAACTGTCCAACGGTCGAGTTGACGTTGGACGTTCGACAAAACACGAAGCTTCCCCACGTGTGTCCCATAGCGAGACGCGCTCCGGCTTGGGTGGAGGAGGCGCGGGTAGGCGAACGATGGGGCGAAAGAGCGGCAAGGTGGGGGGTAGAACGCGCCCGCCGAGGCCCGGGGAGACCGCCGACGACGAGGCTTCCGACGGCGACGACAGCGGCGAGCGTTCGATCGACGCCGCTTCGTCGCAAAGGAAGGATGACGACGGGGTGGTGACGGACGAGGTGACGCTGGAGCTCCCGGGCGACGACGGCACCCCGGACGGCACCCGCGGCCGTCGTCCGGGATGGGGCGGCTTCTTCGGCGCGAACCGAACAGCTGTGAACAACCGCGACGACGGGAGCGACACCGAGCCGGAGTCCACCCCGCGCGCCTCCCACGGCGGCTATGACTACTCGGGCAACTCGTCGGCGTCGGCCACGCCGCGTGAATCGCGCGGCGGCGGCGGCGTGGGCCTGGACGCGGTGCGCATTCGCGGGCGCGTCCTGAGCGAGGGCGACGAGGACGCCGAGTCCGTCGGATCCATGTCGGGAGATGAGCTCCTCAGCGACGGCGAGATGGGCGGGGGCGAAGATTTGGAAGATGATGTCTCGCGCCCCGGATCGAACGCGACCTCGCCTCGCGCGGGGAAGGGCGGCATCGCCGGGTTCGGCTCGCCGCGCTTCCTCAAGTCCTTCCGCAGGGCGCTGTCCAAGCGCGGCGGCAGCGTGGGGAGCAGGCGGTCCGACAACGGAGGCGAACCGGGCGGCTCGCTCGACGACCCGGATGCCGTCGCCATGGACGAAAACGAACGATCTCGGCTCGAGGCGAAGCGAGAGAAGAAGGCTCGAAAGGAGACCAAACGGCGCGCCAAGAAAGCCCGGCGCAGGCTCAAGCGCCTGGTCCACGCCACGAACACCATGGGCGCGGCGGTGTCCGCGAAGGACGAGACGAACACGCAGCTCGCGCTGTGCATGCAACTCGGGCTCACCATGGGACTCCGAGCGCAGAGACCCGCGAATGCAATCGATGGGGAAAATAACACCGACGCTTCCGACGAGAAGGACCAACCGATGACTCTGAACGTCGGGCGCAAGGCTGTGGTGGACGGGAGCACGCTGCCGGCGTTCCGTTTCATCGTCCACGCGCCGGATCGTTTCGAAAAAGTACGATCCGCGTGGGGTTTGAACCTGGGAACGTACCAGGAATCATTCGCGATTCGACCCGAGCGAAACGCGGAGGCGGCCGGCGGGGACGAGTGGAGAGACGCGATCGCGAGCCACGAGCTGCTCGGCAAGGGTCTGGAGGAGAACACCGCGGAGGAAGACCACGCGAGGTTCGCCAAGAACACGGCCGCCAGGCGCGATTCTCAGACACTCAGGCGAGACTCTCAGAACGTCAAGCCGCCGGCGGCGGCGGAACAGGACACTCGTCGCGACCGAACTCTCACCGGGGGCGAGACCACCGAGCCCACCGCATCCTCCGTCGGCGACCAGCCCGCGAACTCGAACGCGAATGCAAACGCGAACGCGAACGCGAAGGCGGGCAAGCTCCCGCCGGCTTCTCACGCGAGGCGTCATTCGGTCGGATCGGTCGGCACCGACGTTGACAGCGACGCCGCGTATAAGATGGACGACGGCTTCTCCAGCGGGTACGACAGCGACGGCAGGGGCGGCGCGTCGCGGCTCTTACCGTCCACGACGTCGCTCCGCGTCATATCCACCTCGAACGCATCGGGCAAATCCAGCTCGTGGTTCTACTGTAGCAAAGACGGTCGGTTCCTTGTCAAGACGTGCACTACGAAGGAGAAGGACGTGCTACTTTCCATCTTGCGCGATTACAGCGCGCACGCGCAGACGAACCGGGGGGTGAGTTTGCTGCCGCAGTACTACGGCCTGTACAGCATCGAGGTTGGCCGGCGATCCGCGCACTTCATCGTCATGAACTACTGGTTCGCCACGATGCACGAGGTAAGTTTATTTTAATTCCCGTATAGGCAATTCGACTGACGGCGTGTTTTGTTTACAGATCAACCTTCGATACGACCTCAAGGGTAGCACCAAAGGCCGACGGGCGTCCGCGAAGGAACGCGCGAAGGGGCCGACCGCGATTTACAAAGACCTCGACCAGATCGAACGCGGGACGATCGTGGAGAACAAGATGGCGAGCGAGATCAAGGCGGCGATCGCCAACGACGTCGAGTTCATGCGACGTAACAAGCTCGTCGACTACTCCATGATGCTCGGCGTTCACTTCAAGAACGACGACACCGTACGCGGCGGAGCACGCGACGAGGGCATCGAGACCAGTCCAGCGGCGATGCAGAACGGGTCGGAGAGCGACAGGGGCGTCGTGAGCAGCGACGGCGAACACGCGACGAGGGAGCCGACGATCGGGATCCATGACGCGGATCAGGCTCAGCCGCCGAGCGCCAGGGATCCGAGAGGCGGCGGCGGGTACTTCGTGGACGTCTACGCGGACCACACCGCGTCGGATGTCGAGGGCCACGGCTCAACCCCGCCGTCACCCTCGTACGGCGCCAGTGGCGGCGGCGCCGTCGGGTTCGGCGCGGATCGAACGCTGGCGCGGATCGAATCGAACAAGCCGATGGAGCGCGAGGGTTCTGAATTTTTCAGCAAGGAGGACGCCGCGTCGACGCAGTTCCAGCTCCGGGCGCTGGACACCCCGCAAGGTTTGGCGTACCTCGGGATCATCGACATCTTGACGCAGTACACGCACGTCAAGGCGCAGGAGACGTTCTGGTGCGGGTACGTGGCGGGCTGCGGCGCGGATATATCGTGCCAGCCGCCGAGTAGGTACGCCAGACGGTTTCTTCGCATGTTGGACCGAGTGCTGGTGGAGCCGCGCGGGACGGATGGTGACGAGTCGAGCAGGGGCGGCGGGTCGAGCAGGGGCGGCGTCGGGCGGTCGGTGGACCTCGCCAAGGTGAAGACGAGCGCGTGAATCGTTTTTAATAATGAGAGGTACATCGATAAGGTACAAGTAGTCGTGTCGCCTGCACTGAGAACTTTCCTGCTGAGGGCTGCTCACATCATCCGTCCTGCCGTCTCTTCGCGATTCGCTTAGCTGGCGGTAACCCTACCCGGAAATTGAGTAACAACGAAATGCGGGCGCCTCGTGTGGTCATAACGACACGAGCGAGCATGTTCGCCGTCGCCACCACCCCCCGCGCGACCGTCGCCGCGCGCGGCGGCCGCGCGCCCGCCGCGCGCGCCACCAAAGGTACGCACCCGCCCACGCCCTTCCACATCCGAAAAGGTTTCCGAGGGCACGTTTTTGTTACCCTTTTTGCAACCGTTGGATCGATCGGTCGCGATGCGTCGCCTCGGCGATGCGCTCGCTTCGTTCCCCTCGCTGACCGTTCGATGGCACCGGCCGTTCCCATCCCATCACAGCCGCGCCCGCGCGCGCGAACTCGCTCTCGAGCAAGGACACCGCGTCCACGCGCATGTTCGCCGCCCCCGGGACCCATCAGAATGCTCGGAGGTTTTCCTCCAAGGGCAAATCCGGGCTCCAGGTTCGCGCGTCCGCGTCCAACGCCGCGCCCGTCGTCCTCGCCGGCGACGTCGCCGCATCCTCCGATGCGACCGCACCCGCAGGGTTCGTGTGGAAGGGCGCGAAGATCGTCCCCGCGCTCCTCTCCGTCGCCCTCGGCCTCGTCGTCAAGTTTGTCATCCCGTGCCCCGTCGGGGTCCTGCCGCAGGCGTGGACCTTGCTGGCCATCTTCCTCTCCACCATCGCCGGTCTTGTGCTCACGCCGCTGCCCGTCGGCGCGTGGGCCTTCTGCGGGCTCTCCATGACCGTCGTCACCAAGACCCTCACGTTCCAACAAGCCTTCTCGGCGATGACGAACGACGTCATCTGGCTCATCGTTTTGGCCTTTTTCTTCGCCAAAGGATTCGTACAGACGGGCCTCGGCGACCGCGTCGCCACCTGGTTCGTCAAGAAGCTCGGCAAGTCCACGCTCGGCCTCTCCTACGGCCTGACCATCTCCGAGGCGCTCCTGGCGCCCGCCATGCCCTCCACCACCGCGCGCGCCGGCGGCGTCTACCTCCCCATCATCAAATCGCTGGCAAAAAACGCGGGTAGCGAACCGGGACCGACGTCCGGCAAACTCGGCGGTTTCCTCATCCAGACCCAGCTCCAGTGCTCGGGGCACTCGTCCGCGATGTGCATGACCGCCGCGGCGCAGAACTTACTGTCCTTGAAGCTCGCCGCGTCCCTCGGCATCGTCATCGCGTCCCCTTGGCTCACGTGGTTCAAAGCGGCGTGCGTTCCCGCCATCGTCGGTCTGGCGGTGACGCCGCTGCTCGTGTTCAAGATGTACCCGCCCGAGATCCAGGACACTCCCGAGGCCCCGAAGGAGGCGGCGGAGAAGCTCAAGAAGCTCGGCCCGCTCTCGCAGGATGAGATCATGGTCGTCGTCACGATGGGCCTGACCGTGATTCTCTGGATCTTCGGCGATAAGATTGGGATGAGCTCGGTCACCGCGGCGATGCTCGGCATGTCGCTGCAGCTCGTGTCCGGCGTCATCACCTGGCAGGACTGCCTCAACGAGAAAGGCGCGTGGGATACCCTCCTGTGGTTCGCGGTGCTCATCGGCATGTCCGCGCAGCTCAACGCCATGGGCTTCATCAACTTCCTCTCCAACTCCGTCGCGGGCGCGCTGGCCGCGACGTCCCTCGGATGGGGCCAGGTGTTCATCCTCCTTCACGCGTGCTACTTCGGCATACACTACCTGTTCGCCTCGCAGACCGCGCAGGTCGCCGCGCTGTCCACCGCGTTCATGGCGATGATGATCGCGTCCGGCGCGCCGCCCATGCTCGCGGGTCTCACCATGGCGTTTCACACCAACCTCTTCGGCGCCATCACGCATTACGCGTCCGGTCAAGGCGCCGTGTACTTTGGCGCCGGCTACGTGGACCTGCCCACGACGTTCAAGCTGGGCGGCGTGCTCGGCGTCGTTAACCTGCTCATCTGGGGCGTCATCGGCGGCGCGTGGTGGAAGTTTATCGGCCTCTACTAAACGTACTAATATAAAGGTTGTCGAATATACACATAACCACATAACCGTCAAGCGTCGCAAGCGTCGTTAATTAACCCTTCTTCGTTTAACCCTTACATCGTGGCGCTAGGCTAAGTCGTCGTCGCGCGGAGTGCCCCCCCCCTTTCCCCCCCATCAGTCACGGCGAGAGGATCTCCTCGACGTCCGACCTCCGTCTCTTCTCCCCGCCCTGCTTCGCCTTCAGCCGCTTGAGCTTCTCAACCTCGCGGCTCGGTTTCAGCTTCGAAACTTTCACGAAATGCGAGGTGCCCGCCACCGGGCACTCCACCGCCTTCTCGCCCGTCCCGCCGCGTCCTCCCTCGGGCTTGCCGTACTTTGCCACGTGCGCCTCGATCGCGGCGCGTTCGTACACGTACCCTTTCTCGTCCACCACCGGCTCGTCGACTTCTTCCAGTCGCTTTCCGGACATTGGGCACTTTTCGTTTGGAAAGGAGACGCCGCCGAGGAGAAATCCGCCGGCGTTTCCAGCCTGCGTGATGATCAGATCGTCGTCGTCGTCGTCGCCGCGGTTCGCCTTGGCGCGTTGCTCCTTGACGGCGGCGTCGAATTCTTTGAGCACGCCGTCGGTGTCCCGCGCCATCGTCGCCAGCTTGGACATCACGCCTTCCTCCACAACCTTGGCGAAGTCCACCGGCGCGTCCGCCTCGGCTTCGTACGTGTTTCCCAGATCTCTGAGAGCCTCGACGCGCGCGCGTTGCGTCTGCCGCGCCTTGATGGCCTCCTCCAGCTTCTCGCGGATATCCGCCGAGCTCTTCCCCGCGTGCTCCATGACGATCGCGGCGTCCCTCAGGCTGGCGAAGACCTCGTCGTACGCGGCGATCAGAGCCTCGTTCTTCTGCACCGCGTTCGTCTTGAGGTTGTCGCCGGTCGACGCCTTCGGTAACCGGAGGTTCTGCTTGTCGTCGAACATGTAGTCCAGATGGCCGGCGCCGAGGAGCGCGCCCTTCACGTGTTCATCGGAGACGCCTTTTTCCTTGATCTGCGCGGCGGTGAGCCCGACGCCGTCGGCCATATCGTCGAGTATCGTTCGATGCGCGAGGACTTTTGAACGTCAATGTGGGCACCCCTCTTCGTTTATTTTGAAAAAACTCCACTGGCGTGATTGCGGAATGTCGATCCAGCGTGCCGCGGCTTTTTCCATCTCTTCGACACTCTTCGCCGCACCGGCTAGCCTGGCTCCAACTCACACGCCCGTCAATCGCGCTCGATCACACCCGTCGGACACACACTGACGCGTGTTGGCAACAACCGATCCGCTCCGATTCGCTCTTCCAAGCTCGCTCTTCCCAGCGTGTTCCCAACTCCAGATGAGCGATGTCAACATTGAAAATGTCCGCCGTCTGCAGGAACTCGTCGACAAGAACAGTCAACAAATTCCCGAAGGTGATTACCTCGCCCTCTGTGACATTACGAAGAAGATCTACGAGCACGAGGAGGACGCGACCATTGAGACGTGGGCGGTTTGCATGCGCCAGGCGGAACAGGACATGCAGTGTTGCGGGAATCGGCCGGGATTCGACCCCGCGAACAACCCGAAACACGAAGCCAGATGGCGAAAACATGAGAAGAGGCGGCGAAAATATGTGAAAAAACTCGAGGACGTTGGGTTTGCTGTTCCAGTGTTTGTTCACTACGATATGGAGGAGAAGCAGCTACAAGTTACGTACCCGGACTACTCCGATGACTCCGATGACTCCGATAACGACGACGAGGTGCCTACCAACGACCCCGTTGCTGGTGGCGAGTTCCAAGACGGGTCGCTGGAGCACCCGGTGGACTTGACAGTCGAGGACGGCGCAGCCCCCACCAGCCGCCCGGGACGCTTGATCCGATACGAGGCGCCGGCGAGGCCACCCGTAATCTGGGATACGTCGTGGCATTCCAGCTAACCCCATATGATATCCAGAGACATTTCCAATCCAATAATAGAATCCTGCAAATAATCCAAAATACAAGTACAGCACCCAATGTCGATTACAACATTTAATAAAGCTACACGTGGTGGTACAACGCGCGTCTCGAGAACCTGCGATGATGGTGGGGAATCGACGTCAACACACCACGCGTCGAGACGGGGCAAAATCGTCGTCCGGTCGCCCGTCAGCTCTCATACACAATTTGTATTCCCTCACGCGCGGCGTTTGAGTGGCGGCGACGAGCCCGGTTCCCTTCGACGACCGTTCCCCCCGCGAGCGCGGCCGCCGTGTTAATGTAAACGAACGCGCCTCTCGACGCGTCCTTAACATGGCGACGCGCTCGTTTCGGTACTGAGCCTCGGGTACTTCGGACGCCTCGCCGCCCGCCGTCGAGATACGGTCGGTTATGCATCACTGGGCAACCGCGAAGCCG
>Ga0302114_10000352_pt1 | contig 32400 bp, 24 predicted proteins | sample AG5_Surface_MG_FD_203107 | JGI IMG/M metagenome (GOLD analysis project Ga0302114, IMG submission 203107) | Marine microbial communities from Western Arctic Ocean, Canada - AG5_Surface | ecosystem: Environmental > Aquatic > Marine > Oceanic | place: Canada: Western Arctic Ocean | collected...
CAGCGGCGACCTCGGGTCCGTCGGCGCCAAGGCCAAGGCGCTGCTCCACGATCTCAGGGCGATTCGCCGCGGAGGTAAGCCCAGCGGGAAGGACGTGGTGGCGCTCACGAAACTGTTGCGGGAACTGCAGACGGCGACGCACCGACGACGCGTCGGTCTCGCGCGGCGCGCGGGCGCGGTGGATGCGTCCTCGAGGCCCGGGAAGGAGGACTTCACGAGCGCATTCGCCAATCCCAATCCCGGCGGGAAAAGAATTCAAACTCAAAAGCCCACCCCGGGGATCGAACCCACGCCGTTCGAGTCGTCGTACAAAACGACGCGTGAGGAGTGGTCGGCGTACCTGGTGGGCGAGGGCGCATACCCCGCGGGGGCGCCGCACCCGCTCGGGCTGGACCACGATACAAAATCGTACAGGGAGATTTGGAACGCTCAACAGTTGCACGAAAAGTTGAGAGACGCGTGTGAGAACCTTCGGGACGCGACTGAACGCCCGGCGGATACGTCGACGTACCGCGCCGTCGCCGCGGCGCTGCAGGCGCACAGCGTGAACGGGATCTTGCGCGCGAAGGTGGCGGCGATCCAGATGCGGCTGAGGAGCGCGGCGCAGAAACGTGAACTGCAACGGGCGCAAGCGACCGGAATAGCTACTAGAGTTTAGAAGTAGTGGAGAGTTTCATCAAAACGGCAGGCTACCTGACTCGACGGTTCCTCTGCGAGTTGAGGCGTACATCCTTCACAGCACTCACGTGTGTGAGAGTTGTGGAGGATGCTGATGTGCGGCGATGTTATCAACTCGCAGAAAATGCATCTCAAAGTAACACTCACGCGCGCGGGTATATGTACAGTGTCGTTAACTTACGCGTTTGGCTCCCACGTAAACGCCAGCCTGGCGTTGGCGAAGGTCCTCATGTCCCTTCCGAAGAGCTGGAAGTCCTTCGTCACGGGGCTGACCCGTAGGACATCAACGAGCGTGAGCCCGGACCTCGCCACCGTCTTGCCCTTGGCGTCGCACAGACGAAGCGTGATCTCGCCCTCGTCCTTCGCGGCGGGGAGGTTGAACCGCATCTTCTGCCTAACCTCGACGGATGTACCGTCGGAGCCCACCTTTCGCTTGGAGGTGACACCCCCCATGAGCTTGTCGCCCCGCCTGCACTCGATACGCACCGAGTACTCACACGCGGGGGGTTTAACCCCCGCCGCGGCTCCTTTCACCGAGTCCGCGGCGGAGTTCAGGCTCACGCCCAGCACCTTTGCGACGAGGCGGCCGGAACTGGCCAGCCTCTGTTCCATTCTCATCAGCCGCGCTTTGACGACGGCGGGGTTGACGCGCTTGACGGCGCGCTTGCCGCCGCTGGTTCCCGCGGCGGGCTTCTTCTTCTTCTTCTGTCCGGGGGTCAGTCCGTTACGGAGCATCTCCGCCGCCGCCTTCGGGACGTCCACCGCGACGCGCTCCAGCTGATCCATGAGCTGGCGCGACGTGGACTCCGCTTCAGAAACGATCTCGGCCGCGGGGCTCGCGCCAGTCTTGGTGCCGGATTGGCGCGGCGTGTTGCCCTTTGCCGGTGACGTGGTGAACGCGCTGTCGAGGTCGAGAAGCCCGAAGGGGCCCTTAAGTGACTTGGACGCGCCCTTACCCGCGTCGTCCTTGTCTCCCTTTGTCTTTTCCTTGCGAACGGCTTTTGATACCGAGTACACCGCGAAGGCGAACATGGCGGCGGATGCCATGTTCCTCGCGGTGAGTGGTATACCGAGGATGGCGCGGTCCTCGGGTTTGAGGTCGGCGACCGTGACCTTCTGCGGCGTGAGCTTCGGGCCGAACACCGCCGAGTTTGGAGCCTTCTTCTCCTTCTTCTCGGTCTTGTCCTTGGATTGGGTGGAATTGGAATTCATCGTCTCGGATGAAGAATGCTTCGCCGCGGGATGAGAATCCTTGGTGTTGGCGAGTGTGACGACGCTGGGTGCGACGTCCGCGACCTTGATGGAGTTCAAGACGAGGTGAACCTTCGCGCCTCGCGCCGCCTCGCGCGCGCTCTCCTGCTTCCGGTTCGCTTTCTCGTTTCTTCGCTCCGTCTTGTTCGGCGCGTACACCCCCGCGCCCAGCTCGTGGGTCTGCATGAATTTGACCACCAGATCGTCCCGCTTGGCGTCCAGCTCCGCGCGCTTGGCGTTGAGCACGGCGCCGAGTTCCTTTCGTTTGGAGTCGATGCCGTGTTTAAGCCTCGACGCGAACTTTTGGAACGGGTTCATGCCGCGCCTCTCGAAGCGCTCGTTGGTCGACATCCTTCCTCAGACGACAATTCTCAGATTTGGTAATTCCGAGAGAATGCGGTGTCGGTCGGGGGTATCTCAGGCGCGTACCCGCGTCTCTCGGGCGGTCGCTCCGCGCGACCCGCCTTTGGGTGTGAGTTGAACTCTTGGGGCGTTTCTCGGCGAGCGCACGTCCGACCCCAGACCGTGCGCCCGCGTCTCCGCGAGGAGTGGCGTATCCAGCGCATTCCTTCCGACCTTTGGCGAATTGAAAAAGCAGATATTTGCCAGCTCGAAAATACTTTTATAACTGCGCTTCTGTGTGACCAATCTTGTCATCGTCACCTGACACGCACTGGCCCTAACGTGTGTTATGCGGATTATGACTAATTCGATATAATAACGCCAATCTCTACGACTAAACACACACAACCGCGTCATATGAGACATCAATCCTCGGGCTCCAACCTGAATGAGAACGGCTCGTCCCCGGCCCCGTCCCCGTCCCCGCACGCCCCGCACAGTATCTCGTACGGCGCCGCCATCCGCACGTAGTCCCTCACCGCCCCGGCTAGGTCGCACTCCTCCGTATTCCGTCCGAACGGCACGATATCCCACTCGCCGCTGGAATCATCGGTGGCGTCGGTGGCGTCGTCGAGCCACACCTTCATTGGCGCCTCGATCGGCTCGCCGAGGTGCGCCACACCGCAGCACTCGCACTCCACCACGCACCGCATCCGGACCTTCCCGGTGATGAAGAACCCCTGGCCGACCGGCGCCACCTCCGCCTTGACCGTCACGCCCGTGTCCTCGAAGTCGTCGTCGATTGATGCACTATCCATCGATGAGGATGACGATGCCCCTGTGTCTCCCCCCCTGGCGCCCCGTTTGCCGCCGCGTTCGGGGTTGAGCCCGTCGTGCTCCTCCATTCCGAGCTCGTGGACGTCCGCCGAGAGCGTGAGGGTCCACGGCGGTCGGTCCTCGAGATCCCGAAACATCCCCCGCCGGAACACCAGAGCCTTGCTCGGACGACGGCGCCTCGGACGGGTGGATGACTCGGACGCATTGGCGGCATCACGGTTCGACGCCGCCCTGGTGGACTTCCCGCGGGTCGAACCCGCGATGCGAGCGCGATCCGCGATGCGTCCGAACGCCGCCGCCGCGGAGGTGCTCGCGGCGGGGGCGGGCATTCGCGACGTGTCACCGTCGGCGGTGCGCGCCGAGCGGTGTGTGTTCATTCGCGAAACGCGTTCAGGTTTTCGTGGCGGGGTTTTGGTTTTGGCGCAGCCGAGATATCGAGGCGAGGCGACCGGCACTGTTCCAGCGCGCGGAGTGCGTCGCCACGCCCGCGCCCACACCACGCGCGACGATGCCGATGATCGCGCGCCACGGGCTCGTCGCCCCCGCCGCGACCGTCGTGTCCGGCTCGAGGGCTCGTCCCGCCCGACGCGTGAGCGCGATGAAAAACTCGACCGATGTTCACGTTCCTCGCCGCCGTTCGCGCGCGCACCTTTTGTGCGTCGTCACCGGCGCCCCGCGTCCCGCGCTCGCATCGCCCCGCGGCTCCCGCGTGGTCCGCAGCGCCGCCGCCGCGGACGCGCTCCACTCGGACGATCCCTCCGAGGACCGACGCGACGTCATGAAGGCCAACCGCACGGACGCCGATAAAATCGCGGAAGACGACGACCCGGCGTCTCGTCGCGTGCGATACGCGTACCTCGCGCTCATGGTCCTCGCGTCCGCGACAGCCGTCGCCGTCTCCTTCTTCGGGCCATCGCCGACGCTGCCGGAGGCCATCGTCCCGTTCATGCCGCGCGGGTTCCAATGCTTCGACTTTACATCCGTCCCCGGCGCGTTCGTGCGCTTCGTGGACTACTACGGCACGGCGGTGTTCGCGCAGGCGGGCGTGGTGACCGCGGGGATGGCCGGCATGAACTTCCTCGGGTGCCTCGTCATCGGGTGCATCACCGCGATGGGCGGAGGTAGCTTCCGCGGGTTCGTCCTGGGCGAGCAGGTGTTCTGGGCTCAGGTGAGTTCATCATCTTAGTTCTCGTACTCGTATGCGCCGTTAGACTGACGTCGCGTCTTGACACTCACAGGAACCGGAGTATTTGTACATCTCGCTCATCGCGTCCGTGGCGGCGTTCTTCCTGTGGCCCGCGCTCGAGCGATGGTGCGCCGGCAAGGGCGCCGGCAAGGTGCTGGACGAGACGATGAACTGGCTCGACGCCCTCGCCATCGCGGGATTCTGCGTCATCGGCACCAACAACGGTTTAAGAGCCGCGGCGGGCGATCCGGTCGTGGCCATCGCGTGCGGCATGTTCACCGCGTCATTCGGCGGCATCATGCGGGACACGCTGTGCGCCATGCCCGCGCGGATCCTGCACTCGCACCAGGATGCGTACGCGTCCATCACCAGCATCGGAGCGGCGGTGTTCGTGACGTTGTCGGCGCTCAACGTGGACGTTTGGGTACGGTGTTTCGCGCCGATGGCGATTGTTGTCATGATGAGGAAGTTCGCGTGGTCCAACGGGCTCCGGCTGCCCATTTACAGGTGGCACGTGCGGTGATTTACACGTGGATGACTCCGAGTCTCGTGTCCTTGTTAGGCTAACACGGTGTTGGCTAAACGCTTGATCGATGACAAGTCTGTACCTAATTTACTTACGCGTGCGTCTACGAATCGAATCACTCGTCCACCTCCTCGAAGGACAGCATGGCGCTCGCCTTTTTCTTTTTCTTCTTCTTCTTGGACTCCTTCTCGCCGTCGTTGTCCTCGAAGTTGTTCGCCTCGAGCTCAGCCTTGCGTTTCTCCTTTCTCGCGTCCTCCCTTTTACGTCGCGCCTCGTCAGCCTCTCGTTTCGCCTCGTCCTCGCGTTCGATGGCCTCCTTGAGCTTCTCTCTCCGATACGCCTCCGGGTCCGCGTCCGCGCGCAGAACCTCGCCCAGCCGCCGCTTGCGCCGGTCGTAGTCCTCGCGCGACAGCAGACCTTGGTACCGTTTCCCGTCCTGGACCTTGGCCTCGACCGTGTCTTGGCGGGCGGTGAACTCGGTCTGTTCGAGCTCGATGACCGCTCCGTCGGGGAGGGCGATCTCGGCGCGGCTCGCGTTGGATGATCCCCCGATGGGATCCACCGGCGCGCCCTCTCGTTCCATGCCTCCTCTTCCGCGTCTGCCTACCCTGGGTGGTTGTGGGGAGCAGACGAACCTCAGTGCCAACGACCTCATTTCTTGTCGCTCGCGCGAAAAAACCAAATTGGCTCGGCAGCGCAGTCAGCACTATTGAGAGGGAGTTTCCAGAAAGAAAGTTGTTGATAACTCCTGTAACATGTCGACTGTCCCGGTACTGTAAATGCTCATACGTAGTGTTACATAAAATCAACCTTTCTGGACTTTTCTGTACTCTACAGATTCGGCGTTGCGCCACCGTTGCGCACCTGCCTGCCGCGCTGGTTGAACGTCGCGCGCGAGAATCGATCCGTATCGATCCTCGTATTCGACGAACGCACCGGCGTCGCAGACGGTGAGGTCCATCGAGGTCGTCCCATCGGCGTCGATATACCGTAACGTCGCCCGGAGGAACTCAGTTTTGTGCTGACCCCCCCTCCGGCTCACACATCGTCACCATGTACGGTGCCGCACCGGAGATGGCGAGCCCTCTCCTCGCGGACGAGAGCGCGCCCCTCGTGGTGCGCGAGGAGCGCAAGGGCAGCGCGTGGTCCAGGGCCGTCCGCTACGGCGGCGCCATGGCCGTCGGCGCCCTGCTCGTCGGCGCCGGCGTCGTGACCACCTCCCCTTCGCATCCAATCTCCGTCTCCGTTCGCGGCGGACTTCCCGGGCTCGGCGCGTCCAACGCCGCCAAGCTCGGCCACGTCGGCCCGGCCAAGTACGGCACCAAGCACGGGAGCAAGGTTGCGCACCAGGGCAAGTCGCACAAGCACGCCAAGGCGCCCGCGCCCGTGCCCCACGCCGAGCGGGTCCGCATGGCCACCGCCGTCTACACACGCCAGCGCCTGGGCGACGGCGAGGGCGACGACGACCAAGACGTCGGCGGCGATGACATCACCGACGACCCGCTCGCGCAGCTGAACGATCTGAACGATCAGATCGCGAAGCTCATCGACGACAACAAGGCGCTCACCACCGAGAACGTCGAGCTGGAGAAGCAGGTCCAGGACCTCGAGCAGTCCATCGTCGACACCCGCACCGAGTTCCTCAAGATCGGCCACGGCGGCAAGAACAAGCACCTCGCGGGCTCCCACGAGAATGACATCATCGCCGACCTCGAGAACCAGCTCAAGGATAAGCACTACGAGCTCGAGAAGACCCGCCAGGCAAAGTACAAGCTCTACCTCAAGAACACCGAGTGCTTCGACAGAACCGCAGGGCTCGACAAGGACCTCGCCACCTGCGCTCAGGACAAAGCCGAGCTCTCCGTCCGCGCCGAGGAAGTCTCGGAGCTCGAGGAGTGCAAGGTCTCCATGGACTCGCTCGCCATCAAGATGGCGGGCGTCCAGGATGAGCTCGAGGTCGCCAAGACGGACCTCGCCGCGGCCCGCGGCGGCGACCGCGACGACAACGCCCGCATCGCGTCCCTCGAGTCCAAGCTCACCGCGTGCAACTCCGACAAAGGAGCCCTCTCCGACGAGCTCGGCTCCAAGAAGGTTGAGATCAAGACCGCTAAGCTCGACAAGGCTACGACCGACGCGCTCGTCGAGGAGCTCAACGCCAAAGCCGCCGCGTCCGACGATCTCGCCGATCGCCTCAAGGGCGAGATCGAGATTCTCATCGAGGACGTCAAGGCTTGCGAGCTCGACGGCCGTTCGTTCAACTTCTTCTGCTCCGGCGAGGGCGAGACGTGCGAGTGCCCCGACGGCGACGTCGTCTTCGGGCCACGGTACCACGCCTCCGACGACAGCTGGGAGAACACCTTCGCCGACGTCGTCGCGCTCCAGAAGTTCACCGTCACGCCCGGAACGTCCGGCTTCGCGTGCGACGTCGAATCCACCGGGAAGGACGACGTATCGCCCGGCTCACCCAAGGGATGCTTCTGCGTCCCCAAGAACCTCGTGACCACCCCCGGGAAGGACGCCGCGCTCCCCATGCCCGCGCTCGAGCCCGAGAAGCCCGCCGGCGACGCCCCGGAACTCTTCGACATCCCCGCCGCGCCCGACTCGGTCGCGTGCGACTCCGAGAAATCCTGCCAAGCCGCGGCTGAAGCCGCCGGCCTCGATATCGGCGGCGGCGGCTACGAGTTCGCCGGCGAGTACGGCACCAAGGGATGCTACACGTACAACTCCGGCAAGTACGAGGGCCATACCTTCTTCGGCACAGGCGGCGACGCCGACGCCGTCGCCGCGCCGGTGGACGAGCCCAAGGTTCGCGTCTCGTGCCCCGCGCCCACCACCGCGGACGACGTCATCACCGACCCCGTGGTTCTTCCCATCGACCAGGAATCCTACGAGGATTCCCTGGAAGAGGCACCCGCGGATCCCACGCCGGAGGTACACGCCGTGGACGTCAACGAGCTCCTCGAGGATAACTTCGAGGACACCGTCGGCGAGGACACGATCGACGAGATTGAGGAAACCGACGCGGTGCCCGGACCCGAAGAGCCCGAAAAGTCCGAAGAGCCCGAGCCCGAGCCCGAGCCCGAGCCCGAGGAGCCCACCGTGGATCTCCACGGCACGGAGTGGACCAAGTACGAGGAGGAGGACGCCCAGGAACAGTACGAGGATGCCGAGGAGGACATGCCCGCCGAGCCCCCTTCCGCCGAGGAGGAGTTGTTCGAGGATGTCGCCGTCAAGATTGAGGCTGAAAACGCCGCCAAGGCCAAGGCTGAGGCTGAGGCCAAGGCTGCCGCCGAGCAGGCGTTCGCCGAGTGCCGGGCCATGTGCGCCGCCGATAACGAGTGCTGCAACAACGACATCACGCAGGGCTCCAACCAGCGCCTGTCCTGCCTCCAGTCCTGTACCATGGTCAGGGGCGGAGTCACCGAAGACGACTGCGACGCCGAATGCGCTAAACCCACCTGCGAAGACCGCGTCGTCAACGGCGTCACCTACCAAAGCTGCAGCTTCCCCGGCTGCGACGACGTACCCGCGCACGAGGACTCCTTCGGGGACAAGTTCAAGCCCGCGCCTTACGAGTGCGCCGCGCAGTGGGGCACCGACGACAACTCGTGCAAGACGGGTTGCAAGAACGGCGCCAGGGACTTTGCCGAGTGGAAGCAGTTCAAGCTCGACCTCGAAAAGAAGGAGGCTGCCGACAAGGCCGCCGCCGACAAGGCCGCCGCCGAAAAGGCTGAGGCTGACGCCAAGGCTGCCGCCGAGAAGGAGGCTGCCGACAAGGCCGCCGCCGAGAAAGCTGAGGCTGACGCCAAGGCTGCCGCCGAGAAGGAGGCTGCCGACAAGGCCGCCGCCGAGAAAGCTGAGGCTGACGCCAAGGCTGCCGCCGAGAAGGAGGCTGCCGACAAGGCTGCTGCCGACAAGGCCGCCGCCGAGAAGGCTGAGGCTGACGCCAAGGCTGCCGCCGAGAAGGAGGCTGCCGAGAAGGCCGCCGCTGAGGCTGTGCCCGCCGTCGAGTGCTCCGGCCGCACCGTCACCGCCAAGCGCATGGACGCCAACGGCCTCGACGGCCACGGCTGGGGCATGTGGCTCGAGTTCATGTGCGGCCCCACGCACGTCTCCATCGGCAACAGCCACGGCTCCCAGTCCCAGTCAACCACCGTCTACACCCCCATGTTCGCGGGTGACTGCGAGCCCCGCGTCGACAAGTCCAACTGGCTCGGCGGGCACGGCTACGGCGACTTCTTCGAGATCACCGTCGGAGACTGCCCCGCCGAGGACCACAGCTCCGGCCACTACGACGTCTCCGGCGACTGGCACGACCAGGGCTGGTGGGACACCCACCCGACTGAATCTCACGACCACTGGGACACCACCTGGCACGGAGACCACTACGAGTCCGCGTGGGGCCACTACGATGACAACTTCCACTTCGACGGCTCCGGCGACCCCTCCCACTACGTCGACGACAGCTATGACAACAACTGGGACGTCGCCCAGATCACCCCGTGCGACTGCCAGGATGAGCAGGCTTTAATCGTCACCCCCGGCTGCGACTCGCTTCCCTGCGCGGCGACCGATCCCATCTTTGGCGGTCACTCCCACGACGCGGGTCACTACGACCTGAGCGGCGACTGGCACGATCTGAGCTGGTGGGACACCCACACCGACGTTTCCCACGACAACTGGGACACCGCCTGGCACGGAGACCACTACGAGGCTCCCGCCGGCGGTAACTACGGCGGCAGCTACGATGCTCATGCTCCCAGCGCCGGTAACTACGGCGGCAGCTACGATGCTCATGCTCCCAGCGCCGGCTCATACGGAGGCAGCTACGAGGCTCAGGCTCCCAGCGCCGGCTCATACGGCGGCAGCTACGATGCTCATGCTCCCAGCGCCGGCTCATACGGCGGCAGCTACGATGCTCAGGCTCACAGCGCCGGCTCATACGGCGGCAGCTACGACCACAGCGCATACGGCGGCGGCTCATACGGCGGAGGCAGCTACGACCATTACGGCGGCGGCAGCCACTACGATTCGCACTCCCACGGCTGGTTGGCCGCCAAGGGCAAAGCAGCCGCCAAGGGCAAAGCTGCCGCCTCAACCGCGGAGGCCAGCACCGGCAAGAAGGAGCACGCCGCCGCCGCGAACACCAACACCCACCAGAAGCCCGCCAACACCGAGCAGGCTCGCGTGGGCAAGGAGAACGCTCACCCCAACCCCAAGGCTAAGACTAACAACCTCAGGCGGGGACTCGTCAAGAACGCCGCGAAGATCGGCGCCAAGCCCAGGAAGGCCGCCGCCTCCAAGCAGTAAGCGACCCAAACTCCACAACACAGAGGTCGCGGGCGAAAGTCCGCCGACGCGATGGATTGAACATATGAACCTGCGTTGATGTCCTGAATTCAAGTTATTATGCGTGTGAAACCGCTCGCCTCTCGCCGCGCTTCACGGCGCAACTCATCACGATCCTTTAGTTTTTTCATCCGAGAGACTGCGAAAACCTGTCGATCGCTCTTTCAAACCGGTGCACACGCATCGGGCCCGACCGCACGCTCGTTCCGCCCCGCGTGCGTCGAGGCTGATGGGATATCGGGATAAACCCGCGTCGACGTCATCGAACCCTAACTCGGTGCGATGCGTCGCGATACTCGACGCGGACGCGGGCGAGGACGTGGACTCGGTGTTGCTCGCGCATCCCGACGACGACGTCTCCGTCGCGAGGGTCCGCGCGACGAAGGGTTTGATCCTCGCGCTGCGCGGCGCGACGCGTACGCTGTCGGGGCGCGACGCCACGTGCGCGACGCTGGACCGGGAGGATGACGACGACGACGACGGGACGGGCGGAGGATGCGTGCGGATCGGGATGGCGACGCTGCCGGGCACGGGCGCGTTGTTAGCGGTCGAGACGACGGCGGACGAAGACGCGCTCGCGGCGAGACTCGCGGCGACGGCCGCGGAGCACATTCGGTTCCTCCACGGCGACCGGTGGATCGCGCATCTCCGCGGGGAACGCGACGCGCGAGACGCGAATCGCCGCGGCACGGAGGACGCGAACGGCGCGGACGCATCAGACGCATCGGAACAAAAACCATCTTTGGACGATCTTCGGCGGACCATCGAGTCCTTCCTCTTCGGGAGGAACAACGCGCGCACAGCTGTGCGGATTCGGTGCACGGTCGACCCACGGGTACGCGCCGCCCTTGCCACCGCGGAGACGGCGACGCGTCCGTTGGCGGAGCGCGTTGGCCGCGACGCCGCGCCGTTCTTCGCGGATCTCAAGCCAGGCGCCGTTCTGCGTCTCGGAACGTCGAACGAAGAGCCGTGTCGAGTGCTGGCGTCGCACTTACCCGTCGACGTCACCGCGAGGCTCGTGGCGCACGTCGGGTCGTCTAAGTCGAAGGGTGGGTGTACGTTCGACGCGCGAGGGTACCACGCGCGGTGGGTGTGGATCCAGAAGGATCCAGAAGGATCCAGAATGCCGCCGTCGAGTACGGAGGAGGCGGAAAAAGCCGGCGGCGCTCCTTCTCCTTCGCTCGAGCGACGCGGGCTGATCGCGGCGACGGACGGCGTCGTCGTCGTGTGCACGCTGCTTCGCCCGTTGGTGGATGGGCTGGAGGCGGCGTCGGAGTTGTTGTCGCGCGGTGGCTTCGAGGTTCGGGCGCTTGAAGAGGCGCTCCGGATGCTTCCGGATGTAGACGTGGACGACGACGGTTGGACGGACGACGGCGTCGACGGCGTGGCGTCTTCGACGGAGGGTGTGGATCTGGGCGGTGTGGAGACGATGGATGACGACGCGGTGACGACGCTCGCGGAGGTGTTCGAGGCGCAGAGGGTGGATAGGACGCGCGCGGGGGACGCGGGCGGCGGGCCGTCGTTCGGTCGAGATTAAATAGTCGGGTCCCGTTCCGCGTCTGCGTGATGAACGAGTGTGAGAACGTGCGAAGATCGTACGCGTCTATTGTTGGCATTTCATCGGAGGTGCTTCGCGTAGTGCTGGGCGTATCCTTCCCACTCATCGCACTTATTATCCACCGCGTACTGCAGGCAGTCCCAGTGTTTGAATTGGGCGGCCCAATAGCACGTGGACCTGTTCCAAGGGCACCCGTTCTCGTGCAAGTACTGGAGAACGGGTAATTGTCCCTTAAGGGCTGCGCAACAGCACGTGTTTGTACTCCAAACAAGGTTGTTCTCTCGCGTCCACTTCAGCAGTCTTAAACTCCCACAGCGAGCAGCGAAGTCACATACGAACCTCGCAGCTTCACCAAGAAGTCCTTTACCAAGAAGTCCGACGACTCTCTCGTAGGGTAGAGACAGAGCTTCGTCGTTGTCCAGCAGGCGTATGATGAGAGGTCTCCGCGCCCAATCACCCATGTCCGGGAACGCGTCGATGTCGAACCTGAGAGGGTACGCAGAGGCAGGCTTGGAGGCGTCCCTCCACAACTTGCTCACCCGAGCGAGGCTGTGGCGGGTCTTGACGCACTGCACGTGGGAGAAGACCACAGTCGCGATATCCAAGTGCGGATCGAAGGTGGGACGGTACGCATCGAGCGTCTGTATGTTGTTCTTGGTCGACATGTTGAGGCGGTGCGGGAGGAGAGTGAGGCGTCGTGGCTCCCCTGGTCGTGGCTTTTACTAGTCTAGACTACACCTTCCGAGAAAAGAGAAATAGGCGTACTAATGGCAAATTAGCACATATGTATGGGTATTCAGTGTCATTTACGAGTTAGCCTGCGAATCGAGATCTGGCGGCGTGGAAGACTTCAGAAACTCCCGATCGCTATCTCCCAACACAACACACCGCGCGCACCCCACCCGCCGACGATGAACTCCCGATCGATCCGATCGCTCGTTACCCTCCTCCTCCTCTCCCTCCTCCTCCTCGTCCACCTGCCCACGGGCGCCGAGGCGGCGAAGAAGAAGAAGAAGGATCCCCAGGAACTCCGCGCGGTCAAGTCCGACGTCAAGTACATCCGATGCCAGGTGTGCCAGGAGATCGCCAAGGTCCTCAGCCGCGAAGCCTCCACCCTGCGCGAAACGAAGGGCGCCAAGCTCAAGGAGAGCGACGTGCTCGAAAAGGTGGAGAAGGTCTGCGACCCCGAGGCTGTGGAGGGCGAGTGGCTCATCACGCACGATCTCCAAGAGAAAGGATCGGCCCTGGCGATGGTGCACATGAAAGATCAATACGGATCGTGCGGCTCCGAGTGCAAGACCATGCAGCGCGCGTGCGAGAAGATCGTCTCCGACCGCGACACCACAGTCGCCGAGGTCATCTTCACCGGCCAACTCCAGCGCGCCGCGCTCGTCCAGCACATGTGCCACAACGACGACGAAGACGGCTTCGGCGCGTGCCTCGCGAAGGCCAAGCCGCTGCCCAAAACCCGACCGAAGGGCCCCGCGTTCGACGCGGTGGACAAGAAGGAGCTCGACATGCAGCGCATGATGAAGAACATGAAGGACATGGGCATGGGCGGCATGAGCATGTACAACCGGGACGACATGGAGGACATGATGGACGACGAGGACATCGAGGACCCGTCGCTGACCGATAACCCGTACAAGGATTACGATCCGTCCATCCTCGACCCCGAGGAGCCGGAGCCGCCGGGTTTCGCGGAGAAGGTGACGGACGCGGTGGCGGGCGCGGGCGCCGCGATCAGGGGCGGGCTGGACGCGGCGGTGAGCTGGGGTAAGGGCCTGTTCGCGCCGTCGAAGGCGTCCGCGGCCAAGGCGGAGACCGAATCCCTCGGCGAGCTTTAAGCATTGGGATTCATTCTTCATTCGCGATTTTGATAATCAGATACAACGACCGGTCTCTACACACATCCTCCGCGTCTTCTCTACGTATACGTGACGTTCACGGGTGGTACATGTTGTGCTTGCTCCTCAGCCCGGTGGGCATCGCCTCCCGGTCCAGCCGCGACGGATCGGACGGCTCTACGTTCCAGTGATGTAAGATTGGGTTGTAGCTCCCGTCCAGCGCGCTCGGCGGTTGTACTCTTCTCAGCTGCGTGCTGTCGTCGGTTGGGTCGTTCTCCGGGACGCTGTACTGCTTACCGTGCAGCAGGCGCTTGGGTGTACCGCTCGCGGGGGAGAATGAACCGCCCGGGGAGGAGTTGGGCGCCGCGCCGGGCGACATCGGGGCCACGATGTCGAGCAGCGCGGCTTCGGGGTTGTAGTTCTCGGCTCGATCCCACGGCGCGGGAACCTTCATCACGCCGCTCGGGGTGTCGATGTCCGCGTTGTACACCTTCTCCACGCCCTTCTCGGTGATGATCGTGTGCAGCCTGTGCGTGTTGTCGTACATCGTGGTGCTCAGGTGCCCCGGGTCGGTCCACCCGTTTCGCGATGCGTACCCGTCCAAGTCTTTGTGCGTGTTGATCCGTTCCGCGACCAAGGCGTCGCGCCGCTGCTTGTTGGCGAACTCGTCGGGGCCGGACTCGTAGTTGCGCATGGACGGCGGCTTGACCGGCCGGTCCAAGATGCTGTTCTTCTTGTACAGCATGGTTCACGCCCGCGTCGTCAACCCGCGCCTGTCGCGTAGCGCCCCTCTGAATTGCCCCCAGAGCCACGTTGGCTAAATAACAACTCCGAAGATGGGTCTCTGAGAAATTCGGTCCGCGGGTGGCACACGCGGGTGACACCGCCCGAAACTCGCAGGAACTTTCAAGCCAAAAACGAATGAACTTTCAAACTATCGGGCCACGTCTCACTTTCAAATCGCCGATCAAATTCTGCCGAGGTCCACTCGCGCTGCACACGGGTCGACGACTACGAAACCCGAGCGGGTGTCGCGAGAACTTCTGTTTTCGCGCAAAAGCTGCGACGTCACACCGAGTGAACAGCCTTGCTCGCGCCCACAGTTGGCGGCGCGAGGACCGAGCCGCCGGCGACGGTCGCGTCACCCCGCCGCTCGAAAAGGTGCGGGGGACGAGTCACGCGCGCGAAGACCGCCGCGCGCGTCCGACGCGTGCGACCGAGCGCGAGATCGGCGCGCACGAACCGCCCGGGCGCATCTCGAGATCCAGATTCGAATACGATGGGTGACTCGTCTCGCGAGGCTCGCTGCGAGGCGTGGGAGGATGAGCAGCGACGGCTCGACGAGTCGTGGGTCTCCACACCGTGCCCGTGCGTGGACGACGCCAAGGCGCCGGGGCAGGTACGCGAACGTCCCGACTCTCCATCCGACATGGCACGCACCCGAATCCATCACGAAAGCTCGCACGACGCCCGCACACAAACGAACAACCACGACTAAACCACTGACAACCACCACCACCCCACACACCCGCCACGAACCATCGATCACAGCCGACCGCGTGCTACGTCGCGGAGAGTTCCCCGGCGCCGTACACCACCGCAGGGGTGGACGTCGCGCTCGCGAACGTCATCGGAGCCACGTTCTTCGCGGTGCTCGTGATGTTTGGTTTCTACGCCGTCTACCGCGGTTTCCAATCCAGGGAACGCGCCAAACGAAGGATAGCGAGCGACATCATCCGGGTCCTGAAAGAAGACGAGGAACGCGCGGTCAAGTACAAGGTGCTGCAGCTGACGCAGCCCGGCGGCGAGGTGGCGGCGGCGATGAGGTGCCGGGATGAAGAACAGTCGCCGGACGCGCCGGGTGGTCCGACGGTGGACGACGTCGAGGCGGTGGAGGAGGGCCTCATGGCGAGTTTACAGATCCAGGTGGAGATCCACGAGGCACGGACGGCGAGGCACCGCGCGCGGGTCATGTGCGGGATCGCGGTGTGTATCAACGCGGCGATCGAGAGGATGCGCGGGAGGAGCGGCGGCGGCCGGGGTGGCGGGCGGCGTGACTTAAACGAGCGATTCGGTTCCTTGTCTTTGGACGAGCTCATGCTGGTGCAGCACAGGCTTCGGCGCCGGCAGGAGCAGCAGATGCGGCTGGACACGCTCAGGTTCCAGCGCACGCAGGCGCCGGTGTCCGTCGTGGTGGAGAACCCGTGACTGGGCTCAGTGTAGGAGCCGAGATGTTGTACTTTAGCGAGCTCGTGTACACGAGAGATTAACTTATTTTGCGATCACGTGCCCGGGTCCTGCATCACAATTCGACACGCGGTCTTAAACCCGCGATGGCACGAGGCGTCGCGATGTCGATCGCGATCGTGGCGATCGCGGTTTTCGGACTGTCGATCGCGCCCGTGGATGCGTACAGCTCGGTCGCGGGCAGCTGCGAGCACGCCGGCGTCGTCCACGGCATCGAGGCGGCGCCCCCGCAGAAGGGCGACGGGGGCTACAAACTTCGCATCGGCCACCCCGGCGTGAACGTGCCGGGGGCGACCGTCCCTGTGGTCCTGACGGGATCCGAGCCGCACAAGGGCTTCCTCGTCTACGCCGTGGACGACGAGGAGACCAAGCCCCTCGGCGCATGGGACAACGCCGCGATGCCCGACGGATGCCAGGCGCATCCCCAGTGCTCGCACGCGGCGACGCACGACGCCTTCCACAACACCGGCATCACCACCGACGTTCTCCCGTGGATCGCCCCCGCGGACGCCTCGGATCTCCCAAAACAATCCATCGTCAAGTTCAAGGTGACCGTCGTGCGAGACTACGAGACGTGGTTCGCGTTCGAGCAGACGTTCGTCGTGGGAACGGAAGAGGGCGGCGGCGAGAAAGGATTAAAACTCGCGGCAGCCGGCATGGCGCCCAGAGCGAACGGAGGCGCGAACAGAGGGGGCGTCCGCGCGCCGTCCAAGGGCGCCGCCGTGCTCGGCGGGTGGGGCGGCAAGTCCAAGTCCGGCGGCGGTGAGCCCGCGCCGGTGATCCAGCCGCACGAGCGCGCGCTTCAAGACCCCCTCGCCGTCGCCGCCCCGACCAAGACCAAGACGGCTAAGAAAGTCATCGGTAGCGCCCGCGCCGGCGGCGGTCGCAAGGACCTAGCGACGAAGCCACCGCTCAACGACCGCGAGCGGCGCCGCGCGGCGCGGCTCGCGCACGGACTCGCGATGGGCGCCGCGTGGCTGGTCTTCGCGCCCTCCGCCGCGTTCACCGCTCGGCACGGGCGGAAGAACAAGTGGTGGTTCAAGTACCACCGCAACGCAAACGGCGGTGTGGCGCTCGCGACACTCGCGGGCGCCGCGCTCATCCTCGACGCGCGCGGGTGGTCGACGCCGTGGGGTATGCACGGTAAGATCGGCGCGACGGTGTGCGCGCTCGTGGCGGTGCAGACGCTGGGCGGTTTTTGGCGTAAGTCGTTCTTTCGGCAGGTTTGGGCCAAGTGGCATCGGATCGTCGGGTGCGGAACGTGGGCGTTGGGTGCGTACAACTGCACGACGGGGGCGGCGATGTTGAGCTGGATGGAGACGGACCAGGCGTGGGAACGGAGGGTCGCGTGGACGCTTCTGTTCGCGTGGATCGCGGTCGGGGCGTGGGCGGAGAACAGGCGGAGAAGGAAAGTTCACACGCTGAAATTGCATCGAACGGCGTAGATTCTTGTGACGAGAGACGAGTGCTTAAGTGTTCTTCGAGTGCTCGCGTGGCATTCAATGTGTGTTCTACTATCGTGCGACGGGAGGCGACCGACCCGCGTCTCGGCGCCCGCCCGCGTCTCGTGTCACGGTTTTTCCCTTCGTCGTCTCGGCGGCTGTTCAAAAAGAGCCGCCCCGTGTTTTGTGAGTGTGAGTCTCATCATCCTCATCCCATTCGCCGCGACGGACTCCGTCGTCCGCAGCGGCCACCCTCTGATTGATTCCCCCATCTGATTCCATCAGCTCGTCGGGCCCTGATCCCCGGCCGGACTCGCCCCTCTGTAGGTTATAAACGCCGCGAGTTATAACTGAAACCCTCAGTCGTAAACTGCGGCGGCGGCGTCGTTTACCATGTGCTGGTGGGGCCCGCCCATCTCCCGCTCCGACGCCTCCTTCTCCTTGCGCACGCGTTCGTTCTCGTCGACGTCGCACTCGTGGTTGTAACCCCTGAAGTGTTCCCTCGCGACGGGCGGCGCCACGGACACGCCGTTCACGGGCGCCGGGACCCGGTGCGAGCGCCCGTCGCCCGACCCGAGCTGGCCCCAGTCGCCGCGGCCCCACAGGTACAGACGCCCGTTACCGGCCACCGCGCCCGTGTGGTCCTCGCCGCAGTCCACCGTCGCGAGCCCGATGCCGCGGAGGGACTCGACGCGGGTGAACGCGTACCTCTTCTGAACGTCGCCGTGGCCCAGCTGGCCGTACGAGTTACTCCCGGTGGTCATCACGGCTCCGCACGCGGTGAGCACGGCGGAGTGGTTACCACCCGCGGCGGCTCGGACGATCTTGCACTTGTCGCCGCACGCGCACGGAACCTTGATCCACACGCCGTTCTTGGGCGGCCGCCCGTCATCCTCTGTATCGGCCCCGACGCATGGGTGCTCCAGCTCGCGTTTCTTGGCTCCGGCGCGCTTGAGGTACGCCTGGTTCTTCGCCGGGTCGTGTTTCTTGGCGACGTCGTGGAGCAGCTCTGCTCGGCCTGTGGAGTCGTGGCACACGCTGAGCCGCCTGCCGCCCGCTTTCCTCGCGGGCGGCGTCGGGCCGAAGAGCACGTCCGCGCATGCACCGGCGCCGTTCTGCGACTGCTCGAACCGCTTGAACGCGCGTCGGACGGTGTTGCGCTCCTTGTGCACCGCGTTCGCCGGCGCCGGCGGGTGTTCGGGCTCGGGCTTGTGATGCACGGGGACGAGCCGCGGGGTGAGGTGGTCGTTGGGACCTCGCACCGCGCCGCGCTGATCCTCCTCGTAGTAGTAGTAGCACTGGTGCGTACCCTTGACGCCGACGCCGAGGGCGCCGTGCCGCCCGCGGCCGCATGCCCACAGCTGGCCTCCCGCGGTGACGAAGAGGGTGTGGTGGCCCCCCGCGGCGAGCGACGTGATCGGTTCGTCGATGTCATTGAGGTGCTCGACGAGGCAGGGCCACGGGACGCCGCTGTCCCACCCCGCGGCGGTGGCGAAGGCGACGTCGCCGAGGCCAAGCTGGCCGTGGCGGCACGCGCCCCACGACCACACGCTCCCGCAGTCCGTCAGGCACACCGTGTGGCTTCCACCCGCGACGGCTCGCGTTACGTTCATGCCCCTCAACGCCTCCAGGCGCTGAAGCGGACCGGCGTCGTTGAAGTGTCCGTGCCCGAGCTGGCCGTGGCGGCCCCGCCCGCACGTCCACAGCCCGCCACCTTCGCTCACGATCACGGTGTGGTTCGCGCCCGTCGCGATCTGCGTCACCTTGACGCCCGCCATCGAGTTCACCTGCCGCGGGATGTCAACCTCGATCGGGGTCCACCCGCCGTGGCCCAGCTCGCCGCTCGAAGCGAGCCCCCACGTCATGAGCACGCCGTCGGGATCGACCGCCGCGCAGTGCGACGCGCCGCAGGACACGCTCTCGATCGCGGTGGTATCCTTGATTCCCGCCTCTGTGCCGAAGGAGACCGCCGCGGGAGCCGCGGCGTCGTCGTAGCCACCTTGCCCGAGCTGGCCGTGGAAGCCGCGGCCGAACGTGTACATCGTGCGCCCGCGCGGTTGCGACAGGCCCGCCTTCTCCCGCGCCGCAGCAGCCGCCGCGGGGGTGATGATCTCCACCTCGGCCGTCTCCACGTTCTCCTCCTCCTTGTCGGCGACATCGGTGGCGGGATTGAACTCGCACGTCGCCTCCGTCGGCGGTGCGGGCGCGGCGACTCCGACTCCGAACTCGTCTCTTTTTCCGGCAATCGCAGTGGGAACCGTCTCGGGCGGCGGCCTTGAGTCCTCATCCTCGGACAGCGACACGATGAGCTCGCCGCCGTTCGCGCCGCCCGCCGCCGCGCCATCGCCCCACTGGTACTGCGGCGTGTCCATCGTGAAAGGCGGCACGTCCGCGATGTCGCGTCGGTTGCAGAACGACCGAGCGTCGGTTCGCTTCGGCGACACGCGCTTGGCGGGGGGCAGACCCGGGACAGCCTCCGCGACGCCCAGCACGGCTGTGTGAAACGCGCCGAGTGAGAGGCACGCGCTGGTCCTCGCGGCGACGTCGGAGCGCTCGACGAAGTCGAGTAGACGCGCGTAGTTGGGCGCCTTGCGCTTCGGGTCGGAGACGCCCAGGTGGGCGAGGTTGGCGTGGTACTGATCTTCCAAAACGACTTTGTCAACCATCGGGTGCGCTTCGCAGCGCTCCTTGGCGCATCGCTCGGTGATGTACGAGTCGCGAAAGTGCCTGGACACGCAGTTGAGCGCGCCGAGCGTCCTGCTGCCGCACTTGTGCAGGATGAAGTCGACGAGCTCGGCGGGTAGGACGCCGAGGTCGCCGAGGTGGTCGTCGGGCGAGTGCGCTTGCGTGGTCAAGCGCCGGCGCTTGGACTTCACCGTGGAGCATCCCCGCGACACCTCGACGGCGGCCCACTCGTCGATCCTGCGCTTGTACGGGCTCAGACACGGGGAGCGCATGACGTCGGGGTTGTAGTAGCATCCCATCGCGCTGTCCGCCGTGTCCATGAAGACTGGGATCGTGGGATGGAAACGGCGGCTAGGTCAGCGCGTGTGACGAAAAAGGGGGACTCTGCCCTCGTGGTGGCACGAAAAAGGAGGGGCACTAAATCTGGTGACACGCCCGCGGGAGGGGCCGCCGGGTCGCCTTGGGCGCGTATCGTGACGAAGATGCCGCGCCGGGGGCTTCCATGGGTGTGGTGGATACCCCCGCGCGGCGAAAACCCGCGTGGTTCGCGCGACATCGATCGATCGCGGGGTGGTTCCCCCGAACCGTCGTCTCCCGCGAACCAACGACTTTTTCGGGGCTGTAAACGGGATTGAGGTCGGGTCAAACGATCGCGCGGCGCTCACCTGCATCGTCGTTCTTGGGCTTCGCCATGATCAACGTCCGCGTTGGCGTCATGTGAGTTCCCTGCGACTTTTCCACATCGACCGCCGGGCCCTTGGCCCGCGTGATGCCCCTGCCGGACGACCGGGTCACGGGCATGTTTTTTTCTTTGGTCCCCTAAACGGAACCCCTCTCTCTTTCCTCTCTCTCCGCGCGTCGACTGACCCGCGCGACTTGTTACCGCGTATCCCCTAACGCGACCTTGCGTATCTCCCTAAAGGCTATGCCCGTCCAACCTGCGCCGAATTCGGCGAGGCCTTCCCTCTCCACCCGTTGCGCCTCCCGCGCCCGACTAAAGTGATTGTTGCCCCCGACGAAAAAGAGACTTCAAAACGGATTTCACGAACTGCTTTTCACGAAACGGCCGGTCGCGAAAATCGAGCCTCAGCAACGATGCGCATAAGAATTTCGGTCGAAACGCGGTCATTTCCATTCGTTGGGTGAAAATAACTCGCCGTTCATGGTCAAAAGTTGACCGTTTCAGCGAGCGGCGCGTTCCGGGACTTCTCCGAAAGCAAGTGAGTTCGTTGGAGGTTCCAAAAAGCAGTTTTACGTTTTTGCCCTAGCGGCGGGCCATTGCGTCAGTGTCGCCGTCGCGTATCGTTCCATCGCCCAGGACCGAATCGATATCGCCACCCGACACCCAACCACGATGGCGAAGGGTAAGAGCAAGCGCAAGCAGAAGGACGGCCCGCCCGGCGCCGAGGGAGGCGCGGGCCCGAGCGCCGATTACCAAGGCCCCGGCGAGTCGTGGGGCGGCGAGCACATGAACCAGGCCGCCGCGCCGATACTCGCCATGCACCCCAGTGGCGCGCACGTCGCCGTCGCTTACGGCAAGGGCGTTGCGGTCTTCGACACCGCCACCGGCGCGCGAATCCCGCTTCGCGCCGCGTCCGACGTTCCGTCCATCGGCGAGGGCGTCGCGCACACCCCCGCATCTCCCGCGATGCGCGCGCCCCTCGACCCGTCCGGCGACTGGCACGCAGAGGCCATCCGCGCCATCGCGTTCGACCCGTCAGGACGCTTCCTCGCCACCGCCGGCGACGACAAGGCGGTCCGGCTCTTCGCCAAGACCGACGAACCCGCGTACGAGTGCGTCCGGCGATGGCACGATCGTAAAAAGGTGACTCGTTTCTTTTTCATTTCCACACGCGCAATTAGACTGACGTCGTGTTTATTTGCCATTAACAGCCATCCGCGCTCGCGTTTGACGATACCGGAACGCACCTGATGTTCTCCAACAAATACGGCGACGTTCACATCGTCCTAACCGATCGCAAGCCCGGCGATCCCGTGGGCACGGACCACGAGTACGAACAACTGAAAGAGATCGACCACCCGGCGTTTCTACTCGGTCACTGCTGCGCCGTCGTGACGGTGAGTTTATTTCTATTTGTGTATGGGCAATTAGTATGACGTCGTGTTTTGTTACAGGATTGCGTGTGCCCGCGGGGAAGCTCCTTGTTAGTCACCGCCGACCGTGACCACAAGCTCCGCGCGTCCAACCTCCCACGAACCGTGCCCCTCATCGAGGGCTCGTGGGACATCCAGAGCTTTCTGTTTGGGCACCTGGCGTTTGTGTCGTGCGCGACGGCGGTGCCCGAGCTGGGGGGCGATGAAACGTCGAAGATTGAGCGGCTCGCCTCGGGCGGTAAGTTTATTTTTATTCACATATGGGCAATTCGACTGACGATATGTTTTGTTTACAGGCGGCGACGGTACCGTCCGTCTGTACCGCCTGGACGACGGAACGGAACTGGCGTGCGCGCAGCTGTCGGAACCCATCGACCCGCCGTCGCCCGAGCAACTGAAGAAGATCATCGGAGGACAGGTGTCGAGGATCCCAGTCAACGCCCCCGCGGTTGTCAGCGGTACGTTTCTTTTTTTAATTATCATACGGGCAATTAGACTGACGCGTCTTGTTTTGTTTACAGTGGCTTCGCATCCGAGCGGGTCCGTCGTCGTCGCCGCCGTGGAGGGCGTCCCGGAGGTTGTGGTGATGTCGGGTGACTCGCTCGACATCGTGGCGAAGATACCGGTACCGGTGGCCGGGGACGACGTGGAGGTGACGTGCGTGAGGTTCGACGCGAGCGGTGAGCGGCTGTGGGTGGGTGGGACTGTCGGGACGGACTCGGCGCCGTTCTTCCGAGTCGCGAGGATCGGAGCCGCGAACGATGCCGGCGGTGAGGACGTCGTGGTGGCGGACCCTGTGGATGATGTCGTGGCGTCCAACGCGAGTGAGGCGATGCGGCCGTACGCGCCGGAGGTTGGCGCGAAGGGCGTGAGTAAGGCGACGGCGCTGAGGAAGAAGCAGTACGATAACGCGGCGGAGATGGAGGAGAAGAAGAAGCTTCGGCGGGACGTGACCAAGGGAAAGAGACTGGTTGATTAGACGTGGTGTTTGTGATGCACGCGAGTCGTCTATCGAGTGGTGACATTTCATCGGAGGTGCTCTGCGTGTTCCTTGGCGTATTTCTCCCAGTGCGGGCACTTGTTGTCCACCGCGTACTGCAGGCAGTCCCAGTGTTCGTGATTTGCGGCGCAATAGCACGTGTACCTGTCCCAAGGGCACCCGTTCTCGTGCAAGTACTTGAGAGCGGGCAGGTGCCCCTTTGCGGCTGCGGAAGAGCACGTGATCTCATCCCAATCAAGGTTGTTCTCTCGCGCCCACTTCAGCAGTCTCAGACTCCCCCGCATAGCAGCGTAGTTGCATACGCGTTCAGCATCTCCACCAAAAAGTCCAACGACCCTCTCGTAGGGCAGAGACAGAGCTTCGTCGTTGTCCAACAGGCGTATGATAAGAGGATTCCGCTTCAAAAAATACATGCGCGGGAACGCGTCGAAGTCGAAATTGCGAGGATACGCCGCGGCAGTCTTGGAGGCTTTCCTCCACAACTTGCTCACCCGAGCGAGGCTATGGCGGGTCCTGACGCACTGCACGTGGGAGAACACCTCGGTCATCATATCCAGGCCGGGATCGAAGGTGGGACGGTACGCATCATCGAGCTTACGTTTGTTGTTCTGGGTCGACATGTTGAGGCGGTGCGCGCGGGTGGAAGTGAGCGGACGCGAGCATCGTCAGTTCCGACATGTCTTGTCACGGTCGGTCGATTGTCCGGACCGGTGAAACTGAATGAAATCGCACGGTTTGAAAACTTGGGCAACAGACAGGGTCGTGAGAGCGCTTGTGTGAACGTGTCGCGCGGTCAAAGCATCGCCGCGCGCGCCGCACGCAGCTCACGCGCACGCCGTCGTCACCCCGCGCGTCGCATACCCCGCGGTTCGTCCATCGCGAACCCGCGAGCGCGAGAGGTGGATACCCCGTCGCGTCGACCGAGCGGCGTCTCGGGAGTCGAACGCGGGACGCGGCCGGGTCTCTCACCTCATCTCCGCCTCTTTGTTTGAAACGCGGCTGAGATACCATGGCGAGGATGACGGAGCGCCAGCAGCTGGCGATCGCCATGCGCGAGTCCATGGCCGCCGCGCCCGTCGTGCCCGCCGTGCCCGCCGACCCGATGGACGGAAAGGAGAACTCCCCGCCCCCCACGGTACGCCCGACGCCCCGCCCATGCGCGCCGACCCGCACGCATGAAAACTCAAAAATACGCTGACGACGGAACGGGCAACGCCCCGCGTCCCGTCGTCTCCCGCCCCGCCCTCGCCTCTCGTGACCCCGATACTTGTTCGAGGCGCCACCACTCACGATCCGCGCGCCAACGCACGTCATGTCAACAGGAAGATGAGCCCAAGCGAAGGAAGATGAGCAGGGTCGAGAAGGAGCTCGCGTCGCTCGCGCCGTGGGCGTGGGATCCGCTGGTGGTCAGGCACGCGCCCGGCAGCGCCATGATGCGAGATTTCACCGAGGTGGTCGCGGACAAGACGGTGACCGGCGGGAACGCGCAGGCGTACAGGTTCAAGTCCCCGGACCTCGCGGGCACGCCCGGGAGGCCGGTGCCGTCGTCCGTCGCCGCGACCCCCGCGCCGTCGGCCCTCAACGGAGTCGCCCCGTCGTCGTCGACCGCGACGCAGATCGCGACGGCGACCCAGATCCGAGTCGGGAAGAGGACGCGCTCGCCGCCGTCGTCACGACGCGAGGATGCCACCCCGGCGCCCGCGACCGCCGCGAGAGGGACCCCAGTCGCGCCCAACGCCAAGGCGTCCATGTCCGCCAGGGCCACGCCCACGACCGGACAGGGGCGCACGCACACGCGACTCGCCTCTGCATCATCGAACGGGCAAGAGAAGCCCGGCAGAGGATCCAAAGACGCGGGCCGCGCACAGCTGGCGCCGGTCGCCAACCTCGTCAAGGCTCTCGACGAGGCCGTCGATTCTGACGTCCCGAAGCCCAAGGCGCAACGCCGTGCATCCGCGGGCACCCCAGCGCAGTCCAAGGCTGCGGCGAAGAGGCGTGAACAGGAGGAACGGGAGCTTCAAGAGAAGGAGGAAAAAGCCGCGGCTGATGAAGCGGAGGCCAAGGAGAAGGAAGCGGCGAGGAAGAAGGCCGCGCGTGAGGCGAAGGATGCGGCGGCGGAGGTCAAACGCGCCGCGGCTGCCGCGAAGCGCAAGGCGCAGCGCGAGGATCGCGAGCGCGCACAGCTGGCATCGGATGCCAAGGCGGCGGCGGATGCAAAGGAGAACCGCGATCCAATCGCGACCCAAGACGTCGTCGCGAAGGAGTCCACCCGAGCGCGTGCCGTGCCGCGCGAGCTCGCCGGCCTGGACCCCATCTCCGGACTGGACGCGAGGCGCCAGCGCGAGGCTGCGCTCCTCGCGGTCGCCGCCGTGGAAGCCGCCGCGGAGGCGGAGGCTGCCAAGCCGTCGATGACAAAGGCGCAGAGTTTGTTGGCGGCGTACTACGGCCTGACCGGCCGGACGCCCCCCGCGGGTGTGTCGCTCCCGGACATGTCCATCGCGGCGCCCGCGATGGAGCGCGCCAAGAAGGCGAAGGACGCGCACAACACCGCCGTGTTTGGCGCTTCTTACAAGCCCGCGTTCAACGCTGGCGGTGTCGAGAACTTCTCCGGTGAGTTTCGTCCGGTTTGCCTCGGCCCGTTTGGCGGCGTGGACCGAACGGGAGACTTCGCGCGGTACCACGGGCAGCCGCGCCGCGTGGTGTCCGCGGGTGCGCAGTTCGCGGCGGCGTGCGACTACCTCGGCAGGCGGGACGTCGTGGAGGCGGAGAAGGCGGAGTGAGGCGGTGAGGGAGTGACGGCGTTCACGGATGGAAAGGGGTGATTATCACTCGACTAAGTTACTGCGGATGTTTTAACGCTCGACACACACACACACGCGAGTCCCGTGGAGTTCGTTATAGTATTCGCCCATCTCACAACAGCGCTAGTTAGTTGCTAAGGTTAGTCACGCGTGTGTTTCGTCATATGTCACTGGACGCCGGCGACGAGCTCCCTGACGCGCGCCAGGACAATCTCGTTGGCGCAAACCACCGCGTCTGCGGTGAATGGGTAAACGATCTTCGCGCATCCCATCACCACCAGCGCCGTCGCGCCCGGTACCCTCTCCGCGCCCGTCGCCGCGTCCGCGTGCACGGGCACCCTCGCGCGCTCCAGCGCCGCACGCACCCGCTCCCGCCGTTCCTCCCACCCGAGGGACGGACCAGGCGATGGACCACCCACGGACGCCGCGTTTCTCTCACCTCTTTCCACACCCTCCGCGATTGAACCCATCTCACCGCCGCCTAAACCCGTCTCGTCTAAAACTCTCTCGTACGTTCCCGGGTCGGAGATCCGCGCGCGGCGGCTGAGTCCCCCCGGCTGTACCGGCGACGGCGCGTTGCTGTAGGACCTGAGGAACTCGAGCGACATGCGCCTGGATCCGCCCGATGAGTCACCCGGGATGGTCTGCGTCGGGGATGACACATTGATTGTTCTTCGTGAGTGCCACCCCGCGGATCCGTTCGAGTTGAGGCACTCCATCGCCGCGCGTTGCCCGCCGACCACCTCCACGCCCTTGACCGCGTGACCGGGGACGACGCACAGGTGTTCGTCGCGCTCGTGTCCTTTCGTTGAGGGTACTGTTGATGGGTGAACGGGAGTGCGTGAGCGCGGTCAGTGCTGAGTGCGGGACTACTATGTGAAAAAACGCCAGCGAGGTGAATCCACGCTGCCAGGTGGAGGACAGCTGGCGGGGCGAAAAATTGTCAACTGGGTTGACCGCGGGAGCGCGGCGCGCGCGTTGGGAGCTGGGCGGATTCGTACCTTGTGTGCCCTTGATGAGGGGTCGGCGCGGCTGCGGGGGTGAACGGAAGCGGAGTGGGACGAAGGTCAGGCGCTACTCGGCGAGGGAACGCGCGCGCGGGAAGGGACCGATGGAAACGGCGGCGTAAAAGACGTTTCAGTGTAAACACACGGTCGAACCGGAGGCGGGGTCTCCCACGGCACCCCTGTCGTCTGCCGGCGTGTGTTCCTACCTTGAGCAGCGCGACGGAGAAGTTGACGGGATCCACGGTGTACACGATGCCCGTGCGCGTCGACGCGTCCCCGAGGGTCACGACCACCTCCTGGCCGAGCAGCGCCTGATGGGTGGGAGGGAAGAGAGGGACGGGGGGGGCGGCGGTGAGCGCCGGCGGTGGGGGGCGCGATTTTAGTTTTCGGCGGCAGTGAAATGGGGGCCGGGGAGACGACGCCCGCGGCCGCCGCGCCGTGTGGCGTTCAGCTGGGACGATCGCGCGAGTGGTGGAGGCGGGGATCACCTTGAGATGCGCCGGGTTGAGCGCCGTCAGCGTCTGCAAATCGATCGAGGTGAAAGGGGGCGAGGTCAGCGTCGCGCGCGCGTGGAAGGGAGGGCGCGGGCCGGTGCGCAGAAGGGTCGAATGGATGCCGAAGGGTCGAATGGTTCCGCCGGAGACGGCGCGGCTCGGACGGAATCGACGCGGGCGGGACGAAAACACGATCGGATCTCACATCATAGCGCGTATCCGCACCCATCGCGCCGGCGCGTTCGCTCGCGATGCCCCGCGATGGCCCGTACGCGGTGCGCGCAGTCATGCGTTGCCGACGCTTGGTTGCCGTTCAAAAAATGGTTCCCGCCGCGCCCCGAACTCGCGCCTACAGTCGTCCCGCGAGCCCCCGAACGTGCGAACCGCGATCCACCCTCCTTTACCGATACACGTGTCACACTACCCGAGCTTCACCGAGCCCGAATCCGATGTGACCGCGACACACGCGACGCGACACGATGCTCTGTCTGACCTTTCGGCGAGGGTCGAGAAGAAAAAAAGCGGCAAAGACCGCCGCCGTCCTACGCAGCATATATCCTAAAAATCGACGGTCTATTCGTTTTTCTTGAGTTATTTTCGCGATTAGACACACAAGGGGAGATGTGGGTGAGAAGATTTTTCGAATATCTTGCGAATCGGCCAATGAGCTTTCAGCAGTTGGGTCAGCCGCCACAGAGGGATCGAACGATTTGTATCTTCGGTTTCGATCGTCGTATTTCCTCCAGACAGGCTCGCCGTACGATTCTAAGCTAATTGGCGTTGGAGGGTAGATCGATCTACCTCAAAATACGTACGCGTTTCAGTTTGAGTCGTCGTATTTCCCCCGAATTAGCACAGCGGAAAAAAGCCAACGATTTGATTTGATTACCCATCATCATCCGAGCTCTCAATCACAACCCGAGCCGCAGAAGAACCCTTCCGCGCGTCCCTCGTCGGTCACCCAACAGCACGATGCCCACGACGACACGCGGCGCCAGGCGCAAGTCCCTCGGGCTTCCGCCCAAGGAGAAGCAGGAGCGCTTCGACCCGTCCTCGCCGTCCAAGTCCAGGACCGGCAAGAAAGCCGAGGGCTGGGGCGCCCCAGCGCGCACCGGCTTCTGGGCGAACGTCTACGGAACCTGCGGCGTCCTCGCCATCATCGGCACCACCCCGTTCATCGCCGTCATCGTCTGGCACATGTTCGTCGACCTCGACGGCTCCCTCGCCTCCATCGTCGCCGCCTTCCGTGAGGATGGCCTCTCGTTGATCTCCAAGATCTGGCCCTGGACCTCCAAGCGCGCGTGGCAGCTCCTCAGCTCCTACGCCGCCTTCGAAGCAATCCTCCAGGTATACATGCCCGGCAAGAGGTTCGAAGCTAACCCAACCGCCGCGGGTAACGTCCCGGTGTACAAAGCCAACGGAGTCCAGTCGCTGATCGCCACCGCGATCGCGTTCTTCGCGTGCTGGCACTTCGGCCTCACGACTCCCACCGAGGTGTACTCCCTCTTCGGCGAGATGCTCGCGGGGATGTCCGTCCTCGCCATCGTCTTCTGCGTGTTCTTACTCGTCAAAGGCCACGTCGCGCCCACCGACGAGGACAGCGGCTCGTGCGGCAACATGGTGTACGACTTCTGGTGGGGCATGGAGCTCTACCCCAAGCTCGGACCGCTTAACCTGAAGCAGTTCACCAACTGCAGGTTCGGCATGATGGCGTGGGCCATCCTGCCGGTGATCTTCGCGTGCCACCAGTACCAACGCGACGGCTACCTCGCGGACTCCGTCGCCGTGTGCGTCGCGCTCATGTGCGTGTACAACTTCAAGTTTTTCGTCTGGGAGACGGGGTACTTCAACAGCATGGACATCCAGCACGACCGCGCGGGGTACTACATCTGCTGGGGATGCCTCGTGTGGGTGCCCGCCGTGTACGCCTCACCCGCGCTGTACATCGCGTCCGTTCAACCCCCGGTGCGACTCGGCGTGGAAACCGCGCTCGCCATCTTCGCGCTCGGGTGCCTCTCCATCTGGATCAACTACGACTCCGATCGCCAGCGCCAGGAGTTCCGCGCGAGCGGCGGTAAGAAGAAGGTGTGGGGCAAGAAGCCCGTGATCGTGGAGGCGCAGTACAAGGTCGCCAAGGACGGCGTCGTCGTGACGAAGAAGAGCATTTTGCTCGCGTCCGGCTGGTGGGCCGTCGCGAGGCACTTCCACTACCTTCCGGAGATCACCGCGTCGTTTTTCTGGACCGCGCCCGCGCTCTTCGGCAAACTCCCGCCGTACCTGTACGTCATCTTCCTCACCGTTCTGCTCATCGACAGGAGCGTGAGGGACGACACCAGGTGCTCGCTCAAGTACGGCAAGTACTGGAAGAAGTACTGCGAGCTCGTGCCGTACAAGATCATCCCGGGCATCTTCTAACGATGATGCAAGTACTCGCGCGAGACGGTTGATTCGTGATTGTTGATTTATATTACGCCGCGCGGTGTGGGGCGATTGAATTGATCGTGAGGAGGATGGTTTCGTGTTGTGACGACGACGACGTTCTTTCTTTGACTTTACCGCGCGGCGTCGCGTTTAAAAATGAAAGACTTGCTATTTGCTATCCAGCCTCGTCACTCTTCGCCGCGCCTCGTTGAAGACGCGGCGCGGGTCCGTCTGCTACGTGCTATCTTCGAGAGAAGTTGCACAAAAAGTTAAAGAGTCCATCCGTCAGTTGGCGATGTGTAGTCATCGTCCGGTTATCGTTCAGTCGTTATGATATCAGTTTGTCGTCCTCGAGTATTTTGTCCAAGTAGCCCTCGTGGGCTATGCGTATTGTGCGTGCGGATCATCAGCTCTTGATCTCGCGGATCCGTCGGGCGAACTCGTCGTCCAGCGGCTGGTTGATGTTCATGTCCTTGACCATGTCGCCAATCTCCGCCGAGCTCATCCGCTCCAGGAACCCGAGCGACATCTGCGTATCGAGGCTCGGACCCCTTTCCAGGATGGAGCTGACGAATTGGTCCGGTTCGTGCCCCGCGTTTTGTGTTTGCTCCGGGTCCGACCCTGCCATGTCGTCATCACGCGACGCCGAGCGGATCATCGGCCCGGTCCGTCCGACAGCGGTTGGTTCAGTGCCGCCGCCGAGTGGCTCGCCGCCGCCGAGCATGTCGAGCCACTCGTGCTCCGGCAGTTGGATGGGCGCGGCGGGATTGGGAGAGAGCGGTCCGAACATCTGCGAACGGAGCGCGTCGTCGGGGTCCGCGAACTCGTCGTCGTCCATCTCCTGAAGCGAGAAGCCGGGGTGCCCGGGGGTGTACGCGCCCGATCCCAGGCTACCTCGCGTTGGGTGCGTGCGCGTCGCCGCTCCCATGTCGGCGGACGCGGCGGCGGGATGATCGGCGGTGGGCGACGTCGACGCCGGCAAAAACATCTGCCGCCGTTTCCGCGTCGCCGCCACCTCCTTGAACTTCTGCATGCCCTGCGCGTCGAAGCTCAGGCCCGTGCCGCTCTGCACCGCGTCCACGAAGCTCATCATCCGCGACTGGAACTGCTCGGTGCTCGCCAGCCTCGCGCTCAGCTCGCGAACGGCTTCTTGCGTGTGCGACTGCACCTCCCGCAGCCGCATCACCTCCTTGAGGAGTAACAGACGGTCGCGCTTGAGCTGCTCCACCTCGCTGGTGATGCCGCCGTACGCGCCCAGCTCCAGTCCGTCGTACCCGCTGCCCGGCACGTGCGGCGTCGCGGCGGCGGCGGTTTTGGACGCCTTGGATCCAATCGTTTTTTTGCCCTTTGGCGACGCGACTTCGGCGTCTTTCTTCTTGGTCCTCGGCGCGTCGTGCCTGCGCAGATTGGTGAGCAGCTCGGGCTTACCTTGCTCGAAGCCCTCGACGCCGAACTCGAACCTGTCGCTGTGGCACTTGCGGAAGCCGTAGTTGTTGAGCTGGCGTACGAAGGAGGCAAAGTTGGAGTGCTTGAACGTCCGCGGCAGCTGCGTCGTCTCCAGCAGGTCGGGTTGCCAGACGGTGAACGTGCGGCCTTGCGCGGACCAGGAGATGATGTGGTCGCTGCTGGGATCGCTGACGAGGTTCCACGTTTTCCTGCGTGGGGTGGACGGGCGGCGTCAGAGGACGGCGGGGGTCAACGGCGGGACGGGGGGGGTGATCTCGGCGGGACGGGGGAAATTTCCCCGGGCGTCGGCGCGCCGCGGAACTTTCTCACGTGCCCGACTGCGCGCGCGTCAAGTCACCGCCCAGGACGGGCGTATCGATCGAGGTTCGGGGCGTCACGCGGGGGCACGTCGCGATGCGTCACGTCGCGCGGGCACACGCGGGAGATATCGCGAGGACATCGGACGCGGCCGGCGCCGCGCGCGCGTCCCGCGGCGGCACCCCTCCGAGATCCACGTGTCAGAATAAGAAAAAAACTCGGAACGAGCGGGGGAGGCGGAGGGACCGCGAGACGTACCATAGGAACGGTGACACGTTCACGGTGGCGAACGGGGTCGTGGCGCCCGTCGCGCTGCCCGGCTGCGCGCTCGCGCCCTTGGCCGAGGTCATGTCCGCGAGAGTGACCTCCTCTTCAGGTCTCTCTCCTCTTACAAGTCACGCGTCAAACTCCCAAAACGAAGGGTATCGAACCCGAATGACAAACGCGCCGCCACCAAATAGTCACTCACGTGAGTCACGAACTCGAATTAATCTTTTGTGACCTATTCGGTTGTGTTTATGATCTATTTGTTGTAAGTAGTTATTCTGACTGTTTGCTCGTACGGAAATTATTCACCCCGACACCCAAGGTGCCTTTCTCTCGGAGCGTTGAGATGAAGAACTCCGCAGTCGCGGCGCGCGATGGACCCTCCCCGACCGGCGGACGCGAATCCCGGCTGGACGCGCGCGCCCTGGGCGGGCGTCATCCAGCCGCCCGCGTCGTCGTCCGCGGCGACGATGCCGCCGCCCCCGCCTCGCCAGGGCACAAAGGCCTCGCGCGACGCGAACGATGGGGCGTCGACATCATATTCGTCCTCGACGACGACGTTCGATCGCGCGGCGCTGTTCGA
>Ga0302114_10000353_pt1 | contig 32391 bp, 13 predicted proteins | sample AG5_Surface_MG_FD_203107 | JGI IMG/M metagenome (GOLD analysis project Ga0302114, IMG submission 203107) | Marine microbial communities from Western Arctic Ocean, Canada - AG5_Surface | ecosystem: Environmental > Aquatic > Marine > Oceanic | place: Canada: Western Arctic Ocean | collected...
ATTTGAAGACCCTCTGTATCAATATTTTTTCTTTTTAATAAATCAATATGAGTGGTGGGGAAATCTCCTCCTACGACAGAAACAAGATTTACATTGTCAACAAAATATCCAGCTGACATGCCTATATACGTGGCAGAGCCTCCAAGTATAGATTCACGAACTCCAAAAGGGGTTTCTAGACCATCAAACGCGACAGTACCGACAACAAGTAAACTCATATTCTTTTATTTTTTTTATGGTTGGTACAAATATACCTTTGCCACTTGTAGTAATCTGAGTCTAATCGTATTATTGCACCCCGTAAAGGAAAATTCCTCCTTAGCTCAGTTGGTTAGAGCATCTGACTGTTAATCAGAGGGTCCTTGGTTCGAGCCCAAGAGGAGGAGCAACTAAACCCCTAACATCATTGATGTCAGGGGTTTTTTGTTTTTAGCCCTTAGGGCCGCTGTTCTCGGTTCTTTCGCATTAAATTGATCAAAATTTAGATCTCGTATTTTTCTATTTGAATTATGCGACCAAAGAATTAAATGTGGCAAACCAAGACGTCTTAGAGACGATGATTTGATTCTTTCTAATGATGTTTATTACCTCAATCCCAGCCAATGTCCTTTGAGCTGACAACCTACTTGAAACCAGCAGATATCCCTATCCTCCGTTTAACAGAACCAGACCTGACTAAAGTACAAGCCCCAGTGGGTAAAAAAGGTACTCAACAAAAAATAAGACCCAATAGAATCTGTAAAATACTTTTACATCCTTCTTGATGAAGGGATTCGCTTTTGAAGAGCCCAATAAAAACAGTACCCACACTACGAAATGAAAAGAAGACAAGAATACTGTATTGTAACCCGGCAGTCCAACAGCGCCCCAGAGAACGAGCGTTAAATAAGAAAGGGACACCAAAGAAATAGCTCCGCGAAAAACCCACCGAGAACCGCGGTTAACAGCTAACGTTTTTATTCCATGATTGCGGTCTCCTTTGATGTCGGGTATGTCCTTTAACCAGGCAATTCCAACACTGAAAAGGATCATAAACAAGACCAGGGGCCACATATATAGGGGAAATTCCAGCGTCTCCGCAATTTCCCATTGAAAGTGCAAGAACATAAGAATGTTAACCAAGACTCCACGAACCAAGGTTATACTGAATGCGGCGCCAAAATGGTGCTTTTTAAATTTTATTGGAGGGACTGAATAGGCAGTTCCCAAAGCCCCGACAATTAAAACTAGAGCTAACATAAGCCATCCGGCCGAGTAGGCCGAAATAACGGAAACAAGAGCACTAACCGTGATTATAATGCGCGCAGTACTTCTGTTCATTTCACCAGACGCCAAGGGCAAATGGGGCTTATTTAGCTTATCTATTTGAATATCAGATATTTGGTTAAGGCCAACTATATATAGGTTACACCCAAGAGCCGAAATAAGCGTCAAGAGAAAAAGGGCAATTTGGTTTTTTACCTCGGCCTGCGGATACGCCGACATAAAGTATAAAGCCCCCGTACTGAGCAGGGATCCGATTATGGTATGGGGCCGACTGAATCGCCAGGCTATTGAAAATATTTTCATTCACTTTTTTTTTTGCTGCCGACTAAAGCACTTACTCGGCCAAAAGAGAAAGGTACCATTTCAACGCTCCATTCAAAAGAAGAATTACTTGCCTTTTCAGCTAATTGCCGAAGATGGTTCGAAGAAGGCGCGCGAAGAACCGACACGAGTCCGTCCCAACAGGTAACAATCGGAATAACGGGCACTAAATAAGTCCAAAAAAGACGTGCCCATGAAAAGGGTGAAACAAATGGAGCAAGCAGAAAATGCAACGGCCCGGTCAGAAAAAATATTCCTATAAATGTAAATAAAGAAGGAGTCAATGGTTCCGCCACTAGCGCCCAATTTCCCTTCGACACTTTAAACAAAATTTGTTCCTGTTCCTGAGTATTAAAATGATGAAATGCATTGAACATGGTATAGCCATCTGACGGAGGCAACTCATCTAATAAAACATCGATATCCAAGATGTTTTTGTCCGAAGGATAACGGTCAGAAAAGGTCAGGATCAATTCAGTACTTGAATTCTCCTCCCAAGTCTTTTTCAGCATTCGCGCAGGACCACCGGTTCCGCTCGCTAAATCAAGCCAATCTTGTTTCGAACTTTCAAACTTAGCCCCTTTAAGGTCTTTGTATGGATTCATCAGACGAATGCAAAAACGGATATAATCCATTTGCCATCGGCGCCAATGAGACGGAAACCAGGGTTGATCTTCGAATTCAAATCCTTTCGCAGCCATATTATGAAGATATGGCTTAAAGAACCGATTCACTACCTTCGGAAACATGACGGAATTCCATTGGTTTGGGGTGCTTATAGCAGCCGCAACAATTCTAACTGCCTTTGGCGAAATATCGGCCCGAAAGGGCTGGATTTCTTTATTTAATGCACGAAAAGGAGTTCATGTAACCGTTGCCCTTTGCTGCGCCCTAGCCATTGTATTAATTCCCATAAATAATTGGTTCATTGGAGCTGTGGGAGCAATCGTTGTCTTACTTCTATACAGTGTATCAAAGAAGTGGTTTTCCATTGATCATAATCATAACCGTACGAGTTGGGGGATCTTCTATTTTGGCCTCAGTTACTTTCTGCTACTCATTTTCTGGGGACAAAAATCTCCTGTAACCGTAGTTTTAGCCATGGCGGTCATGGGCTTGGCCGATGCAATGGCCGCTCTCGTCGGTCGAAGCTTCCCTATCCCTGCATTGAAAATGGGGAATGAAGACAAGTCATGGGCGGGCAGCAGCACCTTTTTCATAATCAGTTCTATTCTATTGTTTGGTGCGCTTTATCAGTTGAATTGGTTGAATTACCCCATGGCAATGTTGGTTCTTTTTGGTTTTGTTCTCTGGTTAACCCTAATTGAAAATAGCTCTGCAAATGGAACTGACAACCTGAGTGTTCCTCTAGTTTTCGGAGTGCTTTTCCCATTTCTATTTGGACCGCTGAGCCGAATTGAAGTGGCGAGTCGTTTTCTTGAAATACTTCCATTTGTCACTCTATTCGGCCTCCTTAGTTTTCGTTCTAAAAGCCTCTCTCGTTCGGGAACTATTGCGGCCATTTCCTTGGGGGTTTTACTTTACAGCCTAGGCGGCTGGATCTTTGTTGTCCCTATTCTCGCCTTTTTTATTAGCGGCTCCGTTTTGAGTCGCTTACTGCAGAATAATGAGCAGGTCCTTGAGAAAACCTGGCCCCGCGATCCCCTTCAGGTTATTGCGAATGGCGGAGCTCCACTTCTTGCATTACTCTTTGGAATTTTCGGCCATAACATGGATTGGGCGATAATAGGGTTTTTGGGTTCTGTAGCATCGGCTACATCGGATACTTGGTCGACTGAATGGGGTATGCGATTCGGAGGTACTCCGAGGCATATTTTGAATCTGTCGCCCCTTGAAAAGGGACTTTCTGGAGGCGTAACTCTGTCCGGTTTCATTGGAGCCATAGGCGGTTCTGTGTTCATCGCATCAATGGGTCTTTTCTTTATGACTTTTGGGAATTGGTTTTGGGCAATAATCGTCATTGGGGTCTTTGGATCTGTAATAGACTCACTTCTAGGCTTACTCCAAGCGAAATATCAACTACCCGAATCGAATGATCAGGCACCGAGTTTGACAGAAAAGAAAGTATGGAACGGCATCCAACTAAAAAAAGTGAAGGGATTAAAATGGATTGGAAATAATGTCGTTAACTTTTGCTCGAGTCTTCTTGCTCTCATCGCCAGTCTTCTATTTGCTGCAATAACTCCTTAAGCTGTGACATGGTAAAAGGCTTTCCGAGAAAATCATTGAGTCCGACTGCCTTGTATTTTATTGGACCTAATGGGGATGTTATTGCCCACTTTAATTGCGGGTGGGGCAAAATTTAACTTGAGGCAAATCAACGTTTTAGTTCTACGAACGTAGAGAGATTTATGTACTATTTTTTGATTAATCTACACTTTATTGTTTCGACCCCCTATATTTGTGTACAACCAATAAGTATGTAAGCTTTATGCGTAATCTTCTTTTATCTACTGCTTTTTTCTTTTTGTCTTTGGCTGTATTTGCCCAAGGGCCTGCTAAAATGGCTTATGGTTTAGGTGTCACCTATTTCATGCCAGACAATGGATCTTCTTTTGGCGGTTTCGGCAGTAGTGCCGGGGGATTTGATGGCATGAATCTCTTTGCAAGCTTGAACGTTGACATGCCTATTTGGGATAATATCTATGTGCGGCTTGGGACTGATGCTCACTATTTGAGAGCAATAACAACAAATAAGACTACAAATCTTGCTGGCGTTTCGCCTCATTTTGGCTTAGGGAGTGTAAAACCTTTAAAAAATGGACAACTACGTTATGGACTTACTATGGGGCTTTCTCTTATGAGAACCTGGGACCGAGATTCTATTGGTTCGACCCCAATAAATTCGGGGTTTCTTGGGGGTTCAATCGGTATACCTGCAGGCATATCTATCAGGTATGAAATTCCTAAAGATGAACGCACCTATTATATTGGTGCAGACTTTCGCTATTTCATGTTTGATGATGGCTTGGATGGAATCGGCGCTGGAAATCGGGTAGGTTATGATGACCAAATGCTAACATTCTCAATTGGATTGGTTAACAAAAAGACATATCGCTCGAAAAAACTAGCTTCTTTGCAGCTTGAAGCAAATAAAGTAAGTGCTATTCCACAACTCGAAGAAAAACTCAACCAAGCTAAAGAAGAGAATGCCATAATCCAAGACGATCTTGAAGTCGCACATTTTAAAGCTGCGGAGGCTAATCGAAAATTAGATTCATTAGCATTGGTTTCGGTAAAGATTCAGGATCAAGTCAGCGCAACGCAGGATGTGGTGAAAAGTAAAGAAGTCCCATTGCCTGCTCTTCCATCTGGCTCCTATGTTGTTGTATTAGGTTCATTTGAGAACAAATCCCTCGCCAAAAAATACAGTGCGGCACTTGACTATGACATGCCAGCAAATGTGATTAAAGCCCGTAATAATTTCTACCGCGTATTTCTGGGGCCATTCAATTCTTTTGCTAAAGCTAAAGATGCGCTTGATGGAGTCTCAGGTAAAGCATGGATTTCAATGGGAAATTGATTCGAAATCCAATCTGAGAATATATAGAGTTAAGGGCCGCTGAAAGACCAAAGGAAGCATGTCTTTTGACAACCACGATTTGTTCCAAACAAAATTATCAGGGACTTTTTAAAGCATAATACTATCTTTAGAAAGTGAATATTATTCCCATTAAAATTTGGCTTTCATTACTCGTATTTGGTGGTTTTTTATCTCTTAATGCTCAGGAAAATATTTCTTCAAAAGAAAATTTATTCAAGAGGTACATAAATGGTGTTTTAAACGAAACCTCTAATCCCAAGGATCCCAAGCTCATTAATTATCCCACATTGGCTTATTCACCAGAAACTCGTTGGGAATTTGGTGTTTCGAGCCTCTATATTTATTCCGCAAACAGGGATCTAAAAAATAGATTAAGCGAAGTAAAAGCGTTTACCTTCTTCACCCTAGAAAATCAATATGGTTTGTGGCTTGATCATGCTCTTTACACGGATAAGAATAAATGGTTTTTTTATGGTAGGGCTCGTTATCAAAGCTTTCCACTTTTGTATTTCGGAATTGGCCAAGATAGTCCGTCTGAATACCTTTCAAGGATTGACGGTCAATATATATTGTTGCGAGAACGATTTTTAAGAGAGACTCTTCCTTCCCTCTATTTTGGCTTAGAACTCGATTACCAAAGATTAAGCAATGTTAAATACGTAGATGAATCTTTAGGCTCTGATCCACCAAGCGTTGGCAGTAATGGTTCGGCAAACTTAGGCTTAGGCTTGGGTATTTTATACGATAATATTTATAACGCATTGAATCCGCGAAAAGGGATTTACAGCGAATGGGCATTTTTAAAATACAACGAAGCTCTTGGTAGCGATTTTAATATGACTTCTTATATAATTGACAATAGACTGTATAGACCCGTTAAGAAAAATACTGTATTGGCTTTACAGCTATATGGGCAATTTACCCTTGGAAATCCCCCTTTTAATATGCTTTCCCTAATGGGGGGAGAAAGCTTAATGAGAGGTTATTACTTGGGTAGATATAGAGACAAACATCTAGTTGCTGGACAAGTGGAATATCGTATTCTGCCATTTGAATTTTCCAAACGATGGGGGGCGAGCGCATTCATCGCTGCTGGACAGGTATTTAGTGACGACAACAAATTTCAGCTTAGTAGACTATTGCCAACCGGAGGTTTCGGTATAAGATATCTAGTATTCCCGGGAAAAGATATTTATACCAGAATAGATATTTCCTTTACTGGAGAAGGCCGAGGGGTGTATTTTTTTATAGGCGAGGCATTCTAAACGATAGAATTTTTAACAAAAAATTTCCCAGTAATTTCATTCCGGGCAATTTTAATTGGTTATTTATAAATTAAGTCAAAGCGATCTAAATTCATCACTTTCTCCCAAGCGATCGCAAAGTCATTTACAAACTTTTCATTTGCATCACTGCTTGCATAAACCTCAGCCAAAGACCTTAGTTCTGAATTGGATCCAAATATAAGATCAACACGAGTTGCAGTATGTTTGATTTCACCGTCGTTTCGGCTTCTGCCCTCAAAAAGCTCTTTAGTGTCATCAATGGATTCCCATTCTACATCCATAGTGAGAAGATTCACGAAAAAATCATTCGTCAATTGATCTTTGTTATCAGAAAAAATCCCGTGTTTAGATGCATCAAAATTGGTCCCTAACGATCTCATGCCTCCCAATAAAACTGTCATCTCTGGTGCTGTTAATCTTAGTAACTGAGCTTTGTCAATCAGTAACTCTTCGGTAGCAATAGTATATTGAGTTTTAAGATAGTTTCTAAAGCCATCAGCCATAGGTTCCAAAAGCTCAAATGATTGAATATCCGTTTGATCCTCTTTTGCATCCATTCTGCCTGGAGTAAATGCCATGTCTAATTTCTGTCCTGCGTTTAAAGCAGCTTTTTCAACAGCTGTATTTCCAGCTAAAACAATTAGATCTGCTAATGAAATTTTCTGAGAAGAGTGGCTTTGATTAAATGTTAATTGAATCTCCAATAATGATGTTAGCACTTTTTGAAGCTGCTCAGGATTATTTACCTCCCAATCTTTTTGAGGAGACAATCGAATTCTAGAGCCATTTGCTCCCCCCCGACGGTCTGAGTGCCTATATGTTGAAGCTGAAGCCCACGCTGTACTGACCAACTCACTTATGGACAACCCAGAATTTAAAATTTCATGTTTCAACTCTTGAATTTCTTTTGCAGAGACCAGTTCATGATTAAGGTTAGGAATTGGATCCTGCCAAATGAGATCCTCTTCAGGTTTTTCAGGACCTAAATAGCAGGATTTTGGTCCCATGTCTCTATGAGTAAGCTTAAACCATGCTCTTGCAAATGCATCTTCAAATTCCTTTGGGTTCTCATAAAAATTTCTTGATATTTTTTCATAACTAGGATCAAATCTTAATGATAAATCTGTAGTTAACATCGTGGGCTTGTGCATGATATTATTATCAAAAGCGTCTGGAACAGATAATTCAGCATCTTTAGCAACCCATTGATGAGCTCCCGCCGGGCTTTTAGTCAACTCCCATTCATTTTCAAATAAATTAAAGAAAAATAAATGACTCCATTGTGTCGGAAGCTGTGTCCATATTACCTCGAGTCCTGAGGTTATCGCGTCTTTTCCCTTCCCTGACTCATAAGTAGATTCCCAGCCTAACCCCTGCTGAGTAATATCTGAGGCTTCAGGTTCGGATCCTATATTTGATGCAGGACCTGCGCCATGAGTTTTACCTAAAGTATGGCCTCCAGCAATAAGGGCAACTGTCTCTTTATCATTCATTCCCATCCTGCCGAAAGTTTCTCTTATATCTTTTGCGGCCAATAGAGGATCTGGATTCCCATTGGGGCCCTCAGGGTTAACATAAATTAATCCCATTTGAACAGCAGCTAAAGGATTCTCTAGTTCGCGATTCCCACTATAGCGTTGATCATCAAGCCATTTCCTTTCTTTACCCCAGTATACATTAAGTTCAGGTTCCCAAACATCAGCCCTTCCCCCTGCAAAACCATAGGTTTTGAACCCCATGTCCTCGAGGGCAACATTTCCGGTTAAAATCATTAAATCAGCCCATGATATTTTATTCCCATATTTTTGCTTAACCGGCCAAATAAGCCTGCGTGCTTTGTCTAGATTCGTATTGTCCGGCCAGCTATTTATGGGAGCAAATCTCTGCTGACCTGACCTTGAGCCGCCTCTCCCATCTCCTGTCCGATAAGTTCCTGCACTATGCCATGCCATGCGAATAAAAAGTCCACCATAATGACCATAATCCGCTGGCCACCAATCTTGTGAATCTGTTAGCGTCTTTCGAATGTCTTCCTTGAGGGTGAAATAATCTAAACTTTTAAAAGCCTCCTGATAGTCAAACCCTTCGTCCATTGGGTTTGAGAGTTTTGAGTTTTGACGTAGTATCGATAAGTTGAGTTGATTGGGCCACCAATCGCTATTCCCTGATGCAATTTTATTACTTAAACTTTTTTTCGTGGCTCCCGAGCTACCGTCTGCATAAGAATCGTCAGTACCTGTATTACATGAAGAAAAAAACATGCATAGTATCAAAAATATACCCAATGATTTTATCCTTTTCATATCGATTAAATTTTAATTTGAATATACAATATACTAGAATTCAACGTTTAATGATAATTTCTGCAATTTTTAATGACCGTTCGCCTGTAAAGGGTTTTTTGAATTGCTCAAGCCTCTAAACGAAATGTATCTTTAAAACTTCAATTAATAAAAGACTTGACATGAAGAAACTATTCATGTTTTGTGCTCTAGCTCTCTCGGGAATTCTTAGTGGCCAAAACAAAATTGAATTTGAGGAATATAATTTAGAAAACGGTCTGCATGTTATTCTTCATGAGGACCATAGCACCCCTATTGTTGCTGTTACGATGATGTATCGCGTTGGCAGTAAAAATGAAGAAAAAGATCAAACTGGATTTGCTCATTTTTTTGAGCATCTAACATTTGAAGGTTCAGAAAATATTGATCGTGGTGAATTTGATAATTATGTAAACTCCGCTGGTGGGCAGCTAAACGCAAACACCTCTCAGGATCGAACTTTCTATTATGAATTGCTCCCTTCCAATCAAATGGAGCTTGGGCTATGGTTGGAAAGTGAGCGAATGCTCCACGCAAAAATTAAAAAAATTGGTGTTGACACTCAGCGTGAAGTTGTCAAAGAGGAAAAGCGGCAGCGCTATAGTCGCCCTTATGCAACTTTCGTGGAAAATATCTTCAATCGTCTTTATGTTGAACACCCATACAACTGGACCCCAATTGGTTCTATCGAGCACCTGAATGCGGCCAAGCTAGATGATTTCATGTCATTTTATAATAAATTTTATTTGCCAAATAATGCAACATTAAGTATTGCTGGTGATCTAGATATAGCCAAGTCAAAAGAGTTAATCAAAGCATACTTTGGAGATATTCCAAGAGGAAATAACGTTTTGCAACCAGATATTCAAGAGCCGCCTTTAGGAGGAGAAAAAACAGCGACGATATACGATGACGTTCAACTTCCTGCAATGATGATGGGGTACAGAATGCCTCCACAGACCTCTGATGACGCCTATGCGCTTCAAATGGCCGGAACAGTGCTTAGCGGTGGGGCGTCTTCAAGAATGTATAAACGCTTAGTTGATGAAGATCAGACTGCTGCCTTTGTGCAGGTTTTTCCTTTTTCTCTAGAACAAGGAGGTGCTTTCATTATGCTTGCTTTTACAAATGCGGGTAAAGAAATAAACGATATGAAACCTGCAATTGAACAAGAGATAGAAAAATTACAAAATGACTTAATCTCTGAACGAGAATTTCAAAAAATCCAAAATCAAATGGAGAGTGCTTTTATTCAAAGTAACTCTAGAATGGCAGGAATTGCTGAATCATTAGCAAACTATCATACTTTTTATGGTGATGCCAATTATATAAATACGGAAATAGAACGTTATCGAAATGTTAGCCGTAAAGACATTCAAGACGTAGCAAAAAAATATTTAATTAAAAAGAATCGGGTGGTTTTAAACTATTTACCAAAAAGTCAAGAACCTGAATCAGGAAATAAAAATTAAACTATGAAAAAGAGTATTTATTCATTGGCACTATTGTTTGCAGCCTATTCCTTAACAGGACAAGTCTCAATAGATCGATCAGGTGCCCCTAAGGCTGGTCCAGCGAGAACTCCAACAATAGCATCTTATGAAAGTTTTGAACTGAAAAACGGATTAAAGGTTTTCGTGGTTGAGGATCACAAGCTTCCTAGAATAACCATGTCTCTTACATTTGATCGTGATCCCATATTAGAAGGAGATAACGCCGGATACACGAGCATTGCTGGTGATTTAATCGGAGCAGGAACTAAATCAAGAACTAAAGCTCAGCTCGATGAAGAGGTGGATTTTATGGGCGCTAATTTCTCAACCTCAGCCTCATCGATAAGAGCAAGCGGTCTAAGCAAATACACTGATGATCTTTTGAATATATTCTCTGATGTACTGTTAAACCCAAGTTTTCCCGAAGAAGAATTTAAAAAGCTGAAATCCCAGATGATTACGGCATTAAAATCCAATTCAGATAATGTTGACGCTATTTCAAGCACCTTGACTAGATCTGCAATATATGGACTTGAACATCCTTATGGCGAGATTATGACTGAAACAACAGTTGATGCAATTTCTTTGGAAGACTGCAAGTCTTATTACGATAGCTATTTCCGCCCCAATATTGGATACATGGTGGTAATCGGTGATATAACACTTAAAGAGGCAAAAAAGAAATTATCAAAAACCCTAAAGGGTTGGAAAAAAAAGGATGTCCCATCAATTCAATATGCTAAAACTTCCGTCCCAAAAGATTCAAGATTAGTATTAGTAGATAAACCCTCTGCCGTTCAATCAGTTGTTTGGCTGGGAAATGTTATTGATCTTCCTCCGGGCCACCCAGATATAGAGCCCTTGCGAATAGCCAATAGTATTTTAGGAGGAGGAATGTCAGGTAGATTATTCATAAACCTTAGAGAAGACAAGGCATTTACTTATGGTGCATATTCCAACTTTGGAGTAGATGAGTTGAATAGCATCTTTAGCGCTTCTGCGAAAGTCCGAAATGAAGTAACTGACTCTGCTATCGTCCAATTCTTAAATGAGCTAAATACAATCAGAGCAGAGATGGTTTCGAAGGAAGATATTATCGCTGCTAAATCTAGCCTAAGCGGCTCTTTTGGGCGCTCATTAGAAAGCACTTCAAGCGCAGCTTCCTTTGCATTGAATATTGCTCTCTACGGCCTTCCTTCTGACTACTACAACAACTATCTAAGCAGACTAGAAGCCGTCACAAGAGAAGATGTTTTAAGAGTTGCAAAGAATTATATAACTACAGAAAATATTACAATAGCTATAGTTGGCAAAGCTCAAGATATTGCAAGTAAACTCAGTGCCTTTGGAAATATTGAGTATTACAATAAGTACGGACAACCTGGGGATGAGCCTGAATTTTTATTCACCCCTGAAGGAGTTTCTCTTGAGAATGTACTAAGTAATTATTACGATGCGTTAGGGGGGTTAAATAAACTGAATCAATTAAAGGCTATTAGTCAAGAATCATCAATAGAAATTCCAGGAGCTCCGCAAAAATTAAGTGTCATCAGTGCTAAAATTATCCCCAATAAGTTTTTGGAGGAACAAACGATGGGCAGCATGACCCTTAGTAAAACTTTATTCAAAGATGGAAAAGCTGAAAAAAGCGGGATGAGGGGCACGAGCACTGTTGAAGGTGCCGAGCTAGAAGGGCTCAGTAGACAAGCAAAACATGTTGTAGATCAAGTAGGATGGTCAGATCGTCTGGGTGATTTTCATTTTGACGGTCAAACACTAATCGACGGCAAAGCGGTTTATCAAGTTTCCGAATTTTCAAATACGGATGAAGCAGATCAGAAATTAAAGAAGACTCACTATTTTGATGTGACAACAGGACTGTTTTATCAGAGCATGGAGAATCAGGAATCCCCTCAGGGTAATATATCTATTACAAGTACTGTTTTAGAGTGGCAAGAGATTGGTGGGGTAAAATTTGAAAAAACCATTGAGAGCATCGCCGGGCCACAAAAATTTACAATTAACGTAGAGAGCATAAAGTTAAACAATGATGTAAACTCATCTTTGTTCGAGTGATTGCTATTTTGAAGAAGTCCCAAATGTGATAATATGCTTTATATTTAGATAGATAATAATACCGATATGAACAGTTTCTACGACAGTATCTTTTCCGATAAAACACGAAGCTCAATTCAAACACTTACCACGACACTCGCTGTTCTTGGTTTCATAACCCACTTAATCCTAATTGGCTTATCGGCGGTCTCCATTATTGACCTTTCTTCATATGGGCTATTTAAGAATCCCATAAATGCGATTTACACACCGTTTTCGTTTATCCTTATTTATGAGATTTATTTACTGGTCTTTTACCTGCCAAGATCTTTTACCACAAGTCTTTTAAAACAGTTCGAAATTATATCTCTAATTCTAGTTAGACGCGTATTTGCCGATATAACCAAAATTGATTTTACCACCGTTAGTATGACAAATATTGACCTAAGGAACTTATTTGTAGATCTATTAGCAGTTCTAGCTTTAGCATTGACCATACTTTTATTTTACAAAGCCAAATCAAAACTAGAAGAAAGCCCCCAAGATAAATTTGATCTCATATTGGAAAAACGCTTCAATAACTTAAAAAAATATGTTTCTACAGCTTTGATAGTGATCCTTGCATGTATAAGCCTTGTGCATCTTGTTGATTTCGTGTTTTCCTCAATTTACGGGGAACATCTAATTCCATCGATGAAGAATGATCTAAACTCGATATTTTACAAAGACTTTTTTACCGCACTCATACTAACAGATGTACTTATTTTATTGCTTTCATATAGCTTTTTTCAAGACTATTTCCGACTGCTGAGAAATACTGGTTTCGTAATCGCCACAATTTTAATCCGTCTTTCTTTTGGCGTAAATGGATTGTTAAATATCATATTAATCCTTTCTTCCGCCGCATTCGGATATGCGATACTGCTGATCTACATTAATTACCGCAATTCGCCGCAAATTGACGAATAATCGTAAAATTCCAGAGACCCCATAAAAGTAATTTTAGATTATCTCTAAAATGAGGATAAATGATACAAAAAGAGCTTTTTTTCTACTTTTTTATCCAAAAATGCTTAAAAAGCACGTTTTATTGAAGTTTTGTGGCCCACAATATTCTATGAACCACTAGTCTAAATCTGCCTATCCATACAATCTATCAAAAACAGTAAAAAACATCGAAAAAGAGCATAAAAAGATCTTTTTTGTGCCTTTTTGGGTCAAAAAATGAGTTTTTTGCGATTATTGACAAATAAAAATCAATAATGTCAAAGCGTAAATAACTGGGAGTATGTATTGCCTAAAAAATATTTTTTCTACATCACAATTTAAGGCTCGCTATTTTCATTAAAAATATGTCCACGTGGAACCTCTAAGGATTATAAAACAAAACAATAATATTAAGTTTATCTGTAAACAACCTTAAATTATCTCATGAATTCTTGGGCTAAAATTATGTAATTTAGAAAAAATAAAAAAAAATGAAAAACTGTTTTTATATATTGTTACTAGCGATTATTTCGTTGACAGGATGTGAATTATTTAGTGATCCATGTCAAGATCTAACATGTTTAAATGGTGGGAGTTGTTTAAACGGAACATGTCTTTGCCCAGATTATTATGAAGGTAAAAATTGCGAACTAGAAGAAAGAGAAAAATACTTTGGGAATTATTCCGGGAATACTACATACAGTGATGGCCAAGGAAACTCAAATACCTATGCAGATTCAAAAGAGGTGTCCTCGAGCAATAAAGGACTTTCATTTTTAGATTTAGACGGCATTTATTCCTCATTAAATACTTCGGGCTCTTTTGAATTTACTATCCCTTCACAAGGAACACTAAATCCTGGGGCTGTAGACTCTTCTTTCTTTTCAGGCTCAGGAACTTTTGGTCAAAATACTGCTAACTGGACAGTTACTGTTGAAAGCAATGGAAATACGGTAACCATGAGTTTTGATGGAAGTAAATAATTCAATTTGAAAAGACTTAATCGTTACCCATAGGCAGGCAATACAGGATGAGTATGCTATGGATTGGGAGACGATACTGGAAAAGGCCTTTTGCTTTGTAGAGTGCTTGCTTTTTTTCCGCTGCTGGACTAATAATTTAGATTGTATTGTGGATTTTGGTTGAAAAAATCAAATTTTCTTACCTTTATTTATCAAGCTTCCCTAGGCCTTCTTTTATAATTTATTTGGTTCCTGTAAAAGAGATCATCACAATTTCGCCATTATTTTCTACAGCTATCGAATATGTTAAATCGTTGCCACTAAAATTACCGGATCCAGAAAAATAAGAATCAGCAAGTGCTGGATTCAGTGGGGACTGCGATGGTATATCAAAAACTCCAGCTGCGTGATGATTCAACACAGCCGAAACCTCCCCATTAAATTTTATATATGCTACCCCTTTATTGCTCGAGGACACCTCTTTTGAATCTGCATAGGTATCCGTGTTTCCTTGAGTGTCAGAATAAGTTGTTGTTCCATTGTAAGTCGCAAAATATTTTTCTCTTTCTTCTAGTTCGCAATTTTTACCTTCATAATAATCCGGACAAAGACATGATCCTTCTATACAAAGTCCGCCATTTAAACAACTTACGCCTTCACAAGGGTCTGCACAGCTAAACAATAACAAAACAGTCAAAAGAAAAGAAAAGAGTTTTTTTGTTTTTATTAAATCAAGTTTGTTCATCAGAATAATCATTTTAGATATTGACTAGTTTTCTTAACTATTGTTTTATGAGCGGAATTGTTTTAATTCCTTGTTGGGATTTTATATGAACTCGGTAAACTCCTTTAGGCCGTTTTCTAATATCAATATTAGTTTTTGTCTCTTGGATAATCAACCTCTCCAGGGGTCTTCCAATGCCATCCATCACAATCATCTCTGAACCGATATATCGTTCAGGAATTTCTATCGTGAAGCATCCATCATTTGGATTAGGATAAAGCTTTGCTTGTAGTAAAAAATTCTCATCAAAGCCAATACCGCTAATCACAAAATTTAAGCTTGTTGAGTCTTTACATGCACCTCTAGTGACAATAAGCCATACTGATGCGTTGGTATCTGGTATGCCCCATGTGATAACCAAACTATCAGTTCCTTGACCTGAAGTTATAACTCCTCCTTTAACCCTCCATTGATATGTATGATTAGAGTCTGATAATATCGTGAGACTATTCATTAATCCCGTGCCAACCCAGCCCAAACCATTAGAAACAACATATGAAGGAACGTATGAATAATGAACTGATATAATTTGAGGAAGAACTACATCTGGAAAAACTGTTACAGCTATTGTATCACTATTAGCAGAACATCCGTTTGTAGTTGTGGCGGTAACAAAATAGTCGCCCGTTGTATTTATAACAGAGGCTTGCAAAGTGTCCCCATTACTCCATAGATAGGTTTGTCCTGCTGCACCTGTTAACGTGACATAATCATAGCTACAAAAGTCTAAAGGACCACTGGCTGTAATACCAGTGTCTGCATCAGGAAATATTGTCGTTGTAAATGCAGCTGTTGTGTCTAAACATCCGTTAGTTGTGGTAACAATAGCATTATATGTGCCTGCCTGATTTATATTAACACTTTGCGTTGTCTCCCCTGAACTCCATAAGTAACTCTGTCCCGCTGCTGCTGTTAATATTACATTATCATGACTACAAAAGTCTAAAGGACCGCTGACAGTAACATTCGTGTCTGCATCATCAAAGACAGCAGTGGTGTAGGTGTCTGTGGTGTCTTTACACCCGTTGGGTGCAGTAACTACGGCAAAATAGGATCCTGCCGTATTAGAAGTAATTGCTTGAGTTGTATCTCCGGTGTTCCATAAGTAGCTATAACCTGAAGCTGCAGTTAATGTGACATCATCATAACTACAGAAGTCTAAAGAACCGCTGGCCGTTACACTCGTATCTGCAGTGGGGAAAATCGTCGTGGCATAAATAGTGGTTGTATCATTACATCCATTGATTGTCGTGGCGATTGCAAAGTATAAACCTGCTTGATTTATTGTAATACTTGGAGTTGTCTCACCTGTCGACCACAAATATAACTGGCCTTCGGCACCCGCTAATATGACATCATCATAGCGACAGAAATCTAAAGGACCGCTGGCTGTTAAACTCGTATCTGCATTGGTGAAAATCGTAGTGGTATAAATAGCTGTTGTGTCAACACATCCGTTGATTGTGTTTATTACGGCATAATAAGACCCGGCTTGGTTTACCGTGATGCTCTGAGTAGTATCACCGGTATTCCAAGAATATGACTGACCTGAAGCCGCAGTTAACGTAACTGATCCTCCATCACAAAAATCTAACGATCCGCTAACAAAAACAGATGTGTCTGGGTTACAAGTGGTTGCCGTTTGTACAAGAGACCAGTGGGTTGTATCTCCTTGAGGCAAGGTCTCTCGAATAGAGAAATCATAATACGTTCCTGAAATAAGACCGCTAAATGTTGCGAAGGTTCCTGTCCCAGATATAACAGTGTAAGAAGATGTTCCGTTCAAAGATATTCTTGCTTCATACCCTGTCGATAATTGATTATTAGAAGTCCAATTAATATCAAATGAGGACTCACTAATGTTAGATGTAGATATTGCGAACGGAGGGCAGGTTCCCCATCTTGGAAGGTTTGTGGCAGCTAAAGCGCTATTTGAAGAGAAATTACTGGGTAAAGAAGAGATATTCGACACACACCATGGTGTCAAATCTTGATTGAATACAGTCGCTCCATTAAACAATTTTGTCATGTTGGTTACATTGCTAACATCCCATGAACCAATATCTTGATTAAAAGAACCAGCGTTATCAAACATGCGCCATATATCAGTTACGCTGCTGACATCCCAGCTCCCAATATCTTGATTGAACACACTGGAGTTCCAGAACATTCCATACATATCAATCACCGCTGCGGTATTCCAAGAAGAAATGTTTCCATTAAAAGAAGTGGCTCCGCTGAACATTTCTTTCATACCAATAACTGCTGAAGTATTCCAACTATTACCATTTGTATTGATATTTTGATTAAAAGAAGTAGCGTTTTGAAACATTTCATTCATGTTAGTTACTGATGAGGTATTCCAAGAAGAGATGTATTGATTAAAGGAAGATGCTAATTCAAACATAGCCAACATATTATTTACTGCAGCGGTATTCCAAGAAGAAATGTTTTGATTAAAAGCAGAAGCTGCATAAAACATCCTTTGCATATTAGTAACAGCAGCGGTATTCCAACTTCCTATATTTTGATTAAATACAGAAGCATTTTGAAACATACTCGACATATTAGTTACAGAAGAGGTATTCCAATTCGATATATCTTGATTAAATGCGCTCGCTCCGCCGAATATCCCACCCATATCCGAAACGTTACTCACGTCCCAAATCCCTATTGCTTGATTAAATAGGGTGTCTAGGCTCAAACTGCTCATGTCTGTGATTTTAGAAGTACAATACTTCGTGAGGTCTTGATTCTTTGCTATTGCGGTATCTAAACCGCTTCTATCTACGACATAATGGGATGTTCCTTGAAAAGTAAAAGTATCACCAACACTTAAAACATCGCACTCTAGGCAGCCGTCTGAATTAATCGATTGAGCAAATAAGGGGCTACTTAGAAAAATAAGAAAGAAAAGCAAATATTTTTTCATTGCTCGAAGGTAGTTATCTCCCATTGTTTCAAACTCTAAGAAATCTATATGTTTTATGACAAAAAGCCCCGCGTATAGCAGGGCTCTTTTAAAATATGTTTGACAACGATTTGCTTATTGTAATACAACAGGTAGAGTCTTTATTCCATTATTGGTCATTATTTGAACACGATATACACCCTTAGGCCTATCACGAATATCTACAGAAGTTTTTATGTCTTTAACAATTAATGTATTGACCACTCTGCCAACTCCATCAATTATATTCATCTCTGAGCCGACGCATTCTTCTGGGATGAATACCGTAAAGTAGCCATCATTTGGGTTCGGATATAGCTTAGCTCCCGACATTGCATCCTCTTCAAATCCAATTCCACTAATTGCAAAGTTTACACTTGTAGAATCTGAGCAAACGCCATTGGAGATAACAAGCCATACCGTTACACTTGTATCGGGTATCCCCCAGTTCACAACCAAAGTATCTGTTCCTTGTCCCGAAACAATAGAACCACCTTCCACACTCCATTGATAAGTCTGGGTAGAGTCTAAAGCAATTGTGAATGTTGTCGAAGACCCAGTTGCCACCCAACCAAGTCCATTAACCACAATCTGAGGAACAACAATATCTGGAACTACAGTAATGGAAGTAGTATCACTATTTCCATTACAACCATCATTAGTGGTTGCCGACAAGTAATAATTTCCAGTAGTATTTACAATTATTGCTTGGCTTGTTTCTCCATTACTCCAAAGATAGCTCTGGCCCGGAGCTGCAATTAGAACTGCTGAATCACTGGTGCAGAATAAAGTTTGAGTAACTACAACAGACGTATCAGGGTCTGCAAAAATACTCGTTGAATAAACTGCTGAAGTATCTACACATCCATCTATTGTCGTTGCCGTGAAACTGTACGAACCAACTTGAGATGTAGTAATACTTTGTGTAATCGCTCCGTTGCTCCAGATATAAGTCTGACCTGCAGCTGCGGTAAGTGTAACATCTTCATAGCTACAGAAGTCTAAAGAACCACTAGTTGATACAGAAATGTCTGCATCTACATAGTTTGTAGTAGTATAAATTGCCGTCGTGTCTATACAGCCGTTGCTGGTTGTAACTGCAGCATAGTATGGTCCCGCTTGACTAACCGTAATACTCTGAGACGTGTCTCCTGTACTCCACATGTAACTCTGACCTGCAGTCGCCGTTAACGTAACATCTTCATAGCTACAGAAGTCTAAAGAACCACTGGCAGTAACGCTTGTATCTGGATCCGCAAAGACTGTCGTTGTATACGTTGCCGTAGTATCTACACAACCGTTTGCTGTGGTTATTACAGCACGGAAGGATGATGCGTTAGAACGAGTAATACTGGCCGAAGTATCCACAGTAGCAACCCACTGGTTACCGAGTAATTCTTGCCATTGGTAATGTTGACCAGAAGCTGCCGTAAGGGTGACGTTGTCTCCATTACAGAAGTCTAACGAACCACTGGCAGTAACGCTTGTATCTGGATCCGCAAAGACTGTCGTTGTATACGTTGCCGTAGTATCTACACAACCGTTTGCTGTGGTTATTACAGCACGGAAGGATGATGCGTTAGAACGAGTAATACTGGCCGAAGTATCCACAGTAGCAACCCACTGGTTACCGAGTAATTCTTGCCATTGGTAATGTTGACCAGAAGCTGCCGTAAGGGTGACGTTGTCTCCATTACAGAAGTCTAACGAACCACTGGCAGTAACGCTTGTATCTGGATCTACGTATTCCGTTGTACTAAATGTCGCCGTTGTGTCAACACAGCCTGAAGCCGATGTAACTACCGCATAGAATGATCCTGTTTGCGTAATTGAAGTGCTCTGTGTTGAATCTCCATTACTCCATAAATAAGTTTGGTTTGAAGCGCCAGTATTAGAAGAATAATGAACCGTTCCATTCCAACAACGAGGTGAGAACGATGGTGAAGGGTAAGGTCCACCTAAACCCTCTGTAACGGTCAACACACTATTACTAAACCATGTGGACACACCTGCTGTTCCTGCTCCATTGGTATACTGAACACTTCCGCTAGTAATACCTACATAGAAACCATATGTTTCTCCTGCAGGAATGGTTACTGTCACTGGGCAATAACCTGTTGCAGCATTAGCCGTTAGATTAGTAACTGCAGTCCCTGCTGGTATCCATGAAGACGCTGACTGTGTTGTATAATCTCCAGGAGTACTATAAACTTGAACCGTTACACCAGTAGCGGAAGAGCCACCAGAGCCCGGTCCTTGAGAGAATCCTGTAATGGCCAATGGGGCACCTGAGGTATTTACAATATTGAACATGTTTCCTGCAGAGCCATTTCCTCCTGGAATCGGTCCAACCAATGAGTCAGCCGTAAGTGTAACTCCCGACAAAGTAAGTGTGTCTCCACTACAGAACGCCAAAGGTCCACTTGCAACAACTCCAGTATTTGGATCTGGTAAAATTGAAGTGGCATACGTTGCAGTAGTCTCAGAGCAAACCCCATAAGGAGTTGTGAGCGTAGCAAAGTATGAACCTGCTTGATTTACCGTGATACTTTGAGTCGTGTCCCCTGTGCTCCATAGATAACTGTAGCCCGCAGAAGCTTCCTCGATCTCATTTTTCAATATGGTACCTGTAGAGTTCGCAACAAATGTCGCTGGAATTGTCACTAAACTTCCATAATAGCCTGGTAACATCCCAAAGGTCCCTCCTCCGGCAGCAGCATCATTATATGCATTATATACAACAACTCCAGAAGCTCCCGCCAATTGAGCCAAATATGCCTTCCATCCAAATTGACAAGTTCCTCTTGAGATGAGAACTACTTTACCCTGAATTTCTGGATTATTCACAACTCCAGTAGAATCGCAACCACACAAGCTCTGTGGGAAAGAATATCCATAATCCGTATTCATGCCTGACGAACCATCATTCATTAAGACCAAAGTGTCTGTGATCGAAGCGTTAGAAGAAATACCCCAAAGAGGTCCAGTTGAACATGCGACTGAAGGCGCATCGTTTGACCACAATGTGACGCTCGACAATGTGCCTGGGGATGTTCCTGAAGAGTCTGCTGTAGCCAAGCCTAATCCTTCATCAAAAGACCATTTCCCAATTACATCTGTATTTATTGAAAGAGGTATACAATTTGCATATGAGGTGACCTCGCTTGCTGTCATTTCACCGTCCCAAACTACTAAATTATCTATAGTTCCATCGTAGCGATTCGTTGTAGCTGTGGAGCTTAAGCATCCTACCATAAATTCTTGAGTTGGAATAGAATTGTTTAATGCAATATTCCCTGAAGCCTCCAACGTGCCGTTAACATAAGTCTTAGCCTGGCCAGTCGACGATATAGTGACAGCTAACCTCTGCCACTGATTCAGCGCTACAGAATTGTTTGTTGTCAGAGCATTAGTTCCATTACCTGCGACTACTATTTTTCCAGAAGGATTGATACTTATAAAAAAGCTACATAATCCCACATTAAAGTTAACATAACGAGCTAGTAAAATACCTCCATAACTATCAGGCTTGATGTCCAATAAAAATGAACGACCCTGAGAACTACTTACGGCTAAAGCGCCTGATGTGCCTAATGACATAAAATCATTAATAGAGCCATCCATATCTATTGAGGAGACATTATTGGTCGTAGAAGTATTTATATCCTTTGCAATCGTGTTTGGATATCCTCCTGAATGATGAGGAGGCTCCATGACCGTAAAGGTGCTATCTATACTAACAACAGGGGATAATCGAGAGGCTGCCGTCATTGTGACAGAACCTCCTGCACAGAAATCAAGAGGGCCATCTAAAGATAATATTGTATCGACTTCAGATCTAACAACTACACCTGTAGATGCGAATGGACCCATGCACAGCTCTCTCACCGTCCATTCATATGCATATGACACATAAGATTGATTCGCATAATCTACTGAGTCAATCGAAATAACATTCGATAAAGTGTAAGGATAAGATGCTCCAGTAACAGCTCTGTGCAGTGAGCCTGTCGAACCATGAGAAAAACTCATATTCATAAAGTACTCTCCTGGCATAATAGCCAATCCAACATATACCTTGTGTGTGCCTGCTGCAGTCAGCGAAATCAGTTCTGACTGCTGCATTGTGGCTCCCTGGTTTCCTGAGGATATATTGCCCATAGCCTCGGAGATGTTTACTTTAAAATCTATAGCTCCATTGGACTTTACAGTTACTGAATCAATAGTTAAAGGAGATTGAACGCTAAACCAAGATCCGTTATTTGAGCTATCAAAGCCTCCAAATAAGTTAGCCGAAGGACCCACTTTTTGGGATTGTAATGAATCATTTTTAGTAAAATAACGAACCAAAAGCCCTTGGAATCTATCAACAAGACCCAGATCGTAGGTAGACCCAGTATGAACAACACTTGAAGAATTTGAATAACTTTCATAATCCATCCATAACATTTCAAAATCAGTATTCATTGTTTGGTCGGTTAAAACAACATTTTGAGGCCCACATATTCTTGCTGTAGGCACATATGGTGGGGGAATTACTTGCACTGCAGCACACTTGTCTAGGTTACAGTTCGCAACTCCTTTTCCAAAGACAGTCCCTGGTGACCATGACGATCCTGAATTATTTCCCTGACGATAGTCAATAGTATCTCCTTCAGCATTTGTCAATAACCATCCCATTTCATAAGGATATCCTCCCGGATTCGTCCCAACAACTCGAAGCGAATCACCCGCGCAGACATTTCCATATTCTACAAGTGTATCACCAGTAATGAAGTTTGTCCCGAAAAATTCAACAGGAGTCCATTGTCCAGCAACATTTTTTTGCTCTATGGCGATCTCTCCGCCGTTCCAACCATCTCCATAAGAATCGTACAATGTGGCTGTGATAGAACACTGGAAATATGGGGCACAGAAGTTAGTATTAAATACTACAGGCATAGCCCACGCTGCGGTGTCTCCAATAGTACAAATTTCACGAACACTCCATTCATATTGCGTACCTGAAGTCAATCCTCCTATAGAAGCAGCCGTTCCGGTTCCATTCGCGTATGACCAATTGGCATTTCCATCATTTATTGCATATCGAACTTGGTAACCAATCGCTGCGGAGTTGCCTGCGGTCCAGCTAAGATCAGCTGAATTTGAAGTAATATTTGCTGACGCCAATGCGGTCGCAGGGAAGCAAGTAATTGCTTTTCCTACTGAAACATCATCTATTGCGGCATCCTGTTGGAAAGAAGATGCTTTGATCACTCTAAATGCAATCATTACTGTGCTATTTGCATAACTAGATAAGTCCGTAAAATGTGTTGCCCAAGGATCAGATTGATTGGCCATAGTAGATGTAACCGAATCAATCGTTGCAAAACTTGCTCCACCATCTGTTGAAACATCGATATAAATCGCATCCTGATTGCTTCCGTGCATATGATAAGCAAATGAAAGTTGTGGGCTTAGTGTAGACAGTGTTAATGTGGGCATTTTTACCAGAGCTGGATATCCGGTTCCACCTCCAGAGGATTCAAAATAAATATAATTTGATCCGCTGTTTGCTACCAAAGGACCTGTTCCTGATGATGGCGTTCCACCAGAATTAATCTGCCAAGGGTATGAAGCTTGAGTTGGTTCTACTTTCCAACAATTATCCCATGTGCCTGTATTATATCCAGATGGGTTCGCCAACCAATTAGTACCATCAAAGTTTTCTAAATATGGCGTGGCTTGAGTTACTGTAATCGAAGAACACAACGTTCTAAATGTCACCGGAATGCTCCATACTGAGGTATCACCAACAGCACAGATTTCTCTAACTTGAACAAAGTATTCCGTATCTGCATTCAACCCAGATATTGACCCCTGAGATAATCCATTAGATCCAATATATGTTTGGTTGTAGTAACTATAATTCTGTGTCCCAATTTCAGCAACTCTTGCTTCGAATGCAATAGCTGTATTTACAGTGTTAAAATCAAAATAAAAGAACGATGATGAAATATTGTAAGTGCTGATTCCGCTTGGCTCAAAACAGATCGGAGTAAAAGTATATTCATCCGCTCCGATGTCTGGAGTAGTAGTAGAACGCGTATCGCCGTCGATGTCTGTCGCTAAACCTACAGGAGTTCCTGCATTGTCCGCATCTTGTCCCCTCGTGTGAAGATCAGTCAATGGATTCACAAACATTGGGTCTCCAGAAACAGAGTTTGCGTCTTGAGAAGTTGTTGCTTTCCAAACACTATCGTTCATCGTTGTGCCACCGTAATTGAATGACGCTGTATTTGTACTGAAGAATAAATTGTTATCCGAAGTAAAATAAGCAGGAGCTCCAGCTGCAGTAGCAGTCTGAACAACCATTACCATTCCGCCGTTTAAGTTGGCAACAATATTGTTTTTAAGGCTAAGGCCTCCTGGAGTAAAGTAACTCGTTGAAGTAGAAGCGTTCATATAAAACAAACGTGAATTGGTCAATGAACCTCCATTGGCAGCAATTGAATTGTGATGGATGTCAACGTTCGCCACGTGAAATGGGTAAACACCATAAAGAGTACCCGTGGTACTTGTGGTATTCAACGAGATCATGTTATTGCGAACCTTAGCACGGTTTGTTGCAGAAGCATTGATGTAAGCTAAGTAGATACCATAGTTGTATGACGATCCCCAACCTTCAATCGTGTTGTTCTCGATCGTTACATCGGTAAACTTCTCTGTGGTAGCAGATCCGGAACCTCCAAGTCTAATACCATAATAATTTCCTTCAAAATGGTTGTTGCTAATGGTTGCCTTCATGTTACCGGTCGCTCCAGAAGTAGGAGGCGCACTGTATACATAAATACCATATGCTCCGTCGTTCACTTGGTTGCCCTGAACGTCTAGCTCTAGAACAGGGTAGTTAACGTAGTTACGAACACCATTGGTGACTAGAGAGTTGATGACATTGTCATGGACCTTTGAATACCTCGCATAGGAGGTATAAAAACCATAATACGTTGCATTGATAGTGTTGTCCTCGATAAAAACAGAGTCGGCACCAGAACCTGCACCGTATCCGGATCCATACACATAAACTGCGTATGAAACTGAATCAAACACATTGTCCTTAATGTGCCAATTTCCTTCTGCCATTGCAGGGAAAGAATAATATAGACCAGCATAGTTGGTAGACGTGGAACTCACCGTAGCGCCTATAAGGTGACAGTTGGTAAGATTAAAATCTGCAACGTTACCTGTATAGTTTACCAATTGAGCGTAAGAAGAACCTCCACTTGTAATGGTAAGGTTATCCAAAGTGACATAATCCGCTCCATCAAGTCGTAGAGTCCAATTATCAGATGATCCTAATGGAGTGTAAGTAAGAACCGCAGGAGAAAATGCATTTCCTATATCGCCGAAAAAGGTGATTGTATTGATGCTTGACGCTCCTGTAACGGCCGTAAGTGTCACCTGCTCTGTGTAGGTTCCCGACGCAACATTGAACGTAACTGCACCGCCCACTCCGAGACTGTTCAGATCTGCAACAGCAGAAGCAAAGGAGGTGTAATTTCTTGCTCCAAAACTGTTAGCGTTAATGGTATAACCACCACTCAATGGAGTTGTGGAAACCCACGGCGCTGGGCAAATTGTATCTGTCGCACACGTTCCAAAACAAAACATTAAAGTTGTGTCTTGAGTGAATGAAGGCAAGGTTCTGTCGTCCCAATTGCTAGGGTCAGAACACGGTAACCCTTGAAGGGTTTCTTTTGTATTCCAATCCGTACTATTCGATGGACTATTTAGGAAAATGAACTTTCCTCCTCCAGCGCCACTTAATGTATCTGTGCCTTCATATACACCATTTCCATCAGGATCCGTCAACTGAACTGCCGTTGCTCCACCAATAATTCCGCCACCAGCGTAGATACCATTAGTGCCGACAGTAATATTTGCAGCACTGACTTTAAAAGTAACAACATGGGATGTTTGAGCATAACCTAACAAAGGCAGGGCAAACATTAATAAAGTGAAGATATTTTTCATGTTAAGAATAAGATTTCTCATTGAGTTGAATTTGGTATTTAGGTATTTAAAACTATTGAATTACTACACTGAGTGTCTTGATTCCCTTAGAATTAATAATCTGTATTCGATAAGTTCCTTTTGGTTTATCGCTAAGGTCAAAGCTCTGTTGAGCTGAGGTTATTTCTCCTTCAGCAATTGAACGTCCGATCAAGTCTACGACTTTGTATGTCGAGCCTATATTCTCTTCGCTCATTCTTACAGCAAACCGTCCGTCATTAGGGTTTGGATACAACTGCATTGATCCCATATTGTCGGTATCTATTCCTACTCCACTAATCGTGATATTGATTCCTGTAGAGTCACTACAAACACCATTTGAAACAATCAACCAAATAGTCAGATTACTGTCTGCTGGACCCCAGTAAACATCTATACTATCTGTTCCTTGGCCATTGAGAATAAACGCTCCCTGGCTTACACCCCATTGGTATGAATAATTACTGTCAGCAACTACTGTAAACGAAGATGTCGCTCCTGAGGTCACCCAACCCAGACCATTGGAAACAATCTGTGGCATGACAATGTCAGGGACAACGGTAATGCTTACTGTGTCACTCACCCCAACACATCCATCTGTTGTTGTTGTCGTTAAGTAATAATCTCCCGTAGTGTTTACAACAATAGACTGTGTTGTCTCTCCTGTATTCCAAGAATAGACCTGATTTATATCAGCCGACAGTGTCGCAGAATCGCTAGCACAGAACAATGTCTGACTTACCGAAATACTCGTATCGGCATCCGCAAAGACATTAACAAATTTTGGCATTGTGCTTCCAACACAGCCATCGTTGGTTGTAACCGTCGCAGAGTAATTGCCTGAAGTGCTTGCCGTAATGGATTGCGTTGTATCTCCCGTATTCCATAAATAGTTCTGTCCACTTACGGCGGTGAAAGTAACAGATCCTCCATTACAGAATGACAATGATCCACTTGATGTAACACTTGTGTCTGCACCGATGAATGAGCTTGTCACAAGAGTTGCCGTAGTGCCTACACAACCATCTGCAGTTGTCACTGTTGCAGAATATGATCCTGCTTGAGAAACAGTAATACTTTGTATGGTCGATCCATTGCTCCATAAATATGTCTGTCCTGCGGCGGCAGTCAATGTGACTGATCCTCCATTACAGAATGACAATGGTCCGCTAGTCGTTAACGTAGTGTCTGCTGCTGCAAATACAGAAGTGGCATATACGCCTGTCGTTGCGATACAACCATTACTCGTCGTAACTGTTGCAGAGTATGATCCTGTCTGAGAAACAGTGATACTTTGTGTGGTCGCTCCATTGCTCCATAAGTATGTCTGTCCTGCGGCGGCAGTCAATGTGACCGATCCTCCATTACAGAATGACAGTGGCCCACTTGCAGTCACGGAGGTATCAGCATCAGCAAAGACCGTAGTCGTATATATCGCCGTCGTATCTACACAACCATTAACCGTTGTAACTGTTGCAGAATATGATCCTGCTTGAGAAACAGTAATACTTTGTGTAGTCGCTCCATTGCTCCATGAGTAAGTCTGACCAGACGCTGCAGTCAATGTAACCGATCCTCCGTTACAGAAGTCCAATGAACCACTGGCGGTAACACTCGTGTCTGCATCGGCAAAGACCGTAGTCATATATGTAGCCGTCGTATCTACACAACCATTAACCGTTGTAACTGTTGCAGAATACGATCCCGCTAGAGAAACAGTAATACTTTGTGTGGTCGATCCATTGCTCCATGAGTATGACTGACCTGCGGCGGCAGTGAGTGTAACTGATCCTCCATTACAGAAATCCAATGAGCCGCTAGCGGTAACACTTGTGTCTGGGTCTGCAAAGACTGTCGTTGTATACGTAGCTGTAGTATCTGTACAACCGGCATTTGTAGTAACAAGAGCCTGATAAGAGCCCGATTGGTTAACCGTTATACTCTGCGTTGTCTCACCCGTATTCCAAATATAATTATGGCCTAATGCCGCAGTCAATGTCGCTGACCCTCCATTACAGAAATCCAATGAGCCACTGGCTGTAACCGCAGTATCTGCGTCTGGGAAAAGAGTTGTGGTGTATGATGCTGTAGTATCAATACAACCGTTTACACTGGTTACTACTGCATAATATGATCCAGCTTGGTCAACAGTTATACTTTGAGACGTGTCTCCTGTGCTCCACATGTAACTCTGACCTGCGGCAGCAACTAAGACAAGGCTCTGATCACTGCAGAAGGTTAATGATCCATTAACAATCACTGATGTATCGGCGCTAGAATAATCAACGGGCACAACAGTAGAGTCAAGAACAACAACTCCATCAGGATAAATTGCGGAAAACCAATATGTTCCTGGAGCTGACACGGTTAATGTATTTGTCGTATCTCCGGTATTCCAAACAACATTTGAAACATCATTTCCGGCAACTAAATCGATTGAAGCACCGCTACACTTTGGAGATTGTAGATCTGTTAATGCATCTACAGGTGAGGCTTCAGAACAACTACTCAAGTGAAAGGCAGTTAAGGTGTCATTTGTTGAAACTATATACATACGATTTCCATATGAACTAGCAGTTGCTGAATTGTATGTACTAGAACAATTAGAGGTCATCTTATCTTGAGGATCGTTCCAACTATTTCCATTGATAAATTTATACTCAATAGAGTCTCCGATAATTAAAAGTTGTGTCCTTTCATAAATCAAATCTCCATCAGGATCTGTCATTGAGATCGTATTGGGCTGCCAAGAATTCCATGATCCAGCTAAATGAACACCTTTGGAAGAATCGATGGGTTGGTTTCGCATATCTACTCTAAATGTGATTTGCGCGGTCTCTAAATAGATTGTGTCCTTTAATGAACATCCATCTGCGTCAGTTGCTGAAACCCAATAACTCATGCGAGAATTCCAGTTTCCATAATTTGAGTAGGGCGAAATAGATTGTGCTGTATCACCTGTACTCCATAAAACAGAAGTATAATTTCCTGGAAAATCAAGGGTCACATTAGAAATTGAATTGCCCGCAGTAATTGTTTGAATGATTGAAACTCTTGCCTGCTTGAAATCACAAAGAGAAGCATCACTTTCGTAAGCTCCGAGATCAACCTTACCATTCACATCTGGGCGGTTCACGCCATACAGGTCCGTGTAGTAAGTCTCGTTTAAATCACCAATATTATGATGGTCGTCAAGTAAGGATAATCGGTAATCTCCATTCGCGGAGTCGACAAAATAGACTGGTAACGTGTCACATGATACAGCTGATATTGAGGCCGTTGGGCTGTATATAAGTGCTGCCGGAATTACTGGTAATCTAGAATTACGTATATGAATTTCACCACCCCATCCAGCAGTGTCCGGATCCAAGCTTATGCTAGCGCCAGCCTTTTCGACGACAATATTATTTACAAAATCAAACTCGTGACCCGTGGGTGGTTGTTGATAAAGTTTTCCTGAAAGATTTACGATCGTAGAATTATAAATACGATGGGTAAGTCCATTTGAGAGAACATTGCTATATCCATTGACGTCAAATAATGTATTGTAGAAATTTGCCCACATTCCATTGTCCACGTGGATCATCGTATTCTTTTGCTTATCATTCCTCAAGAATTCGCAATTTATAAAAGTTAAGCCTCCGCCTCCAGCGTAATAGTCTCCCCCTTGCGGTGCAAAACCATCTTTAAAGTCGCAGGACTCAACTGTGATTCTATCTCCAGTATTTCCCCAAGCGTAAAGCAATCCTCCACGTTGGCTGTTGTATTGAGTAGAGCTGGCATATCCATTGCGGAAGGACAGATACTTTAAGAGAATTCCTGTACCTAAAACTTCAGCTGATCTTACCGAATCGTATCCTGTTATAACCGGTCTACGCAGCGAATCAAGACCTTGAATTGTCAATCCAGAAAATCCATTAATTCCCTCATCTATTTTAAATGGAGCAAAGACTCCCGGTCCAACAAGAATAACGTCTGAAGTGTCTGAAGCATTAATTGCGTCTTGAATTTCCGCAAACATAGCTTCAGGTCTTGCGTTTATTTGAATACCATTGGGGTCTCCATAATGAACAGTCCCGTTCCAACACCTTGGGTTGTTAGTTGGGTTTGGATATCCTCCACCAAGACCTTCAGTAACCGTTAATGCGCTGTTACTAAACCATGTAGTAACCCCGGCAGTTCCCACGCCATTTGTATATTGAACGGAACCAGATGTTCGCCCTACATAAAAACCGTATGTCGCTCCTACTGGTATAGTTACAGGAGTTATTGAACAATATCCTGTCGCTGCATTAGCCGTTAAGTTTGTTAGCGCCGTACCTACCTGACTCCATGAAGAAGAAGATTGTGTTGTGTAATCTCCAGGCGTACTATAAACCCGTATAGTAACATTAGACGCTGAGCTATTTCCATAAGCGGGGCCTTGAGAAAACCCTGTTATTTCTAGTGGCTGTCCTGATGTATTAATTATGTTAAACATATTTCCTGTTGATCCATTTCCTCCAGGTATCGGCCCAACTAATGAGTCTGCTTGGATTTTAGATACATAAAGTGTATCTAGATTCACCACATATGAAGAGTCTTGAATTGTGTCACCGAAGAAATCGAATGTTACTTTTATCTGACCTTCATACCCGTTAAGTTCAATTTTATTGGCATTTGTAACACCATTACTCCAATCTCCAATGGTTCCATTACTTGTCGCTACAAGAACAGAATCTCCACCATAAAAAATAGAGTCTGGAAGTAAGTCTTTAGTTATTATACCCAGGTAATTTTGGCCATAGTTAACAAATCCTTTCAGTGCATCATCGTACTCATCGTGAATTGCAGAAATATTTTTAGGATTAGCGCCATTAGCGATTTCTGCGGTAGTTGTTGGACCCCAGTAATTGTATTTAGCATCTTGAATGGTAGCAACAGACTTTGAAACAAGATTAGTAACATCGTGCCCATTATTTTCATAAATATTATTAGCATTTATAACAGCTGTTACGTTCCCATCAATAGTAACTCCTCCAATACCCAGGGTGAGGCCCGTACTGTTCGGGTTGCTCCAATTACCGTTATACCTAATCGTATTGTTTTTAAGAGTATCTGTTCCTGGGTAGTTGGCGCTTGCATTGAGATAAACCCCATTAAATTGTGAGCCGTTCCAAGAGTACCTTCCCGCATGTTCAATCGTATTACCAATTATCTTTGCGCTACCATTTTCTTTGTGAATGCCATTATAATACGTAGAGTCTATCGTATTATTTTCAACCAGCCATTGACTTGCTTGATCTGAATAGAGTCGCACTCCATAGTTTAACCCTCTCAAGTTATTATTACTTATTTCAAATCGAGCCCCTTGACTGCCCGACCTGATATCAAGACCCTCTCCTTGAATATTCCAGCCCCGAATCGTATTATTCGACACTTTTACTTTTGTGCTATCTAAAGGAAGTCCGTAATTATAATAGCGAACATAGATCTTAGCGCTGTTATTTCTATGAATGGTATTGCCTGAAACATCTATTGTTGCAGACTTTTGCGGGACGCTAGTGCTGGCCTCACTACTTCCATAAATCTCTACATACCCAAAATCAATATTATTGTTCTTAAAATGGAGAAGCATAGGGTGTGGCGTGCTTGAGTTTCTTTGATCTCCCGAGACATAAATACGGAATGGGCTCATGCCACTGCCACCAGTATATTGATTGCTTTTGAAGTTATTATTTTCAACTTTTTTGTACGAACTCCTTCCATAAGAATAAAGCCCCGCGTTGTGTACTCTGTTATTAACAAATTCTAAAGGACGAAAAGCCCAGTATTCAGAACAGTAATACGCATCACCACCCGCTTGGAAAACAGAATTATGAACCTTTATAGAATCTGGAGACAAGGAATTACCCCATCCATAATCAATACCATTAACCGTCTGTGAAGCATAATCATAAGCAGAAACACCCTTTATGTAATGAGCCACTCTCGCATAACTAAGATCTACCGCTCCAACTTTATCCCAGTTGCCCGAATAACTCGATGGCTGTTCATTTGTGTTTGCATCATATGAAACAATACCAAACCAATCTCCTGCCGATGGGTTTTGTGCATTCGAAATAAAATACACTGAATCTGTTGCATTACCATTCGCCTTAAGCTTTCCAGAAACACGGATCTCAATCCTGTTTTGATCCTCTCCTGAGGATAAATCATCGGACTTTGCCTTAAAACGAACGTTTACACCTGGCTCAATAGTAAGTGTAACAGAGTCTGGAACGATCACATCGCCCGTTAAGAAGTAAGGACTGTTCGCTTTTGTCCACGTCGTATTGCTCATAATAAAGCCCGAAGTAACCTCTGTCATGCCATAGAAAGACGTGGCTGT
>Ga0302114_10000354_pt1 | contig 32256 bp, 22 predicted proteins | sample AG5_Surface_MG_FD_203107 | JGI IMG/M metagenome (GOLD analysis project Ga0302114, IMG submission 203107) | Marine microbial communities from Western Arctic Ocean, Canada - AG5_Surface | ecosystem: Environmental > Aquatic > Marine > Oceanic | place: Canada: Western Arctic Ocean | collected...
GATGACTGATTCCCCATACGAGCCGATTTTTCGGGTTGGCACACTGTTGGCACCGCCGCTGTTCACTTCACAACCTCGGGGCGCCGGCACACTCACTCATGGACTGCCTGCGCCCCGCGCTGAAGAAGCGCAAGCGGTACGTCCCAGGTGATCTGGATGAATTGTTGGGCGGGTCGGCGACCCCGGTGACCCCGGTATTCAGTGTTCCGAGCGAGACAGTCGCCGGTCAGATCCCGGGCGTCACGCCAAAGTCCGTGACGTTCCCGCGCGGAAGCAAGTGCCAGAGGGTCGTCGGCTCCGCTGACCCGAAGATCGACAGGACCCCGATCGATCTCCCGTGCCACTGCGACGGGTGCGGCAGGTACATCCTCACCGCGAGGCACAACTGCAAGGCGTGCGAGGATTACGACCTCTGCGCGCCGTGTTTCGTATCGTTGGAAGGGGATGGAGGATTGACGCACGAGCACGGTGCGGAGAGCTTCGAGGTTCAAGACTGGACCGAGGAGGAGGAGGAGCTGGCGTTGCGAGAGGCTATCGACGCGATGGCGGGACACGCGACTCCCGCGACGACCGGCGGAGCGAGGCCCATCGACCGGGAGAGGGAGGAGGACGTAGGCGGTGGAGGAGGGCAGGCTCTCGTTTTCCTGACGCCCATCGGCAGCACCCAGGGGAGCACGCCGGGAGCCACCGATGCGGCGTGTGAAGACCGGCCGCGGGCCGAGGACACCACCACGAACGTGAGAGCGTCATCGCAGTGACGGCGATGAATAGGTAGACGGACGACTAGCGACGTAGCGACATAGGCACACCATTGAACATAGGCACGACCACCGCGCACACTCGACGTTCATCTTAACTTTCTTGCCAGCTCCGAGAAACCTCCCGCCATTATTGTCGGCGATATGGGAAGGAGTAACGGCGGCAGGGGCGGCAGGGGCGGCGGGGGCGGACCTCCACCGCCCCCTCCCGGTGGCCGCGGTCTCGGTGGGCGTCTCACCTCCGGCCAGAGGCCCGTCACCGAGGGCACGCGAATCGCGATCGACGTACAGCTGGCGCGGTTCAAGGCTTCGGACGAGGAAGAGATCGTCTTCCCACCGGACATGAGCAACCACGACAGGGCGGTGGTGCACGCCGAGTGCAAGAAGCTGGGGCTCAAGTCCAAGAGCCACGGCAAAGGGGAGAACCGCAAGGTTCACGTCACCAAGCCCAAGGAGTTCAAGCCGCAGGACCACGAGGTGAGTTGAGCTCCGCTTGAACCCTCCCGCGGGATGCGTCTCCGAAATTCGGCACCGACACCAACCCTAAACCCCGGAACGCGACTCCTCCGATACACCCTCGATCCATCCCCCGGGCCCCGTACCGTACACCATCCCTGACCTTTCCGACGATCGATCCACGCGCAGGAACTTCACCCCCTGGACCTGCACCCGGAATCCATCGCGGCACTCGCCGATCACTTCGCGCGCCATCCACAGACCCATCGCGAACTCCAGATCGCAGCCGAAGGATCCCTGGAATCCGCGTGGGACGACGTCGAAGCCGACGACGGCCACGGGCACAAGCGCGGCAGGCACGGCGACGGCCACAAGGCCCCGCCGCCGCTGAAGATGAAGCCGCACGGCAGCATCACGCCGGAGCAGGCGGCATCGAGCGCCGCCGCGTTGGCCCAACGGATCGCGGCGGATCAATCGCTGATTGAGATTCAGCGGAAACGAGCGGCGCTCCCCGTGGACGAGTTCAAGCCCGCGATCCTCGAGGCTGTCAAACACAGCCAGGTGGTCCTGGTGGCGGGCGCGACGGGATGCGGTAAGACGACGCAGGTGCCGCAGTACCTCATCGACGACGCCTGGGCCCGCGGGAAGGGCGCCGCGATCATGTGCACGCAGCCGAGGCGCATCTCCGCCGTCACCGTGTCCGAACGCGTGGCTAATGAGAGGGGCGAACAGATCGGAGCCGGTAGCGTGGGATACCAGATCAGGCTCGAGACCAAATCCAGCGCGGAGTGCGTGTTGATGTTCTGCACCAACGGCGTGTTGCTGCGCAGGCTCACCAGCCCCGGCGCTGATAAGATGCTCGAGTCGCTTTCGCACATCGTCATCGACGAGCTGCACGAGCGCGATCTCTTTGCCGATTTTCTGACGATCGTCCTTCGCGGGGTCTTAGCCAGGCACCCGCACTTACGTCTGGTGCTGATGTCCGCGACGGTCCGCGAGGACCTGTTCAGCGAGTACTTCGGTGGGTGCCCCGTCATCAGGGTGCCGGGATACACCCACCCGGTGGCGGATTACCACCTCGAGGATATACTGAGTCTGGTCGGGTACGGCGGCGGCGGCGGCGGCGGGGTCCACGACTTTGTCCACACGGCCACCGCGGACCCGGACGGACCGGAGGGGCAGGCCACGCAGGCCGCGGTGATGCGCGCGTTTCTGGAAGGAACCGATGAATCCTTCGATTCCCTTCTGGACACCGTCCGGGGAGTCGGGAGCACGAGCGGCGTCGAAGAGCGGGCTCTGGTGGGCGTCACGCACGCGGGGACGGGCGCCACCGCGCTCATGGCCGCGGCGGGTAAAGGCCGGCACATGGAGGTGTCGCAGCTCATCGGCATGGGCGCAGACCCGACGCAAAGGTCGCGCGACGGTTCATCTTCCGCGGACTGGGCCAGGCGGTTCGGTCACGAAGACATCGCGCAGACGCTGGACGCGGCGGAGGAACAGATTAAGCGTCTGAGCGCGATGGAGAACGCGTCCGCCCAGATGTCGCAGTATCAGATCCAGGCTGACCCTGACGAGGTGGACATACAACTCGCGCAGGAGCTCATACACTGGATCCTCACGCACAGAGCCGGAGAGATGCAGACGAGGGACGGGGGACCCGCGGGGGCGGTGTTGGTCTTCCTCCCCGGCTGGAACGAAATATCGCAGCTCCGCGATAACATGGCTGCGGATCCCCGGTTTTCCGACGGCACCACGCTGGTGTTACCCCTGCACTCCATGGTCCCACCCGCAGATCAGAAGAGGGTGTTCCAGCGCCCTCCCCGCGGCGTTCGCAAGGTTGTATTGGCGACGAACATCGCGGAGACGGCGGTGACCATCGACGACGTCGTCTTCGTCGTGGACTCGGGTCGGTTGAAAGAAAAGTCGTACGACGCGCACACGGGGGTGTCAACGCTGCAGGCGGCGTGGATCTCCCGCGCGTCCGCGCAGCAACGACGCGGGCGCGCCGGCCGCGTTCGCCCGGGCGAGTGCTACCGCCTGTACTCGACGGCGCGAATGTCGTCGTTCGCGGACTTTCAGCTGCCGGAGATGCAGCGGTCGCCGCTCGAGGAGTTGTGCCTGCAGGTGCGCATGCTCGCGGAGGCGTCCAGCCTCGGGGGCGAGCGTGGGGGCGGTGCGGCCGCCGTGGGGATGGGCCAAGGATCCACCGCGGAGTTTCTGCTCCAGGCGGTGGAGCCCCCGATTCCCCAGGCCATCTCCCAAGCCGTGGCGCTCCTCCAGGACATCGGCGCGATGAAAGAGGACGAGGGCTTGACCCGGCTAGGACGACACCTCGGCGAGATGCCCGTGCACCCCCGCGTCGGCAAGATGCTCCTCTACGCGACGTTACTCGGGGTTTTGGACCCCGTGTTGACCGTCGCGTGCGCCGCCGCGTACAGGTCACCGTTCGTGGTGTCCATGGAAGGCGGGCGCGAGGCGGGTAAGCGGGCGCGACACGGTTTCTCGGACGAAGCCGGCGGCGGCTCTGACCACCTCGCCGTCGCTCGCGCGTTCGTGGGCTGGGAACAGGCGAGGGCGCGCGGGGGCTCGGGAGGCGAACGCACGTTCAACGGGCGGTACTCCCTGAGCGGCGCCACCCTGAACATGCTCCGGGGTATGCGGCAGCAGCTGGTCACCGCGCTCTCGGGCCGGGGCTTAGTTCGCAACCTTCCCGCCGCGTCGAGCAACGCCGGCGCCGGGTCGCTCGTCCGTGCGGTGCTCGCGGTGGGTATGTACCCGCTCATCGGCCGGTTGTTGGTACCCGGCGTCGGGCAACAGGCTGGCGGCGGGATGAAGGCCACGCTCGCCACCCTCCGCGGCGAGAAGGTCAAGATTCACCCGCACTCGGTCAACTGCAAACTCCACGATGCGGTCCCGAGGACGGGCCCGCGCGGCGTCGGCAAACCCGCCCCAGTGCTCGTCTGCTTCGACGACATCACGCGCGGGGAGAGCCAGATGTACGTCAAGGAGAGCACGGTGGTGTCCGCGACGTCTCTCGTGCTCGTGGCGTCGTCCCTCACCGTCGAGCAGCTTCCCCCGGTGCAGCTCCCAGGACACGATCCGAGTGATCCGCAAGAAGCCGCCCAGGCCGAGCGCGAACGGGACATGCTGCAGCGCGAACAGGACGCGTCGGGCGAAGCTGTCCTCGTGGCGGACGACTGGCTCAAGTTCCGCGTACCCCTCGCGGTGCTGTCGCAGCTGGCGTGCCTGCGCATCAGGCTCGCGAGGGCGTTCGCGGCCAAGGTGCAGAGACCCACCGCGGCGCTCCCGGCCGACTTGGAGGCGGCGTTGGCGGCGGCGGCGGCGGTTCTCGCGAAGGACGGGGGCGCTGCGCCGAGCGCTGGGACCGGGTTCAACGCCGGATCGAGCACGTACCAGGGAGGTGGGTTCCAGGGTGGCCGCGAGGGGGACTGGAACTGTCCGCGCGGCTGCGGCGTGGTGTTCGCGTCTAAGTCGGCTTGTTTCAGGTGCGGAGCGCCGAAGGGTTCTGTGCCGGCGCCGGCTCCGAGGGTCCTCGGCGGCGGCGGGGGTCGCGGGGGGGGCAACTCCGTGGGAAACCAGCAAGGCGGGGGTCGCGGGGGAGGACGAGGAGGAGGTCAGGGTGGACGGGGAGGACGCGGGGGGTTCTTTCCCCGGCCCAGAAACGTGTGAACGCCCCTCGGGCCGGGACGCGAGTGTTGATTTTTTCAGACGATTGATAAATTTTTGTCATTGCGCCGTCGACCCCGCCGTCGCCATCTGCCATCCCTGCCTGTTGAGGAACGATTTCCTCGCCGCGATCATCGCCGCCGTGGGCATCGGCTCGAAGAACACCGGCACGCACTCCTGCGGTGCGGCGTAGTACGGGAACACGCCACCCAACGCGTTGGCGTTATCGTTGCGGGTCCTCGCGCCAAACCCGTCGCCGCCTAAACTATCGAGGTCGATTTGGCACTCTTCGTCGACGTGCGTGTCTCCGGTGTTACCCTCGCGCCCGCCCGTGTCCATCAGCCCGTCCATCACCGAGCCCATGGCATCGTCGTCCGCGGCGGTTCGTATCGCTTTTTTCCGGTTTTGGGACGTTCGCGGTTCCGGCACGGCGGATCCGTCGCGGCACGTCGCGTTTTTCACCCCGATCAGAGGCGTCCACCCCGCGCTCTCCCTCATCGCCAGTAACAAGCCATCGTCCAGCCCTGGCGCAACCTGGAATGAATGCTCGAACCGGCGGGTCCGCGCGAACGCCTTCAGGTCCCTGGCTCCGGAGAACCCCAACTGTCGGTTCCGCCTGTGGTCGCGGAACTGGTCGTTGGAGCATATCCACGCGTCGTGCGCTTTGGCGTACTCGATGATGGTGAGGTCGTCGCTCTTGCGTCCTTCCGTGCCCTCGCCCCGGGCCACGAGGCGCACCGCGCCGGCGTCCACCAGGTCCATGAGCTCGGTGTTGACCCAGGTGCCTTTGCCCAGGTACCGCACCTTCTCCGCGTTGAGAGTCGCTCTGCCGCCGCCGTCGCAGACGGTTTGGAGGCCTCCGACGGCGTACTCCTTCGGGAGGAAGGCGACGACGTCGAAGCCCCGGGCCTTCCACGGCTCGTGTTCCAGGGCGCGGACGATGCCGGCGGAGAGCGGGAACTGCCTGCACTTGAACCGGGATCGTACGGAGGTTCCCATGGACCACGCGATGTTGGCGCCGTCGAGGACGATGCGGGTGTGCCTGGCGCTCGACGACGAGGCGGCGGCGGCGTCGTCGGACGCGTCGGCGGATGACGAGTCACCGTTCGCGTTATCGCCCGCGAATGGCCGCCCCGCCGCCTCGAGGACATCGTCCCACTCGAAGATCTCCGCCAGGTCAGCCGCCCAAGGTGCGGGGTACGTCCCTTGGGGTGTCACCAGGTCATCATCCCTGCGGACCTGCCGCCCCGAGTTTTTCCGTCGGGATCCCGCGTTGTTGGGGTGCGCGCGGCATCGCGGGGCGGGCCGGGGGCTGGGCCTCGAGCCCCCCGGGGCTACCGCGGGGGATGCCAAGAGGCGCGCGATACACGCGGCGGCGAGTGATGACGATGCCATGTGTTTCCGTCGTCGACCCGGCCGCGCGCGGTGGTCTGGCTCTGCACCGAAGTCACGAAAGCTAATAAAGGCACGATTCTCCCATTGTCCGAGGCGCGGGCGTCGCCATGTCCGCCGAGGATGAACTCGCCGCGTTCCAGGCTGAGATCGCGGCGGTGGAGACGGCAGCGGTGGAGGATGACGATACCGGCGATGGCACCCCCGAGGAGCTCGAGTTCGAGGACGACGACGGGACGATGTACGTCTGGGATCGCGCCACCCGCAAGTACAAGCCGAAGGGGGAGGACGTGATGGCCCCGCCCGCGGCCGCCCCGCCGCCGACTTGGAGCGCCTCCGACATGGTCTTCCAGGACGAAGACGACGCGATCCCTTCCCTAAACGACGCGAAGAAGGCGGTCGCGGCGTTGAAGCGCGGCGACGACGACGACGACGACGTCGGGCCCGATCCCAAGAAGGCGCCCGAAGATCCAACCGCGCCGAAGATGAGCGCGATGGCCATCAACGCCATCGAGAAGGAGAAGGAGCGACGCGCCAAGCGAGAGGAGGCCAGGGTGGCGAACGCGGACAACGGCGACGGCTCCGGGTGGTTCAACCTCAAGACCAACACATCCGTCTACGTCACGGGCCTCCCGGACGACGTCGACGTGGACGAGGTGAAGGAGGTGTTCAGCAAGTGCGGCGTCGTCAAGCTCGACGGGGACACAGCCGCGCCGCGGATCAAGCTGTACAGGGACAAAAAGACGAACGCGTTGAAAGGAGACGGGCTGGTGACCTACCTCAAGGAACCCAGCGTCCAGCTCGCGTGTACCATCCTGGACGGGGCGCCGTTCAGGCACACGATGGGCACCAACATGACGGTGACCGCCGCGAAGTTTGAGATGAAGGGTGACTTTGTGGCCAAAAAGCGCCAGGGCGGCAAGAAGCGCAAAGCAGCCGCCATCGCCAAGCAGGAGGCTGAGCTCGGGTGGGGCGGCTTCGACGACACCAAGGATAGAAAAAAGACGACGGTGATCATCAAGCACATGTTCACGCTGGACGAGATGTTCGGAGATTTGAACTTTAGGGTGGAGCTCGAGGAGGACGTGGAGGCGGAGTGCGGAAAATTCGGCGCTGTTGACAAGGTGAAGGTGTTCACCACCAACCCCGAGGGTGTGGTCTCCGTGCGGTTCAAGGATGGCGCCGACTCGCAGAAGTGCGTCGACGCGATGAAGGGGAGGTGGTTCGGGGGCCGGCAGCTGGAGGCGTCGATGTGGGACGGATTCACCAACTTTGCGAAAGCCGGCCTCGAGTCCACGGAGGAGGATGAACAAAAACGATTAAAAGCGTTTGGCGACGAACTCGGCGACGACGAGGACGAATGAGCACACTTACTCGTAGCGCGATTAATGATACGGGATCAAATGAATGACTAAGTCTCTCTCTCAGGCGGTGGTGCACGTGCCGTCGAAGACGAGCTCGGCGGGTCCGGTCATGATGACCCTGTTGTCGGCTTCGCGCCACTCAATCTCGAGCGGCCCGCCCGGCAGCTCCACCGTGCACTTCCTCTCCGTCCTCCCCTCCAGCACCGCCGCGACGACGGTGGCGCACGCGCCGGTGCCGCATGCGAGGGTGGCACCCGCGCCGCGCTCCCACACGTGCATCTTGACGTAGTTCCTGTTCACCACCTCGGTGAACTCGGTGTTGGTCTTGGCCGGGAAGGTTGGATGTTTCTCGAACATCGGGCCGTAGTGCGAGAGGGCGAATTCGTCGAGCTTGATTCCGCCGTCGTCGCATTGGCCCTCCTTGCCGAAGGTGACGCAGTGCGGGTTGCCCATGCTCACCGCGGTGACGAGCCATGTCTCGCCGTCGACCTCCATCTTGGCGCGGACCGCGGCGCCGTCCTGGGTGGCGTCGAAGGTGCACGGGACCTTGGGAGGGTCGAGAACGGGCTCGCCCATGTCGACGCTCACCTGGCCGTCGGCACGAACCTCGGGCTGGATGAGGCCCGCGAGGGTGCCAACCTTGTACGCCTTGGGTTCGGCGCCGTCCATCTTGGCGACGAAATTAGCGAGGCACCTGATGCCGTTGCCGCACATCTCGGGCTCGGTGCCGTCGGAGTTGTACATGCGCATGGAGTAGTCCTCGTCGGCCTGCACGAAACCCGGGGGCATCGCGAAGATGACGCCGTCGGCGCCGATGCCAAAGTTGCGATCGCACAGCTGCGCGCAGCGCTCGGAGGAGAGCTTGATCTCCGAGCTGTCCCTGTTGTCCACGAGCACGAAATCGTTGCCGAGGCCCTGGTACTTGTAGAACTTGACGGCATCGGCGGCGGCGGTGACCGCGACGGACGAGCGGGCACCCGCGCGACGACGAGCGACGACGCGATCGGAGGAGCCGCGAAGTCCGCGGACGGATGTGGGCGCGAAGAGCGCGGAGGCGGAGGACATGTCTATCGCGGTGGTGTGACGACTGCCGGAGATGTGCGTGAGCGCGTGCGGTGGATGCGCGGCGCGGTTCGGTCGAGCGGATGCGCCCGTCGAAGTGAGCGCCGCTCGGTACGTCGGGCTTTATCCTGTCCTGAAACGCCGCCAACCTCGAAACTGGACTCGTGGCTTTTTCAGAGACGCGAGTCGTGGCTTTTCCCAGACGACAACGACGCGACCATGGCTGCGCAAGTCGCCCCGCTCGAGGTCGATGAGAGCGTCGCCTCGCTCATCGTCGCTCACTTGCCCGATATCCGCGATCGACTCGCGCTCGCGTGCGTTTCCAAGGTGTGGAGGTCAGCGGCTGGGTCACCTGGCTGCTGGGGGCTCTACCACGACTCGCTCGTCGTCGAAGGAGCTGTCGCGGAGAGGTTGTCCAACGACACAGTTGCTCCAGACTTGAAGCAGCTGATTGTATATGCAGGTGATGAGCTCAGAGTGTTGGAAATACACAGCTTCGCGCTTTGTGGCCTGCCTATTCTCAGATACGTGCCACAACCTGTTTGCCTCAGTTTCTTGCAAGTGCTTGACCTCCGCGGTTGCAAAGCATTGTCCGTGGAATTCGACGTATCTTGGTTTCTTAAATGCGCGGATATTCACACGCGGTCCAAGAAGAACCGACTCGATCGCCTCATGCTCAATGGATGCGACCTCGATGGTTTGGACGACGCCTCATCCTCCTTGGTCCGTCTCTGGACGTACGTTCGCCACGAGCACGAAGTTGAAAAGTCATTGCAAGCTCCCTTCGACCTGTGCCAGTGCACCAATTGTGATTGTATCATAGGTGAAGGCAGTCAGTGCAAGGGTTGCAAACACCCTTACTGCTCGCAGTGTATGGAATATGATGAAGTTGTTTTGAAGCTCTGTGATTACTGCGACAAGGAGTTCGTGTGCGCAGACCGGGAAGAGTGCCCTGGGGAACATCCCTACATGTCGTGCATCATCTGTGACCTCCAGTTTTGTGAAGCGTGCTCCAATACTGCACCGGGTTGCCTTGTTTGCGCCGGAAGTAAAACTCGCGAGGGATGCTGGGACGCGATTTGTGAGCCCTGCGAGCAGGGTGAAGACGAGTATTTTGTTTTCTGCGTTGCCTGCGACAGCAAATGGTGCAAAGGCTGTGGCACCGCTCCCGAAATATCCCATTGTTCAAAAGAAGAATGTTACTCCACACTGTGCGCTGACTGCAAGAAAGGAGGATCCAAGGAGTGCTGCTCTTGCTTCGACATATTCTGCAACGAGTGCAGTACATACTGCGGAAAATGCGACGATCTTTACTGCGAGGCGTGCGCTACTGACTTTGGAGTGCACAAATGCACCGATGAGACGTTTTCTGGTGGGTCTTGGTAGGTCTTCCATCATCTGGGGGAATAATGAACAGTTCTTGTCATGCACCTAGCTACTTGTCTACCAAGTTCCTTCGCGTGGTGACGCCTTTGCGCCGGCGGCCCGTCACCGCCGCCGCGACCTCCCGCCCCACGCCCGCCTAACCTCCGATACCATCGAAAACGCAACCACACCCGCCGTCACCACAACCGCACCAGCCACCGCCGGAGTGATCCCCCGCACGTCAGCCTCGGCCACCCCGAGCTGCCTCGCGGCCGACCTGACCATCGAGGTAACCCCGAAGCTATCACCGTCGGCGTTTGCGTCTGCGCCGCTACTCCCCGCCGCCGCCGCGCTCGAGTGCCCGTTACCCACGTTCCCACCCGTCCTCTCCGGCCTTCTATCCTCCCACGGTTTCGGCCTCCTCGGGGGCTTCACCACCTCGGGTACATCGTCGTCGTCATCCACGGGCTGGATCTCACCGTCGGTTGCGCCCCCGTTTGTGGATGATGCCGAGGTCGTCGTCGATGCCTCCACCTCTGCGTCGAGTGTCCGCCACGCATCCGCCGGGAGCGTCCCTTCGTTCACGCGGCTCATGAGCCACGCCCTCGCATCCTGGACTCGACCCCGGCGTTGAGACGTCAGGTGGACGGCGTAGAGCCACGCGGCGCTGGGCACGATCTCCGCGTCCTTGTCCCCGTCCTCCTTCGGCTTTCGTCGATCGGCGAGGGTTCGCTCGAAGATTCGCGTGAGCGCCTTCTCGGCCGCCGCCTCCGCCTCGGCCGGGTCCGTAGGGTCCGCCAGCCTCAGCTTGCTCCAGAGCAACACGCTCGCGCGATGGAACTCCTCCCCGAACCCGGTCACCATGCGCGCGGCGTCCAAGTCGTGTCGCGTCAATCCCCCCAATTTATACTCGGCCTGAATCCATACGCACTCGGCGGCGACGCGCTCCGACGTGGACCGCGCATCCTTGCGTGCGGCGGCAGCCTCGCCCTTCGCCCGTTCGAAAGACCCGCTCACCAGAAATCGCTCCGCGTCGTCCAGCGCCGTCATGAATCCACACGCCCCGGACCCTTCCGCGGTGCGCCCTTGAGGAATGAATGTTAGCGCTTCGCACGAGAGATCAAAGTTATTGCTGCTAAAGTGCTCTTATCGTCGCGTCGCGTTCTACGTCTATCTAGATTCAATCCACGGACACCTCGTCGTCGTCCGCATCCCCCACATCGTCACTCCCACCATCCGCGATCTCGAACTCATCGTCGTCGTCCTCATCGCCATCGTCGAACGCGATCACCACGTCGTCCCTGACACGCCGCACCTGAAGTCGGGGGCCCGGCCCTTGGTCCTCCTCGGCGGCGACCGTCGCGCGCCTCAGGATCCCGTAAAACTCCGCCTCGCGCCTCCCACCCATCGTCCTCGCGGTGTCCATCGCGCGTCTCGAGCTCTCGTCCGCGAACCTCCGCGCGGCGACGGGTAAACGCTCGTTGACCTCGACGAACGCGTCCAGCGCGGCGGATTCCTCCGCGGTCTTCTCATCCGGCTCGGGAGTGAACCTCCACCCCATGTGCGTCCCGCACGTCCCGCACGACGCGATGGTCCACTGGTACCCCGGGAACCAGCTGTGCTCGCTGCTCGGCACACCGTGCAGCCGCAGCTTGGGACCCGCGGATGCACCGCTCACGGTGATCATGTCGTGGACGGCGCCGCCGGGGTTGACGAACGATCCAGTCGCGCCGGCGTCGGATACCAAAACTATGTCCGACATCTTGGCCAAACCCACGCCGCACCGTGCGCACGTCAGCAATAAGTCACAGGACGCGCTCTCCTTGAGGAAGTCCAGCACCAGCTTGAGGCGCTCCACGGTGGAATTTGAGCTAAGTAAACGCCAGCGTTGGGTGGCGTCCAGTGGCAAACGAGACGCGACGGCGTTCGATAGCGATTCCGGATCCTTCGGCAAGGCCTCCACGTCCCGCACCGTGAGCGCTATGAACGCGCTCCGCCTCACGCGCTCCGCGAGGAGGTTGGCGTCGAAGGCTCGGTACACCGCGGCGCTGTGCGGCGTGAGCGCGAGGGATCGGTGGCTTCGGGCGAAGGCGTTTTTTGGGAGTCCGTGTCGACGCGGGAAGGTTTCCTCGGGGAGGATGTCGCACTCGACGTCCACGGACGTCGCGGCGCGCACGCCGATGTGGCGCATGTCCGGTGGGGCGCGAGCGAGCTGGGTGAGCCAGTCGAGGTCCACCACCCGGAGCCTGAGGATGCCCCTGGAGACCACGCTGAGGGGAGAGTCCTCTCGCGCGTCGTCCATCTGTCGGATCTCCATCACGGTGCCGACGACGGACTTTGGGTCCTCGACGGCCATGTCGAACATCTCCGGGACGAACGTGAGGGCGCAGAAGAGACCTTTGAGAGGCGGGGGTGCCACCATGGCGCGGTGGACGAGCCGACGGGTCAGCGGGTCGTCGCTGGGTACCATGAGCGGGAGGGTGTCGCCCGGGAAGAGACACTGATAAGGGATGGGCAGCAGCGGGAGGTTGCACCGGACGGGTCCCCCCGACCTGGAGAGCTCGTATCGGATGTCGGAATTGCCCGGGAGATCTCGCACGTCCCCGAGGTAGGTATGCGCTGCGGGCATCGCCCGGAGGAAGGTCCCATACTGCCCCGTCTCCTCCTCCGGCATCGCGTGTCCCCTGTCCGCGCCCTGTCCACTGAATATAATTTAACACCGTCGGAGGCAAAATTGGCATGACGCTGACGTGTAAAGGGGACCCGGATAACAATTGGCCAGCCAAAAGGCGCCCGCACTTGGCTGTCCCCACTCACCACCAACGACAATGCCGGCCTTCCCGACCACCGCGATGGCCTCCACCGTCGCTCTCGGTGCCCGCGCGACGAACCCGCGCGTTTTGTTCACCCCGCGACGCGTCCAACCCGCGCCGCACCCTTCAAATGCGAAAACGACGCCTCGGGGGAAAAGCGCCCTCGTCGTTCGCGCGCAGCAGCAGCAGTACAACGGCAACATGTACAACATGCCCGTCGGCAACCGCGAGCCGTACGTCGACCCGAACCAGCCCGCGAGGCCCACCGAGCTCAACAACAACGCCATCGCGTCCGCGCACACCGAAGCCACCGCCATGATCCGCGCGCACGAAGAGGCGCAGTACATCACCCACGCGACCCCCGCCGTCTCCGAGGAGGACCGCGCGCGAGCCACGCACGAGCACAACGTCCACGCGGCCACCACCATGGGACAAGACGCGCACGCCCTCCGCGAACGCTACTCCGGCAGCCTCGAGCCCGAGTACATCGCGGACGTCCGCGAGGCCCGCGCCAAGCACATCGACCTCGAGGCGCGAGCCGTCCAAGAGCGCGACTACGTCACGGCGTCTACATCCGCCGCAATCCTCCGAAGGCTCGTCGAGATCGAGACCGACTTGCTGGTCCAGGAGACCAAGGAGATGGAATCGTCACTATCGCAGGAGTACGCCGAGGCTGCGCTTGCGAAGCGCCGGAAGGACGCGTTGCTCCAGGAGCTACGCGACATCAACCTCGGCGACGTCGACGGCCGATACGGCGACATGACTGCCAACGTCAAGTCCAACGTCGCGCCCAAGCCGACGACCAAGCAGTCAGGTGCCGAGGGCGACTCCCAAGAGGGCGGTGATCCGGACCCCAGGGATCCGGCGCCGATCAACGCCACGGTCCCGGTGCGTCTCTCGGTCAACGTCAAGACGGCGTTCGGCGAGGGCGTCGTGGTCTGCGGCGATATTTCCGAGCTCGGCGCCTGGGACGCCGCCGCCGCTCCGAAGATGGAGTATCAGAAGAAGGACGGCACTTGGTCCACCACCGTGCACATCCCCCAGGGATCCGTTTTCAAGTTCAAGTTTGTCGTCGAGGGCGGTTTGAGCGAGAAGGATAAGGAGAAGGGGATGAGCGGGGAGATGCACTGGCAGGAAGGGAACGACCGCAAGATTCAGCTGCCCATCGAGGGAGACGCGCTGTCCCTGGACGTGGTGTGCGACTGGGAGGGCGACGAGTCCAAGGAGCGCATGTGGCTCTGCACCCCGGTGCCAAACGTGGTGCCAGTGTGAGATATTGTATCGCGGCATTGTGCGTGTTGTTGACGACGACCCCGGTGGTTGTTAACTTTGTTTATTGTACATGAGCAGAAATATCGTGCACATACATCCGCGTGATCCATCATCGTCCTCCGGCTCGAACCTTCGTCTTGACCGGCTCGGACGCATCCCCGCGACCCAGCAGCGTATCCTGCAGACCACACAACATCCTACCGCACTTCGTGGACATCTCACGCTCGCGGCGAGTCTCCTCTGCAATCGCCGACCTGGCCTCGGCCTCGAGCTCCCTCCGCGTCGTCTCCTCCAACTGTCTGGCGATCATCTTCGCCGCGGGGTCCGGCGCGCGTATGCTCTCCGGGACCACCAACGGGTTCTTGCGCTCGAACTCGCCCACGCCCTTGTCCAACTCGTGCCCGATGGACCCGGATGATGAATCGTCCTCGGAGGTGGCCGACGCCGTGGATCTGCCCGGGTTGTCGGGCGCGAGCCACACCCTCACGTCGCCGTCGCACCCCGCGGTCATGTACTGCGCCTTACCCGGCGTGCACACGATGGCGCGGATCAAGTCGATGTGCCCGCAGAAGATGTGGTCAGCCTCGGCGTCGTCGTCGACGTATATGCCGGCGAAGTTGGGGACCCTCGGCGCCGGCGGTTCCTCTACTTGTTGTTCCTTCTCCTCCTCTTCCTCTTTCGGTGTCTCCTCCCCTTCCTCAGTCTCCGTCGGCTTCTCCGTCCCTTCCGACGCATCCTCGCCCTCTTCCCTTTTCGTTTCATCGCCTTTGACACCGTCGTCGATCCAGTTGCCGTGCTTGTCCTTCCGTCCCTCCATCCTCGCCAGGTCGAATACCCTCATCTTCCGATCCGTCATCGCCGCGAGTACCTTCCCGTTGCGAGCGTCGAGCGCCATCGCCGTGATGGAATCCCCCCTGAACGTGAGGCACCGCGTCGTCTCCAACGCCCGCGGGCACCACAACCTGAACGTACGGTCGTTCGAGGCCGTGATCCACACCTCGCGCCACTCGCACCACTTCACAGCGGTGACCGCCTCGACGTGCCCGGCGAGAACGCCCACGAGCCTGGCGCCCTCCTCCTCGTCCGGGTCGTAAGGCCCGCTCGCGCGCCATATCTTCACGCGGTCCTCCCCCAACGCCGCGGTGGCGATCTCCTCTCGCAGCGCGCATCGCTCCAGCGAGTGCATCGCGTTCTCGTGCGCGTCCGGGACGCAGTGCGCTTCCTTCCGTGTCTGCAAGTCCCAGAAACGAATCGTCCTGTCCATCCCCGCGGACGCCAGCGAGTGATCCCAGAGCTCACACACCGCCGCCACCCTCCCTTGGTGCCCGGGCATCACCTTACGCAGCCACGACTCCTCGCCATCCAGATAATCCTCCAGTCGCGATTCCTCGGGCGTTTGCCCTGCCTCGGACCCAGACTCGGATGCGCCGTCGGTTGACGACGCTTCGTCGTTTGGTGAAAGTTCACCGGCTCTTTCACTCGGCTCCCATATGCGAAGCGTCCCGTCCTCGCACCCAGTCACCAACGCGCCGAGATCCGCGCTGTAACACGCGCACGCCATCCCGCCGGACACGTCACCGCCCTCGATGCGTTCCTCCTTGGTCCACACGTCCGTGCTGACGTCGCCGCTACCCCGCCACCGAAACAAAGTCCCGCCGCCGCCCACGCTATACACCTCCTCAGGTACACCGCCGCGTGTGGGCACGCGCACCAGCGCCTCCACCCAGTCCTCGTGGCCCGACAGCACACGAAACGCCGTATCGGATTCGAACCGCCACACCACGACGTCGTGCCGCGTGGGCACGCCGTCAGCCACGACGCCGAACATCCGACGCCCGTCGTTTCGCGAAGAGTGAAGCGACGTCACAGGGTACTTCCCAAAGCCGCAGACCCCGTCGATGTACTTGGTGACGTCCAACGGTGACCTCGGATCTAAGACGTGAACACGCCCGCGTCCGTGACCCACGCCGCCGCTCGCCCAGTACGTCCCGGTCGCGGGCGAGTGGCACAGCCCCGTGATCTTGTCCACCCCGGGGAAACCCGCGAAGTGCATCAGCTGCGCGCCCTCGTGAGTCCACACCTTGACGCTCCCGTCGTAGGACCCGGTCAGGATCCACGCGTTGATAGGGTCGGTGGACACGACGGATACCGCGGCGTCGTGCGCGTTGGGCCATCGCGTATACCTCGGTGGGTCCCTCGGGGGTAGACTCGCGGCTGGGTCGTCCGGAGCGCGGGTTTGCATTCGTTCGAATTGTTCACCTTCGAAGACGCACACGGATCGGTCGTAGCTGCCGGTGAATATCCGCCCGCTCGTGTCGCACGCGACGCCGCGGATGACGTCGGTGTGGACGTCCGGGACGACGCAGACGAGGCGGACGGGGTGGATCCTTCGGTCCGCCGGGTCCTTGTTCCGTTCGATGGTGTTGATGGTGACCAGCCGGAAGATCGTGATTGATCCCCGCCCTCCCGTGATGAGCAGGTCCCGTCGGGCGCCGTACGCGAGGCAGAAGAGCGCGCCGCGGGCGTCCACGCGCTGCAGCTCCTTCCCCTTGTCCGTGCGGCACACCATCGTGCCGTCGACACCGCACGTGACCAGGTAATCGTGCCGTGCGACGTACTCCATGGCGGTGACCCATCCCTTGTGCGCGGCCGATACCTCCTGAATCATCGTCCCGGTCTTCTCCTCCCAGCACCGGATCTTGCCGCCCTGGCATCCGGTCCAGACCTCGCGATTCACCGCGTTGTACGCGACGCAGAGGATAGGGTCGTCATGGGCGCCGGCGAGGACCCGCGATACCTCCAGCGCCATGCCCGACTGATGCCTCGTCCAAAATCGGATTCTCGTTTTTTGCTGGGACGCGAGGCACAAAAAATGAATGGTTTACAACAATACAACCCCGCGACGCCCCGGCGATGTGCCGTTCTTACACCTCTTACAGAAAGTCGGACGCCTTCACCGACAGCCCGCGCTTATCCACCCACCGTATCCACTCCCTCCACGTCTTATCCGAGCTCAGCGTCGCCCTGTTGCCCAGCACCACGAGCCCGCGTTTAGCTCGAGTCACCGCGACGTTCAGGCGCCGTTGATCGGACACGAACCCGAGGGCACCGTTGGCGTTGGCGCGCACCGTGCACAGCACGATGACTTCTTTCTCCCGGCCCTGGAACCCGTCGACGGAGTGAACCTCCAGCTCCTTGTTCGCGCGTGACTCCGCAGCCTTGGCGACGGCGGCGGGGTCCAGTACGTCGACCGAGTCGTTGGACTTGGAGTCGTCGGTGGAATAGGTGGCGAAAGCCGGGCTGGACGCCCACAGCTCGCGGAGCCTCCTCACCTGCGCCGCGTACGGCGCGATGACCCCGATATCCCCCGGCGAACGCACGCTCAGCATGCCGTCGACGAGGGTGTCTTTCGGCGACGCGGATAGGAGGGTCTCGACGACGGCGACGGCGGCGCGGGCTTCTGCTTCGTTGAGAACGGAGAGGCCGTCCGGCGCCCTTCGCTCGGCGCCGTCAATCTCGACAAAGGCCATGGGGATCCGCCCGTACTGGCCGGTGGTCTTACCGGGCCACGGGAGACCGAGCGCGGGGGGCCTGTCCACGGGCGTGGGGTTGGAACTGACCTTACCGCCGTAGAAGGCTTTCGAGGGCCACTCCGCGAGCGCGGGGTGCATGCGGTACTGCCGGTCCAGCAAGTCGGGTCGCAGCCCGAGGCGCTCGAGCCGCTCGAAGAGGGAGACCCCCAGGCCGCACGATTCCGCCTTGCGGCTGGTCACCGTCGGGGGTAGCTGCATCTGGTCCCCGACGAGCACGCCGGCGACCGCCTTGGTCAGCGGGATCAGCGCGATCGGCTCCGGCGCCTGCGTCGCCTCGTCCACGCAAGCCACGCGAAAGGTAAACCCCTCCAGCAACTCATCCCCGGCGCCCACGCACGTGCAGCACACGACGTCGGCGTCCCTCAAGACCTGCTCCGCGGCGATACGCTCCATCCCGGACGCCTGGCGCCTCGCCGCGGCGCCGCGCGGGGAGTAATCGCCGCGCGCCTGCTCGCGGATCGACGCCGCCTTCCGTCCCATAGGCGTCTGAGCCGCCACGGCGCCGAGCGTGTGACTCTCGAGCCACGGCTGGACCTTCGCCGGGGAACCCAGGCGGACAACCTTGAGGGGAACCTGGCCGCCTTTCTTACCACCCGTATCGTCCCCGTCTCGGTCTCGAACTAGACCGTCGAGGATGTTATCCACGGCGACGTTGGACGCCGCGCACGCCAACACCACGGGCCCGCTCTTTTTCCCGACGACCCCCTGCGTCCTCGCGAGCTCCACCGCGCCCTCGATGAAGCTCATGAGCGTTCGCGTCTTACCGGTGCCCGGGGGCCCTTGCCACACGGACAAGGTACGCCCGAACGCGCGTTTAACCGCGGCGGCTTGCGACGGGTTGAGGGTCGAGTGGTCCGTGCGCTTGAGCGCGGGCGCGAGGGACTTGGCGAGCGCGTCCTTCCCTCCCCACGGCGGCGGGACGCACGCGATGCTCTCCAGGGTGCCGTTCCCGTCGGGGATACCGATGAGCGACCGCTGCAGGGGTGCGTACGCCGTGGAGCTCAGGCGCTTACCCCCCGGCGTGGTGACGAGGCCTGGCATGCCGCCGGGTTCGGAGAAGGCGACGAGCGCGGCGAGCGCCCTATCGTGCGTGATGGTGTTGGCGCTGAGGTCCATGCGGAGCCGTCGCGCGTCCAGCAGCCTCGCCTCGTCGTCCTCGTCCACGGCGACTTTGAGGAAGTGCATGCTTCGCTCCACGACCACGCCTTGGATCCCCGCCTTGCCGTTACCGTCCCATTCGTCCCCTTCCACCAGCGTGACCATGTCGCCCTGCGCGAATCGGTGAAAAGGGAGCTCGGCGCCCATGGCGAAGGTCCGTTTGGTCCTGTCCACGGCACCGGGCTTCGGCGGGGCCATCGCGGGCGATGATACGTTCGACTTGTTCACGTTCACAGCGTTGTCGTCGTTCACAGCGTTGTCGGGTCCGCCGAAGTTTCCTCTCGGAACGAGGACTCGGACCACCGCGTCTTTTTGCAGCGTCCCTTCGTGCATCGCGCTGAGCCCGAAGAGTGCGTAGCCCTCTTGGCGGATTCGATCGGTGGGCCAGGTCTCGAGGCGTTCCTTGGCGCGCTCCATCTCCTCTTCGAGCTCGAGCCTGAGCGCTCGCGCGAATTTCTCCCTGTGCGCGGAGTACCCGACGCGCAGTGTGGCTCGGCCGGATCCCCGGCTCCTGGTGCCGTCCTCGCCGCGTCCTGATCCACGTCCCGCCGTCCCCGCAGCCTTGGCGCCCGGGTCCAGGAGGTGCGCGAACCCCGCGGGCGCGTCCCCCGACCCCGTCGCGGACGCGCCGAGTCGCTCCCACAGGCGCCTGCGCTCCTGCTCGGCGCGCGCCGGATCCTTCCGCGCGGCTGGGGAGAGCAGCGCGCCACCTCCGCGCAGGTCGGCGAACGGGGACTCGCCCTTGGTCGAGGTCTTGACGCTCACCCTGCGTCGCATGCCCGCGGGCGCGACGCCGGCATCGACGGGAGGGGGCGGGGGGAGGCGCGCGGGCTTGCCCCGAGGGCGCGATGAAGACACCGCGCCACCCCCGCCCCGACGCTGACCCCGGTCGTTCCCATTCGACGACGACGATGTCGATGGCCCACCCACCTTGGCGGTCTTCTTGCCGCCCCCGGACGCGCGACCGGCCGCCGCGTACACCCCGTGCGCGATGCCCAACCCTCGCGCCATCGTCGCCGTCACCTCGTGCGCGTCTTATTCGACGCCGATACGTGTGTGGCGCGCCGCGTCGTCTCGGGGTCGACGGCTTCTTTCAAACTCTGGGAGACAACTGGCATTATTCGTTTCTCGCGCGCGAACAGTCGCGGTTCGGCACCCTCGGGCACGGGACTGCGAGAAGTTGACCTTTCAACCACGTACGTGACCTGGATCCAGCGTGGATCCAGGACGGAGAAGAAAAAGATTTCCCCGATTCGGTAATTCGGCAATTTTACGTATGAGAAGCAGTCACAGGAACCCGAGTGAATCTGCCGTGATAATGGCGGCGCAACGTTCGTTACCCTTTTCACGCGTTTCCGAATCTTCCCTACCCATGTCGCGTCACAATCGCGCGCGCCACCGAGGCTTCACGTCCGTATCGTCCGCGTTTCTCCGCCAGAGAGTATCACAGCACCCATGTTCTCCACCCGCGTCTCCTTCGCGCTCTTCGCCTGCGTGGCGCTCCTCGCGGTCACCCCCGTGATCGCCGACACCGAGTACTCGTGCATGGACAAGTGCGACGGGACCGTCGCCGCCGCTAGCATCTGCGGCGGCGAGAACGTCACCAGCGCTTACGCCAAGGGCCTCGGCACATGCGCCGAGACCAAGACCGAGATCTTCGACAAGGCCGATTACAAGGGAACCGCGCACATGGTGCCCTGCGATCCTCACCACTGCGAGGAGACGTGCACCGCCGAGGGAACCGTGTCCGGCGGCACCATCGAGTGCTTCAACATCTCCAAGGGCATGTACATGTCCAAAGCGGATGCCAACGATGCCGCGCTCTCCAGGGGCTGCAAGGGCAGCCACGCCATGGGCAGCATGTTCATGCCGGGTGCAAAACATGACGGGTGCAAAACTGGCGAGAATTACTTCGACGTCCACTCAGGCGTCGCCCCTCACGGCGCCGCCGTCGCTCTCTTCATGAGCCTCGTCGTCGTGTGCCTCGGCGGCTTCCTCGCGGACCGTGTCGAGATGTAACCATTTCAAGTGGCCTGTAACAGAAGAGATGGGGTTTTTGGGACGGTCGTCGCAATCACCGCCAGTGGCTGTAAAACAGTTAAACATAGCTCTTAGAGCTGAGCCACCGCTTGAAGTTCGTGTTGTGAATAAAACTTATCCAAACCAGATATCCAAATCAGACGCGCTCGACAGTCACTTCGCGCCGCGCAAGCGTCTCGGCTCGCGGATAGCAGGTGGTCGTCGACCCCTTCGCGTCGTTCGGCTCGTCTCGCGCGCCCTCAGCGACGTGCCAACTCCGCGCCCTCGCCCGCGAGTCGCGTCCCCCGAGCGAGGAAAAAACAAAGGGCGATGTCCGCCTCGAGCGTCGCCAGCTTGGCGGGGTTCGTTACCCCCGCGGCCGTCGTCGCGCGCCGTCGGTCCGCCGTCCGCGCGGCGGTCGCTCCCGCGAAGATCAGCGTCAGGCTGAACGCCCGCGGACGCGTCGAGCCGACCCGCGCCTCCCCCGTCCTCCACGCGTCGTCCCGCGACGCGTGCGACGCGAGACGCGCGCGCGTGCATTCAAAGGCGGGAAACGCCGATGATTCAGGGAACGTCGCGATCGACCCCGGGCGGTTCGCGTGGCTCGGTTCGTTCGCCAAGGTGGCCGCGCTCGCCGCCGTCGCGTGCGCCGTCACCGCGCTCCTCTTCCCCGACACCGCGATGGCCGCCGCCAAGAAGGCCGCGCTCGTCGCCTCCACCGACCCGCTCTGGAAACGCGCGATCTCCTTCGTACTCCACCTGGACAAGCACCTCGTCGGCATCTTCGCAAACTACGGAGTCGCAGCGTACGGCATGCTCTTCGCCATCGTGTTTTGCGAGACTGGGCTGGTGGTCACCCCGTTCCTCCCCGGTGACTCGCTCCTCTTCGCGTGCGGCGCGCTCGGCGCGCAGGGCATCATGAACGCGCCGCTCGTCACTGGGCTGCTCTTCCTCGCCGCCGTCATGGGCGACACCGTCAACTACGGCATCGGCAACTTCATCGGCGGGAAGGTGATACAGAAGTACCCGAAGATCTTCAAGAAGGCGTACATCGACAAGACCAAGGGTTTCTACGAGAAGTACGGCGGTAAGACCGTGGTGCTCGCCAGGTTCTTTCCCATCATTCGCACCTTCGCGCCCTTCGTCGCGGGCGTGGCGAACATGAACTACACAAAGTTTTTCTTCTTCAACGTGGTGGGCGCGGCGGTCTGGGTCGGGCTGTTCATGTTCCTGGGGTACTTCTTCGGCACGATCCCGGCGGTGCAGGAGAACTTCGCGGCGACGATCGTGGCGATCATCTTACTGTCGTGCCTGCCCGTGGTGTACGAGATTATCCAGGCCAAGAAGGAGGCGGCGGCTGAGAAAGCCGCCGCGGGGGGTGGCTCTGGCTCGGCCCCCGCTTAAATTCTGTTAGCTGTACCATGTTGTAGTCAACTCGTCTTAGTCAATCTCCTATGCGTCGTCTCGTCGTCTATTTCTTCTCGAGGTCCACGACCTCGATGTCCACGATATCCCCCCCGTCGTCCCCTTCGTCTAGTTTCTTCTCACTTGATCCTCCGGGCGATTCGTCCTCGACGATGTCGCCGAGCGAGTTCACGCGAAGTAACGAGTTGCCCTTCCGCGGCGACGATCGATGCGGCGGAAGCGCGGCGTCGAACGAGAAGCCTCCGTCGGACCTGGTCCGCGCGTGCCCACCGCCCCGTCCCCCTCTTCGTCCCCGCCCGCCGCCGCGACCCATCGCCGTTCCACCCAGCGGGTTCTCCGCGGTGGGCTCCTCGCCGATGGCTCCGAGCTCGGCAAAGTTGACCGCGTCAAAGTCAAAGTTTTCACCGCTGCCCAGCGAGAGCGAGCGGGTGTGCCGCCGCCTCGCGCGCAGATCCCTGTGCACGAACGACCCGGTGCTTCCTCCGTGCGCCAGACGCACGCCCTCGTCGTCCGGCTCGTCGTCACCCGCGATGGGCTGGTAGTTATCGGAGAGGATGCGCCAGAGCGAGTGGTGCGGCGGCGCGTAGGTCCACCCCGATTTCCACCCCGCCAGGCACAGTATCGAGAGCGAGACCACCTGGACAACCTGGTAGAACGTGGGCACGCCCGCGGCGACGCCTATGACATCGCAGTCAGCCGCGCCGCCCCCTTCACCCTCCACGTCACTCGCCCTCATCCCGATCGCGTCGCACATGGCTTCGTCTTCGTTGCTAAACGTGGACAGGATGACGGCGAGGGGAATCGCCGTGTTCTGATACGCCGTCTCGATCGTCACCGACAGGCAGTGCGGCTTGGGCAGGCCGCACGCGAACGCGAACACCAGCGCCACCAGTAAACCCACCACGCAGGGTACACCCACGCCCACGTAAAACTCGAGCGGCCTGGCCCAGATGGGCCGGCTCGAGTTGCTCGAGAAGAACACGCCGAGGAGCACCAGAGAGACGCCCGCGACGTTACCCAGCCTCCCGAGGTTCTCCCGCCACTCCGGCCGTTTGAACCCGGCGAGTAAGCCGAAGCCTATGCCGAACACCACCATCGCTAGTGATGTGAACAGGCCCGCCCACGCCACCTTGACGCCGTCGTCGCCGCGGTTGGGGTACGCGATGGCGAGGTAGATCATGATGTTCACCGGCAAGGTCCCGACGGCGAGCAAGGAGCTCGCGGTGGTCATCGCCATGGACAGCGGGAGGTCGCTGTTGAACAGCGAGCACCACCAGTTGCTGTAGCTTCCACCGGGCGAGCATACGGTGACGAGCAGCGGGATGCCGTACACCGGGTTGTTCGGGAAGAAGAGCCGGCAACTGGCGAGCCCCGCGAGGGGCAGGATGATGAACTGGCACAGGAGCCCGATGCCGATGCCGTACGGTTTGCTGAACCGCTGCTTGAACTCGGCCCAGTCCACCTGCGATGCGAGCCCTAGGATGAGAATAAACAGGATGATGTTTCCCATCGCCGCGATCGCGGGGTTCCCCATGGCGGCTCGGTCGAGCTACGAAGGTATAGCGTTATCGTTCGCCGAAGGAATATAACGCGACGATGGGCGGCCAAAACTACGCAAAACGTGCTGCGCCCCCGCGGGTTCAACGCATGCTGTGGGCTCTCGCCGACCCCGACCCCGATTGAGACGCTCCTGCCGCGTCGATTGAGTCGAACCCGCGAGCGATATCCACCCAAAGGCCCCTCCGGCCCCTTGACTCTCGCGTGGACCTTGTCTGACGACGAAGGGACCGGGACCAAATGACTCGACGGCACAAAGTTGAAATTTTTGGCTTTTTGCCATTTGAAGGAAACCGGAGCGCCAGATTCGAGCCAACGAAACTTGAAGCCCTAGCGTCTCTCCTTTAAGCCGCGCTCGCCCCGCCCGCGTCGCCCTTTTCCGACGCAATCCCATTGCATCGCTAGTAACTTAGAAACAGAAACCATGGCTGAGACTCTTTCTCTCCGCGGCGTGCTCAAGGGGTGAGTCTCGAGACGCGTGACCCGCGCTTTCCGGCCGCGCCGGGCGTCCTCGAAAACGCAATCTGAGGGTTTTGGCCGTGGAAAATACAAACCGATCCCCTTTGACGCGCGGATCGGACGGTCCCGGCGGCGACGCGACCTCCTAGACGCCCGAAATAGATGACCAAACACTGACCTCGTTCCCTCCCTTTTCCCGTGCAGCCACGAGGGCTGGGTTACCTCCCTCGCCTGCCCCCTGGACGCCAACTCCGACATGCTCCTGTCGTCCTCCCGCGACAAGACTGTCATCCTGTGGACCCTGACCCGCGAGGAGGGCAACTACGGCTTCGCGCAGAGGGCGCTCCGCGGTCACTCCCACTTCGTCCAGGACGTCGTGATCTCCTCCGACGGCCAGTTCGCCCTCTCCGGCTCCTGGGACGGCACCCTCCGCCTCTGGGACCTCAACACCGGTTCCACCACCCGCCGCTTCGTCGGCCACTCCAAGGATGTCCTCTCCGTGGCCTTCTCCGTGGATAACCGCCAGATCGTCTCCGGCTCCCGCGACAAGACGATCAAGCTGTGGAACACCCTCGGCGAGTGCAAGTACACCATCCAGGAGCAGGAGGGTCACACCGAGTGGGTGTCCTGCGTGCGCTTCTCCCCCGTCACCTCCAACCCCATCATTGTGTCGGGCGGCTGGGACAAACTCGTCAAGGTGTGGAACCTGACCAACTGCAAGCTCCGCACCAACCTCGTCGGCCACACCGGCTACATCAACACCGTCACCGTCTCCCCCGACGGGTCCCTCTGCGCCTCCGGCGGTAAGGACGGCGTCGCCATGCTCTGGGACCTCGCCGAGGGCAAGCGCCTGTACTCCCTCGACGCCGGCGACATCATCTACGCGCTCTGCTTCTCCCCCAACCGCTACTGGCTCTGCGCGGCGACCCAGTCCTGCGTCAAGATCTGGGATCTCGAGTCCAAGTCCATCGTGGACGAGCTCCACCCCGAGTTCCCCCCCGTCGGCAAGAAGTCCATCGCCCCCTTCTGCACCTCCCTCACCTGGTCCGGCGGCGGCGACACCCTCTTCACCGGCTACACCGACTGCCAGATCCGCGTGTGGACCGTGTCCCGCGCCATCGGCGGCGGCGCCGCTTACTAAGTCGCTCACACGCGTTAGCTAGTCGTGGAAATGGGATAACAACGTAACATTAAGCGTAATCGTAAAGACGCATCGTCCCATGCTAACTCATCTATTCGGCGACGGAGAGTTTGCGAAACCGGGCGACACCTTTTCCTTCCACCACGTCTTCACCTTTGCGAGGGGGCTCCGCTTGGCACCCGACGACGGCGTGCGCACCTCCCCGCCGCCCACGCCGTCCCCGTCCACGTCTCCCTCCCGCTGTGAGGTCGCGGCGAGGGCGTGCAGCGCACGAAATAGCTCCGCGACCGCGTTCTTCACCGGCACCAACGCCGCCGTCGTCCGCGCGAATAGATTCTTCTGAAGTTCCCTGCCGCCAGTTCCCGACCCGCCCCGCCCGTCCCCAGCCGCCGGCGTGCTCGGCGTGGAGCTACCCGAGCTGCTGGTCATCGTGGCGCACGCCCTCGCCGCGTCCTCTATGGCGTCCACCGCGTTCCTGAGCTGATCGCGGACCAGGTCCACCGCCGCGTCGCCGACGTCCGCGGCGTCCACCTCTATTTCGTCACCCCCTCTGTCCGTATCCGCTCCGCCCGGGAGGAGCTCCTTGCCTCTCCGGACGCCCCTGCCCCGGCACGAGCGTGGCAGTAAACACAGCGCCGCCGCGCGCACGTTCGGGGACCCGACCGCCCGCGCGTATTTAGCCAGCTCGAGCTCCACCCCGACGCAGTGCGCCCTCCAGGTTTCCTCCATGGTTCCCTCGTAAGCCCACGACCCGGGCTTGAACCCGTCGACGTTCGCCTCGCCGCCGTACGTACCCTTCTTGACATCGGTGCTCTCCTCGAACGCGGCTCGAAGCGCACCCTTGGCCGCCTTGGCCGCGGCGAGGAACGCGAGACGCACGCGCTCTCCCTCGCGACCCGCGGAGTCCACCGCCGGGTGCGCAGCCGCTTCGTTCGATAGCCTCACCAGCCGCTTATAAAACCTCTCGAGCTCATCGTAGGCTGCCGCGGACGCGATGAGCGTGCGCTGCTGCGCCACCACCTTCGCGGCGGCGTTGCCCTTCAGCATGGCGCTCACGCTGTCCCTGGCTTTCTTGAACTTCCCGGTGAGGTCCTGCCGGGCGATCATGTGCGCGTTTACCACGTTGCGCTTGAGGCACTCCTCCTCGGGATCGCCGAAGGTCACCCGCAGCCCAATCGCCCGCATGTGCGACTGCTTTAAGAGCTTAAGCGCGCCCTGCAGCTCCTGCTCGACGAGGAGTAAGGTTGCGAGGTGTGTCTCGACGTTTGTCTGGGCACTCTGCGGGGCATCCGGAGCGGCGGCAGCGTCCGCCGCTGTTTTCAGAGATGCCACGAAGGATTCGTACTGCGGCAGGAGGTTCTTCTCGATCTTGCGGCGTATGGGCGCGAGGGCATCGGCGGCTTCGCACATGGCTGTGAAGTGCGGGCCGGCCTCTTGGGATTCGGCGTCGTCGTCGTCCGTGAGTGTCTCCTTCTTCGGGACTCGCGTGAAGAGATTTCTGAATCTCTTGCCCGGGGTTAGCCGGTCGTCGTCGTCGTCGTCGTCGTAGCCGTTGGACCATCCCTCGCGCTCCAGCCTCGACCTCAGCTCCTTCTCCTCTTGATCCTTGGCCTCCGTCTCGCGGATGTACTTGGCGGTGGTGCGCATCTGGGTGAAGAGCTCGGTGCGGTCCCTGCATGCGCCCTGGTGCCGAGCCAGATCTCGCTCGGCACCCGGTTGGCCATCCTTCCGCCCGAACCTGGACCAGGCGCCGGGTGACGCCCTCGGTTTCCGACCGCGGCCCGTCGGGGACGGGGTGATTTCACCGGGGCTCCCCTGCCTCAGCCGAATCCGCTCTATGCCCTCGCCGAGCCGCGTCCCCACCTTCCGTCCCGTATCGCGGAGTCTCTCGTCGGCATTCTTGAAGAAGTCCTTGAACTTGTTGTTCGGGGTGGCGTCGTTCGACGGGGGCTGCCCCCCGGGCGTTCGCGAGGCCCCGGGTGTTCGCGAGCCCCCGGGTGTTCGATTCATTCCCGCGTGCTCACTCCCGGCCGGACATCCTCAGGCCTCGCGCTCCCTACTCTGAGAATGTTTTCAAAATGTCAACCTCGGAAAACGTGACGCCACGGCAAAACGCGGAGACTGGAGACTGTTCACTTTGTTTACACTCGAGTCTTCAGGACCGCGCGTTCGATTTCCCTTCGACAGTCCTATCTCCACCCGGCTCCCAGACCCCCGCCGACGGTACCCCGCCTCGGGCCCCGCTCCTCGAACCCTCCACCCCGTCTCCCCAACGAACCGTACGGGTCCGCGGATGCCCCCGTCCCCAACCCCGCGCTCATCTTCAACGGAGCCAGGCGCGTGGGCGCCCCTCCCACTCCCATACCACCCCGCGTCTGCGCCCTGCCCGATACCCCGATCGACATCGACGTCCCGTTGAGTAGCATCGACGGCTCGTGCATCGGACGTTCAGCGCGCGGGGCGGCAGCCGCGAGGGTACTAAGACTGGTCCTCTTAATACGCTCGTCGCGGTCCATCAGCGACTTTCTCGCCGCCGCGCCGGGATGCATCGGGTTCATCGTCCCCCCGAGCCCGTTGGCCGCCACGTTCGACGAGAGCCGCGCCAAGTGGTGCCTTCCTCCTCCAGTACCCCTCGCCGCGGCGTCGTCCTCGTCCACGAAAACCTCGGGGGGCGCGTATGAGGAACGTGAGTGACCGTGAGTCGAGGCGCCGAGCACACGGGAGGCGTACCTCGACCTCAACTCCGCGATTCCACCCGGCTTGGCGCCGAAACTGCCGTACTGCCTCGTCCCGACGACGTACTCCGCGGTCGCATCGGCGTCGTGTGTGAGCCCTCCGAGTTTTGAGGCATCGTGCGGGTGTAGACCCGGTGCCCGGGTGGGTAGGCGGGCGTTAAGAGAGGAGGAGGCGCCGACGCCAAACTTTTCCCGTCGCCGCCTCGACGCCGCCGCCGAGGTCGAGTACACGGACTCCGTCGCCGCCGCCTTCGCCTTGGCGACGCGCTCGCGTTCCTCCCGCTCGGCGCGTTCGCGTTCCCGTCGTTCACGCGCCGCCCTCGCCTCCCTCGCGGCGGCCTCGATCTCGGATTCCCGGCGTCCCGTCTCCGCCTTCTCCGCCTTGATTGAACGCGTCCGAGCCTGAGCCTCCGTCTCGACCCGGAGGCGCTCGGCGTTCTCCTTCATCCGCCGCTCGCGTCTCTCCGACACCTTCGGCGTCGTCGGCGATGTGACCGGCGCGCACGATGACGATCGCTTCCTCTCGATCGATGACGTGGAGGTATCCGACAGCCTCTCGGGCCCTGTCCGGGTAGCCGCCGGTACGGTGTTTTCACTCAGCGGCGATCGTTCCGTCCAGCCGTCCTCGCCCTCAAAGTAAGGGTGCGTCAGCATACCCTGCCACGTCAGCCGCTCCCCCGGGTCCATCACCAGCGTGCCCCGCATGAACCGCAGCGCCGCGTTGTTCAGCTTATTGGAGTACCGAGATCGGAGGTGGTCCATCCCCCGGTCGCGGGCGCCGCCGTTACTCTCCCTCGGGAACCGAACGCCGTTGAATCGTTCGTTGCTCGACAGCGTCTCCCTCTGCTTACCCGTCATGGCGCCCATGGATTTACACACGATGTGCAGCTGGTCCACGTCGGACTCACCCGGGAACAGCGGCTGCCCGTCGGTGAGCTCGCCCATGATGCATCCGATCGCCCACGTGTCCACCTCTGTCCCGTATTTCTCCGACCCCAACAGCAGCTCCGGCGCTCGGTACCACCGCGTGGCTACGTAATCCGTGAGGACTTCGTCGGGCTTGTGGCGCTTGAGCTGGCGTGCAAAGCCAAAATCGCAGAGTTTGAGCGCGTCCGTCGCCGTTGAGTCGGGGCCGACGAGCAGGTTCTCCGGTTTGATGTCCCTGTGCACGATCTCGTGTCGGTGGCACCACGCTATGGCCTTGACGAGCTGCCAGATGTACCGGCGCACGAGCGTTGGGTCGAGGCCGCCCGGGCGCTCCTCGAGCACCTCCAGCAGGTTACGGGGCACGTATTCGAACACCAGGTACAGTTTACCCTTGCGACGGAAAGCCTCCTGCGATGCGTTGGGAACGCGGCGGTGAGGACGGCGGGTTCGGGTCGTGTCGGGCTCCACGTCGTGGGCACCAGGGGGAAACAACGGAGGTCAACGCGAGAGTGGGTGATGGTGACGCGCGACGCACCTTGAGTTCGACGATGTTCTCCTGCTGGAGCGATCGCAGCACTTTCACCTCGCGTAAAGTGGTCTTGCGCACCGCGGGATCGTCGTCGTTCTCCTTGAACTTCTTCACCGCCACCGCCTCGCCCGTCTCCTTGTTCCGGCATCGCAGGACGGTCCCGTACGCGCCCTCGCCCACGACGCCAACCACCTCGTACTTGTTCATCTCGTACTTGGACGCGAACTGAGCGGCCCAAACGACGGAGTCCGATACCGATACGTCGAGCCGTATGAAAGGACGCGCGACGTTCCCGAGCTCCGCCCGCCCTCCGCGACGCCCGCGTCTCTGACCCCTCCGAGACGGGATGTGAGCGAGTGTTGAAAGGGGTCCCAGTGCAGTAACGCCCGACTTGGCTAAACGGTGCGAATTTTGGCAACCGACCAAAAACTGTCCGGCCGCGGAAATTTCTTATACGGAAGCATTTAGACCGTCGTTTACGAGTCATTCCCGTTCCCGCGGATATTTATGACACATAATTTTCCGAGCTCGGTTTGCTTTGCCGGAGAGTCACATATTTTTTCCCGATAACTCACGAATGGCTCCGAGCCTGTTTGCCCCGGCACCCTTGCGCCAAAATTTGTGGAAAAAAGCGAGCGAAAAAAAAGGAACCACTCACACTCAAACATGGCGGACGAGGTCGCCACCGCGGAGGAGACCCAAAAGGCGGAGGAGGAGGTTCAAAATTCGTCCAAGGATGAGTCCAAGGAACCCGCGACGGTGACCGGCGTCGTGGTCAAAGGGGTGGTGAACTGGTTCAACGTCGCCAAAGGATTCGGTGAGCTGGCGTTCGTCGCGCCCATCCCCGCCCGAGCTGTCTTCTTTTTTCTCGTTCGCCACGGCTGCGGTCCCCGCGTCCCCGCCGGACCTCCGGGTCTCCCCTCGAACGAATTGGCGGCCCCGAACGGGAACGTAACTCGACGTTCTCGGACATCGCGCACGCGCCGGGACGCGCCACGCCGTGGCCGTCGCGTCCCCATCGCCCGCGTCTCGCCACCTCCGAGAAAAAAAGCGCTTCGAGGCTCGTTGCCACGCGAACCAAACCATCCTCGGAAACAAACTGAACGTCCTCGGCTCCCCGCTCCCGCGCAGGATTCGTGACGCGCGACGACGGCGTCGGCGACGTGTTCGTACACCAGAGCGACATCTACGCGGAGGGTTTCCGCAGCTTGCGTGAACAGGAGCCCGTGGAGTTCGAGCTCGAGCCCCTGGGCGACGGGCGGTACAAGGCCGTCAAGGTGGGATGCCAGCTCCCCAAAAGTTCAGATAAGACGCTGGGATATTTGTCATTTTCTGCGCGCGTTTCCAGCCTCTTTTCATCCGGACTCAAGAAACCACGGTCTAAACGCGCCCGACTGTGACCTGGAAAATATCCCAGACGTCTAAGGATTTGCCGAAACCTGACCTTTTGTCCATACGTTTTTCCCACAGGTGACCGGCCCGGATGGCGCGTTCGTCCGCGGGGCGCTCCCCCGCACTTCGTTCAGGCAGAGGTCGCCCTACACGATGGGCCGGGGTAACATGCAGGGACCCGGGATGGGAATGATGGGCAACGGCATGGGCGGAGGGCTGGGCTTTGACGCGTACGGTCAGCTCGGGATGATGGCGCCGGGGATGCCATTCCCGGGGATGATGTCGCCTCTCATGGGAGGGATCCCGGGGTACCCGGGCGGGGTACCCACCGGACCGTCCATGAACGGCATGGCAATGAACGGCACGGGACCCATGAACGGCATGGGAATGATGGGGTCGCCGCCGAACGGGATGATGGCCAACGGCGACGGCGGGTTGCCCGCGCCGCTGCCCCACACGGCGCCGCCGGGATCATCCATGGGAGGATCCATGGGAAGCCCGGTCGGTTCGGGAGTGAGCCTCGGTAAGCGCGTCGTCGTGCTGAACCTCCCGTGGCAGACCACGTGGCAAGAGCTCAAGGAGTTCTTCACCGCCGCCGGCACCATCACCCGCGCGGACGTCGCCGTGGATGAAACGGGCAGATCCCGGTGAGTTTCTTTTTATCTTCGTATCGGCAATTAGACTGACGTCGTGTTTTGTTCACAGCGGGTACGGCACGGTTCGCTTCGCGACCGAGGAGGAAGCGACGCGGGCGATCGTGACGCTCAACGGCGCCGAGTTCGACGGTCGTATCATCACGGTTCGCATGGACAAGTACCAGCAGTGATCGTGACGACGCCGTGGAGTCGATCGACACCATTTATTACCCGGGGCGGAAATCTCCATCTCTGCCCCGCGAGGATTGTATTAATGAAACTCTTCGTACTGAAAAGCAAACACGGCGCTGAGCGTATTATAACAATCAATATTAGCCCCGTCATGTTCGGGGCTCGGCTACGTGTCGTTCATCGTCGCGGGGAGTTCCCGGCCCGTCCTCGTAAATCATACACGGGCGTCTTATCGTACAGCGAGGTCGGGTCTCCGCCGTCGACTCGTCTCGTCACTCATCAAGCGTTGGACTCATCAAGCCAGGGGTCCGAGGCACGCCTCGGC
>Ga0302114_10000355_pt1 | contig 32179 bp, 24 predicted proteins | sample AG5_Surface_MG_FD_203107 | JGI IMG/M metagenome (GOLD analysis project Ga0302114, IMG submission 203107) | Marine microbial communities from Western Arctic Ocean, Canada - AG5_Surface | ecosystem: Environmental > Aquatic > Marine > Oceanic | place: Canada: Western Arctic Ocean | collected...
TAGGTGCCGACGATTCCCCCCCGCCCTCGACTCGATACGCAGGGAGGAGACGCTCTTCGGAGCCAACGGGAAGGAAAAATGGCTCCACGAGGCCCGCATGAAAGCCACGGGACATTTCACTTCCCACCTCATCAGCCCCGGCGCCGATCCGGGCACACCGGGCACACTCGCCGAGCGCGACGCCAACCGAGGAATGCAAGATCCCGACGCGGAGATCATCCCTTGGTACGACCCGGCGTTCGAGGCCAAGTACGGCCACGGCGCCAACCGCAACCCATCCATCGACCGCGCACTACAGCGTAGGCTCCGCGCGCCAACCGTCCATGCCCTACGGCACGGCGGGAAACTGGCACGATCCATGAACGCGTACGATGAACGCATCGCGGGAGTCGCGCCGCGATGCCGGTCCACCGCGGGCGCGACGGGACGGGCGCTCGATGAACACGACGCCGCCTTGGCCCGACGGGCTCGACGGAGTCGCTCGAGGGAGACACGCGTGTGGGCCGAGAATGAACGGCGGCACGTGTACGCCCTGGGCACAGACACGACGCGGGTCGCGGCTGCGTTGGTGGAAGAGTACGGAGGCGGCGTCGCCGAGACTGGGGCGGTCACCGCGGCGACTGCGGGGATGGACTCTGCGCTCTTTGATGACTCAGCCGATGACACGGATGACACCGAGACCGAGTCCGTCGTGTCCTTCGTGCACAAACGTCGTCCCCGCGCGGACCGCACGCCCGCCAGTGACAAACGCACGCACCAGGTGTGGGCCGCGCTATCCCCGAGGGAGAAGAACGAAAAAGTTACCTCGCCCAGGGACGGACTGCGGGAGCGCTACGGGGTAAATTACTTCGCCGCGTTGAGGCTGGAGGAGGCGTGCCGGCCCCCGCCGATGCGGTACCAGGCCCCGGCGCTGACCATGGACGCGACGCAGGCGGCGCGGTACAGGGAGGCGCACCCGGAGCAGTTCACGGCTTTACCCCCCGGGGACGAGCGGATTGAGGAGGTCACGGCGGGGGGGATGTGGAAAAAGGCGGGAGCGGCGGCGCGACTCGCCGCGGAGCTCGGGGACGGCAACGACGACGACGCGAGCGGGGCGCCCGCTCGGGACATCGACGCACCGCCAGCCTCGACCCCGAGGCGTACGCCGAGCCCGAAAGGGACACAGACCACACGAAGGATGAAGCCCGTCATCAGGGAGACTCGGGTCGACACCGGGCCCCCGGGGAGAGTCTCCGGCGGCTCGGCAACTAACAAGTCGAAAGGGACGAAAGGGGCGACACCGCGCCCGGGGTCGAGGGCTACAACGTCCGTCAAGTCGGCCGGATCCGCGACGCCGTCCGCGCGAGCCCCATCCGTCCGAGCCCCATCTATCCGAGCACCCCCCGACTCGCCCCCGAACTCACCCCCGCCGCCGCCGGGGCTGGACTACCAATCCGTTCGACTGCTCGAGCTGATGTGGGACCCGGACGCGTGCCCTGGGGGACTCCCGTTCTCCCTCGCCAACGCGGACAAACTCGCGAGGCAGAACACCACTGAGGGCGTCGAGCGCATACGCGCGTGGTGTCGGCTCATCGGCGTCGACGCGGGGGGTAAGCCCAACGGCGCTCACCTCTGCGGGTTACTCCGGGGCAAGTACAGGGAGGCGATGGCCGCGCTCGAGGCGCACGTTCCGGGGATACGCGACGCCGCACGCGCCGCGGAGGAGATGGAGGCGGGAGAGCACAACGGCGCCCGGGGCGGGACGGAACGGCGCGGCGCCGACGATGGACGACGAGGGTGGGCCGCGGCGCTGTGCGCGAGACCGAAGAAAAAGGCTTCGGAAGCTCCGGGTACGAAAAAGGTTTCGTTCTCGCGGGTCCGAGGGTGAGTGCGGGGATTGATAGCTAAGGTCTAGAACGCCTAGCGTGTTATTATGCAGGCGCGTGTTATTAGGTGTCACGACGCTGTTTACTCTCCGCCGCCGCCACTTGTCGCGGCGGCTTTGGCCTCGCGAGCCCTGGCGCGTTTCCTAGCCTTGGCGCCGAGTTTGTGCTTGTGCCCTCGGTTCGCCTGGCGCTCTTTGTGCTGCAGCTGCCGCTGTTGCTGGAGCCACGTGAGTTGGGGCTTTGTTTTCGTGTCCACGCTCTTGGGCGGGGCGACGTTGCTGTAGTCGGCATCGTCGCCCGTCCGCGGCTTCTTGGCGGGCTCTTCGCCGTCGCCCGGCGCCGCTCTCTTGTCTTTTTTGTCTTTTTTGTCCTTCTTGGACGACTTCTTATCGCCGCGGGGCTCGTCCCCCGGTGCATCCTCGCCGCCTCCCACATCGTCACCGTCGCCGTCATCGTCGTCCGCGTCATCGTCGCCGTCGTCGTCCGCCCCCACCGGCTCCGCGTTCGGGTCCCATCCCTCCGGGTGTTGAAAGTGGCAATCCTCTCGTCGGCACGCGACGCCGAAGCTGCACATCGCCACCGGCTTCTTGTTCGGGTTGCTACCGGTGGCGTGCGTGATCACCGCGTGTTTACCGTCCATGTAGTTCCTCGGGTGCTCGTTGTACTCGCGGACGCATCGCTTCGCCTCGGTCTTGTTGCTGAAGGTCATGAACCCGTACCCTTTGCACTCGCCGCTGTCGCGATCCATCGCGACGCGCGCGCGGACGATGCGGCCGCACTTCTCGAACTGCGCCCGAAGCCGGGCCTCGTCGCAGGTCCGCGGGAGGTACCGAAGGTACACCTCGCACGGGTCCACGTCAACCATCTCTAAACTGTTCGTGGTGCGCTATCGCGGTTCGCGATGGAATGCGGCGGCGGTTTTTACGTCGGCGGTTCCGGGGCGAAGTGTGACTGAAACAAAGTCGATTGTCAATGGCTACAGTACGTACGTCAGAGCAGGATCCGGTACTTCTCCGCCCTCGGCACCTTTTCAATAGCCACACGCCCGTCGTAAGACACCGACGCGAACGTCCACGGATCATCCCCGCGCCCCCACGCCACGCCGTACACGGTATCCGCGTGACACCCGTCGTACACATTGACACAGCTGTGCGTTTTCTGCACAGCTGTGTTCCCGCCACCCTTCGCGCCACCACCACCACTGGAGTTACCGGCGTCCACCCACAGACGCACGCACTGATCCCCACCACTCGACGCGATGAGCTGATCGTACTCGGGGTTGTACGCCACGCACCACGCCCAGTGCGCGTGCCCCGGCGCCATCTCCCCCACCGGCCGCGAATGCGATCGGGTGTCCCAGATTCGAACCACCCCGTCGTCTCCGCACGTCGCGCACGTCACGCCGCCTCGCTTGGGGTTGTACTCCACGGACCGCACTTGAAGCGCGTGCGCGTTCTGGATGGTCTGCGACGCGCGGTGTAGACCGGACCGCGCGTCGTAGACGGATACGGCGGTGTCCACTCCGACGGCGACGACTTCGGGTTCATCCGGGTGGAACGAGCATGAGGATCCGACGACTGAGCCCTCGGGGAGGGACCCGCGCGTCGTCAGTGTTACATCGGTTCCGGCGCTGGCTTCGACGCGGGCGATGGATATGAACGTGTCGCCGACGACGGCGAGGATGGAAGGGTCCGCGGTGGACCACCGGACGCACCGCGGGTTGGAGAGCGCGTCCTCGGACTCATCCTTCCCGGATGTCGAGGATGGGGTGGACGCGACGCGGGTGAGCTCGCCGCGGGTCGGGGTGGATCCCGCGTCGAGGGATGCGGGGAGGCGCCAGATGGAGACGCCGCCTGCTCGGGATCCGCCGTCGAACGCGGTGGCGAGGATGTCTGCCCCGGCGGCGTCGTTCGATCCAGCCTCGGCGGGGCGCGCGTCCATGGACCAGATTTCCCCGTCGGGGTGCGACAACACCGCGGTACACCTCGCGCCGTCGCGGTCGCGGTCGTGGGTCACGATGTGGACATCGTTACCCCCGCGGAGCCGTTGGGTTCCCACCGCGAACATCGTGGCGTCACCGCCGCCCACGGCGACGATGGATCGCGCGGGCGCATCGCAGTCGTAGGTCGCCATGATGCCCCGCCCCTCGGTCTGAGTGAGATACTGTTACTCCGATCCCGGAATAGAGACGTCAGAATCCCGAGAGCCCCGCGGGAGGCAACGACGGCGGGTTCGGGGATGTTCGGCTCCCCCCGCTCCCCCGCGGCGCCGTGGTACGGCTACTCGCACGACCTGGATGCTGCGCACGTGCCGTCACCCTACGCGTCCTCCCGGTCACCGACGCACTCCCCAGCCGGGGACCCTACGTTGGAGTTAGAGATCGCAACCTCGTTCAACACCGTCCTCAACAAGGTCCGCGACTTGAAGACGGACGCGGCGAAGCCGCTTCGGAGCCCCAAGAGGGAGAGCCCGGGGAAGGCGCCCGCGTCGCCTTCGTCGTCCGACGCCAGGATGAAGCGGATGGAGAAGATGGAGAGGAGGCTGACGTGGGTGCTAGAGAACGGGATGGAACAGGATGGGTCAGGGGGCCAATCAGATGGAGGCATGGGCGCGTCGTCTGAGTCGGATCTCACTACCTCCGCGCCGTCGTCGGCGTCGAACTCCCTGGTTGCGGACGCGCCCATGCCGGAGGCCTCCAAGATGCTCGCGAGGCGCGAGCTCGAGCGGCTCATCGCGGAGCGGGATGACGCCGTCGCCGCGCTCGCCAAGGAGCGGACAGGATCGGGGCGCTCCCCATCGGAACTCGCTCGTTTGCGGGTCGAAAATCGCCGACTCGCGACGGAAAACGCAGAGCTCAGGGCGCATCTCGGGCACTCACGGGGCAGGGGGGGCGCCAACACCCAGGGAGGAGGCACGAGTGACCTCACGGCGCAGAAAGGGGAGGCGCGCGAGTTGAAAAGGCTCGCGGACGAGCTCCAGGCGTCCATGGCTCGTTCCGACCGCCTCGAACGAGCTTTACACGACATCGTCTCGAGGACGAGCGCGGCGACGGAGACGCTGGTCTCGTCACAGGGAGGATCGATCCGGAGCGGGTCGTCGCCGGGGAAGCCGGGGATGAAGGCTATGAACGAGGTGCCCGCGTCGCCGTCGAGGGTGGCGAACGACGAGGCGTGCGATCTCTCGGGGGCGAGGCCGGGACCCGATTTTCACGACGTAGAGCCCAAGAGGCTAGTCTCCGGTTAGAGCGGGGGGGGGATGTGTGAGCGGGTCGACGACTCGAAGGGGAGACCCATTCTATTCGGCACCGCGTTCGTTGAACCAAAGGGTTCTCTTGCTTATAATCAAAGTATCGAGTCTACTCTACGTCCAGACGTCTGTCTACCGTCAGACGCTGGCTATACGATTAAGATGGTTGGCGTTGCGTTCCGAGTTCCGAGTTCCGCGTCGCTCTCACCCTTCCCTCAGAAGAGCATGCCACCCGGGGAGTCGTCCAGTAAGTCGGAGATCATGCCGAGGTGCATGAAGTCCTCCTCGACGCCCGGCGACTGCATGTGCGACTGGTGCCAGCCCGGTGGCGCACCCATCTTCGCGTTCGGCGGTGTCGACATCCCTGGCGGCGGCGGGCCCGCGGGCACCGGCGGGGGCATGCCAGGCGGCGGCGGCGGCGCCTGCCTACCGGGTGGCGCGCCGGGGGGAGGCGGCGGCGGCATTCCCGGCGGGGGACCGCGGCTCGCCCACGACGACGACGGCGCGAGGCCGGGGCTCGACCCGGGTGGCGACCCGCCATCCTGCCCGGACATCCCCGACTGCGATCGTTCCAGCCGCGTCGTCCCGGGCGGTGGGGGACCGCGCGGGGGGGGCGGGCCGGGGGGCGGGGGCGGTGCGCCGGTACCGTCCGCAGCCACGATGGGACGCGGGCCGGGAGGCAGCGGGGGAGCCGCGCGTGATGCGCCGGGGGGCGGGGGTCCTGGCGGGGGCGGTGGACCACCCGCGGCGGCGGCGGCGGCGCCGGTTTTCATCCCAGGCGGCAAGCTCGTCATCACCCCGTTAGACGCTACATCTTCGCCGCCGCGCGCGGGGGACTGCGGTGGCGTTCCCACCGGGACCGTCCCGCCGACGTCGAGCTGCGCCATGGCACGCGCTAGGTCCCGCCGCAGACGGGCGTTCTCCGTCTCCAGCGTCGCCGCGTGCGCCCGCAGTCCCGCGGCTTCAACCGCGCCGAGCGGCCCGTCGCCCGACATCGTCCTCGCAACCTCCGGCGAGCGAACACCTCCATCCGCGGTCTTAACACCAGCCGCACCTTGGACACCGGAGCCGCCGCTCGGGCCGTCGCCGCCGGTGCGGGGCGACGGGAGCTGCTTCTTGGGCGACGGCGCGGGTTCCTTCGAGGCGCCCTTCTTTCCTTTTTTCCCGGCGTCTTCAAATCCGTCAGACCCGTTGGGTAGCCGCGAGGGGGTACCCGGGAGTGAGTCCGCGCCGGCGGGTGAGGACCCGGATGACGCGAGTGGCCTCGGGACCGGGATGGTCTTCTTGGTGCCCATCGGTGAGTCGAACCCGGGCTTGGGCGGTGACGTGTCGGGTGGTGTGACGGCGTCTTCCGAATCCGTGCCGTGCGAGCCGGGCGCGGAGACCATCTCGGAATCATCCGCGGAGCTCGTCTCCTCAGCCTCCTTCGCCGCGCGTTCCGCCGCCTCACGCTCGGCGTCGACCCGCGCCTGCTCCGCGGCGCGCGCGGTCGCCTCGGCCGCCTTGACGGCGGCGGCGGCGGCGGCGGCGGCAGCCTGTTTAGCCTGCTCGATGGCTTCAGCCTCCGCGATGGCCGCCGCCTCGGCGTCCCGCTTCCGTCGTTCCTCCGCGCGCTTCGCCTCCTCCACCGCGCGGATGGCCGCCTTGGCAGCCTCCTCCTCCGCGAGCTTCGCCGCGAGTTCAGCCTCCTCAGCCTCCTTCTTCTCCTTCTTCCGCGCCTTCTGCTTCGCCTTTTTGCTCTTCTTGGCGCCGTCAATCTCCGCCGCCACGCGTTCCGCTTCCTCCTCCTCGGCGATGAGCGCCTCCTGCATCTTAATCGCCTGCGCCTCGGCAAAGGCAACCTCGATGCGGTTAGTGAACAGGTGCGAGAGGACGTACATCTCGACGGTCCGCCGGCCCAGGTCCGCCAGCCGCCGCTCGTCCCTCTCAACCGCGTCGTCCCCGGCGAAGGATTCGTCGCCGCCGTCGGTTTCTGAATCGGGATCGAGCGAATCGACCGAGGCGGCTCGCTCGAGGATTGATAAGAGGTCGTCCGTCGCGATGGAGCACTTGTTCTGCGAGGCGGAGAGCCACACGCTCCTCCCTTTGACGAACTGTTTGAACGCGTCCTCAGCCTTTGTCGATCCGATGTCGAGCGCTTGGCACCCGCAGCAGAGCGCGTCCATGACGAGCGTCGACGTCACCTCTTTTTCGTTGAAAAACCGCTTGACGATGCCTTTGAGTAGGACGTCAGCCTTCTCCGACGCCAGCTGTGCCTGCGCCTTCCCTTGGGCCGTGCCCAGGAACTCGCGCATGTCACCCCATCGGTCCGAGTCCTCCTGGAACTTGGCGAGCTGGTCCCGGCGCTCCTCCAGAAACCTGCGGCAGATCCCTTCTACGTTTGTGAGGTACACCCTGACTAGCTCGCGCCTGTACTGGGGTTCCAGGCACCGAAACGGCCTCGCCGGCTTCTCGTGGATCACCTGCACCTGGGCCTTGATCACGAGCGTGTCCGCCACGGTGAACCCGTCGAGAACCTTCGAGAGCTCCATGAACTTCTTCCACCCCCAGTCGTGTTCCTTCTTGCAGAACCGGTGCAGGGTGTCGGAGTACTTGGACTTCTTCGGGTCCTTGTTCACGACCGCTATGGTGAACTGCGCGAAGTGACTCCAGCCTGTGTTTGTTGGTTAAGAGGGAGAACGGGATCGAGTAAGAACGTCGCCCGTGGGATGTCGGTGCACGCATAGGAGGCGAGAGCGGCCTCCGAGGGTGAGATTGATTTCAGAAAGGTGCCCCCCTAGGGCTGGGTGGATCGGTGTGAGGACGCACCGGGCAGCAGCTTGTCGTAGTCGGCGACGCAGAGGAAGAGCGACAGGTGGTTGTGAACGTCGCATCCCTGAGGATACACCAGAATGTACCTATTCACGTGGTCGAAAGGGGTTTGGGTCAGTCGTGGTTCACGCGTCGGCGCGACTCCGGAACGGGCTTCGGGTGCGAAACGGGGCGGATTGGTGTTCTGCGCCCCCAAGCGGCGGGTGTCGAGGGCTTGGTCGTTAGGCGCACCATTTGTAGCTCCCAACCTCGAACACGTTGCTTCGAAGCTCGCGCTTTGAGATCTCGGAGAAGTTCTCAATCTTCCACGTGAACTTGCCGTACAGATCCGTCGGCTGGAGGCCTGTCGATGACGAGACGTGGGGCGCGAACGCGTCAGCGGGCGGTGCGGGATTCTTCGTAGTAGGTGCGATGTTAGAAAAGTCGGGGAGGTCAAACGAGGGTTTGTAGACTGGGAGGAGGGACAAAAACAGCCCCCGCTTCGGAGAAAAAGCCGACATGCTGCGATGGGTGCCGGGCGCCGGCCATTTCGGGGGCATTCAGACGCGATTCAGCGCCGGGGTTGGGACGTACCGGTGGCGTCCTCATCGGTCCAGTCAACGTCGCCGTTTCCGCCCGCGTCCAGAGGCCCGCGGCGCGCCCTCCACTCCGAATCCGCGGGGCTGTCGGGCGTGACGCTCAGCACCCCGTCCGCCCCGGAGGAGCCATTGGCGGAAGCCTTGCTGGAGCTGCCGCCGCCCGCGCCGCCTCCGCCGCCGGTGGCACCCCTGGATAGGGTACCCCCCCCGCTCGACATGACGGTCCCGCTTCGGTCCGAACCGAGGTCGCTTCGACCTTCGGGCTACGGCTACCGGGACCAACTGCTATGCGAACGACGTCTTCGACGGCGCTCTCACCGAGACACGCTCTCGATCCGGCAGTCCAGGTTGTCAAGTCGGTGCAGTGGGTGAAATAGCATTATTTCATCAGCTTGATGACCATTTGTCCGCATGAGCGAATACTGATTACCCTTACGCTCGGTTTCAATCGATATTTCGGTCTACGAGTATTTATTTGACACCGAGTCGCCCTCGCGGCCAAGCCACTCATCGGAGAGAGAGACCGCGTCGCCCGGACCCCGACCGTCCGCGCGAAAACGCAACCTTCTCCAAGAGGTACCTAAGACGCGAAGAACCACCACGATGGCGCTCCGCAACGCCGTCTCCCGCGTCGGCGCGCGCGCGCTCGCCGAGGCTGGACGTAGGGTAATCGGCCAGAACTCGGGCCAGGGCCACCACCCATCCGTCGCCGTCGCGCGGTCGTTCGCATCCTCCGGCGGCGCCAGGTCCGCGCGGAACTACGTCGAGGACGAGATGTACGACAGGAGCCGCCAGGAGATCCCGCTGGGCAACAGGGTCCCGAGCCCCGGCCCCGACGCGTGGCTCGCGCCCAACGCCGTGCTCATCGGGGACACGGACCTCGCGGTGTGCGTGAGCATCTGGCACGGGGCGGTGCTCAAAGGGGACCTGGGCGCGGTCAGGATCGGGGCGTTCACCAACGTCGGGGAGAAAGTCGTCATCGACTCCGCGGGGTACGTTTCCAATCGTCACATCACGAAACCCTAGCCGCGTACGCTCGCGTTCGCGGCTCGACCCGCGCCGTGATCCCAAGATTTTTCCCACCCACGGCCACTTGACCCTCACCGAGGTTCGCCTTCCACCCAGAAATGATCATTCACTCACCTCGCCCCTACTCCACCCTTCGTCTCGTGCCAACAGGGGAGCGTCGCGCATCGGTCAGTACGTCACCATCGGCGCCAACAGCTCCATCTCCTCCTCCATCGTCGAGGACAACGTCCTGATCGGCGCGCGGTCCGTGCTCGAGCCAGGTTCCTACGTCGAGGAGAACGCGGCGCTCCAAGCCGGAACGCGGGTGGAAGCCGGCGCTTTAATCCCAGGCGGACAGCTGTGGGGGGGTAACCCGGCGAGGTACGTGAAGGACCTGGACGGTCACGAGATCGCCGAGATCAGGAGCATCGCGGAGCAGACCTACGGCGCCGCGACGGATCACGCGGCGCAGTCCACGCCGTGGGGGAACGCCTACGTGCAGACGGAGGCGCTGCGCAAGGCTCTGGCGAAAACCGAATGATGATTGATTGATTCGAGAGAAGAGGCGTTTGATGATTGTACAATGTCCTCCCGTAGCGAGGGGGACCCTTATGTTTTGATTTAATGACGACACAGTGTAAGGTACCGCCGAACGGGGTCACGGCGGCTCCACCTTGACCTCAGTCTTCACCTCGGTAGCCCCTGGCGCCATCATCACGTGAGTGAACGTGTAAGAGTAGTCGTCGTCGTCTTCGTCGGCATCCCCCTTCAGAATGGCATCCCCATATCTATTCATCTCAGTCACGTGCGTCAGGAACACATCCACCCCTTTCAGCGCGATAGCCGCCGCCTCCTGAACCTTTGTTTTGATTCCCCCGGTCACGTCGCCGTTGTCCTCGAGAGACACAGTCGCATCGGTTGTTCCCACCGCGGCCTTGACAACCAGTTTGTCCAACGCAAAATTGAACACCCAGTCGGGATTAGAGTCCACCCACTCCTGTGCCCAATCCTCTTTGGACTCCCACCCGGGCATGTTACTGATATATAGATAAGGACCTGCGGCCTTCGTCGCGACCCATGAACCGTCGGGCTTGACCTGAATCTCGCGAAGCAGCGCCGGGGGCGGTGTCCTTCCATCCGGGCAAATGTCGCAGGGTCCGTTTTTGTGAAGAGGCTTGGATGTGAAGATACCCTCGACGTCGGAGATGAAGACCACCCGCTTGGGCTTGAACTCTTCCGTGAGGCACTCCACCAGCGTGTCCCCCGATAGAATTGCGCATCCCTGCTCGGAATCACGAACCACGTCGCCGTGAAGCACCGGGACCTTTCCTGCCATCACAGCTGCCCGGACCTCATCGAATCCGCCCCTCGATAGGTTGCGGTTCAGCTTCTTGCCGACGGTGAAGAAGTTGCCGTATGGAGATATCGGGGCGACCCTTTCAGGTGCTATTGATCCCGTCCCATCGGCCCACTGATACCCATTTTCTTTGCTCAGCTCATCGCACACCAGCTTGCAGAGCTTCCGGACGGATGTCTTGGTCTTCTCAATGCCCTCCCTTAATCTAGCGTTTCCATCGACGTCCCCTCCGTTTGCCACGCCGTATTCCTTCGCCTGGGGATGTCCGAACGACCCGGCGCCGTGCACGATGATCATCTTGAGGTATTGTTCATCATAGTCACGGGGGCTTGTGGTACGGCCATGTGTGTTCACCGCATTCGCGATCTCCCAGCAGCAAGTCTTGAGTGCATCGAGGTTGGGCGTGTCGGGCTCTCCATCTTTGACCGTGATGGCCGCACCACCGAGCTTCACGATGACGTCCACCGTCCCATCGGCCGGGGGCACTTTACGCTTACACCACGTGCTCGGCACACTCTTTCGTACAGCCATACTTCGTTTTCTCTTGGGCGGCATGGCCTTCTCTCGCTTCTCTCGCGCCGTCGTGCTCTGCGCTCGTTAACAATCGAGTTTCCTCGGGAAGATAAGATGCGTGACTGGCACAGACGACATGAGCGCGGCCACCTGCTGCGCGAGAGTCACCGCGCCATCCATCGCCGGGTCGGCGCACCCGCGCGGGGCCACGACGCGTGTCACACGATGGATGCCGATCGCGGTCCCGGCCGGGGAGCGACGCCGCGTCGGGTCCATCGCCCGCGCCACGCTCGATGATGACCGGTCCGACGGAAGGCCCGGCATCCACCGAGGAGGCATTCACACCTCGCTCGGGTTCGCCGTCGCCGCCGCCGCCGCCGCCGCGCTCACCGCGCTCGCGCCACCGATCGCCATCGCCGAGAGCGGCGAGTTCTACGTCGAGGACATCCCGTTGGGCCTGGCCTCATCGGACGCCAGGGCGGCGCCAAACCTAAGGTCCCTCACGAAAGGCGCGAACGGCAAGGAGATTGAAAAGTGCGCCACGAAGTGCATCGCGACGTGCACCCGTGGCGGGTCAGGGGCGCCGGGCCTGGGCCCGTTGAGCGTGCGCAAGGCACCGGTGGTGTTCAAGGAAGGGTTCAGGTCCAGGCAGTACTGCCTGAGCGAGTGCACGGAGATCTGCAGCATCACCGTGAAGGACTCGAAGAAGTAGACTAATAACGCGGTTCACCCGCGAGTTGTTGTTGTAGCACTAACCTAAGTTGACATCGTCTCCATCATAGATATCGCCGAGTCCGCTAATAACTCATTGCTTCAGCCGGGTGAAGTTCACGACCATCGCCACGTACGCCAAGACCCGCAGCCCGCACTGCATCAACGCCAGCGCCAGCAAACACTGTCCGACGCTGAGATCGTCCATCTCCAACGCCGCGATGATGTCTTCACCCCGCACCGGGCACTCGGTCCCGTACCTCGCGTGGTTCCCATCGGGCGCACACTCGAACACCCTTCCCCTGAACTCGTTGACCACCATCGCAGTGAACCCGAACCGGGCCTGTGAACACCAGCTGAGCCACCTGATGAACACCGGCATGTTACTGAACGTCACGTAGAACCCGCCGAGGATCATCAGCATCAAGATGACCATCGGCGCCACGATGAGGGACACCTGCACGTCGGGGATGGCGCACGACAGCGCCAATCCGAGCGACTGCGCCACCAGTATGCACAGCGCGAACGCGGTTATGAACACAAAGTACGCCTCCGCGGTTTGCTTTAAACCCACGCACCAGTACGTCACAGTGGCGTACAGGCAGGGCATCACCAACGTGTTGACCGTGTCGGATGCGGTCTTTGCCAAAAAAAACGGCAACGGGTGATACATGCCCTTCGCGTTCTCCCGTATCATCAGCTGCCGTTCCTTGGCAAACGTGTTGACGCACGCAAACACCACCGCGTTGGACTGCGCGATGATGCAGAAGAACAGGATGGAGAACCGCTCCATGACGAACGCGTCGGTATCGTCCGGCATTCGCCACCAGAACATCGCGGTGAGTATCGCCATCACGAGCATCTGCGCGGCGTTGATGGCGGTGAGGTTCTGGCCCCGTCGGGACTTGTCCTCGCGCACGGTGAGGACCGTGAGCTGGCGCCAGATGGACGCGCCCTCACGCTCTGATGACCTCGCGCCCTCGTCGATGACCTCATCGACCTCATCGACCGTCGCCGCGTTTTCCTTTCCGTTTTTATTTCCCCAACCCGCGGGCAGCTTCCGGTTGTCATCCCCGAGGGACTCGTCCGCCGCGATGACGTCCATGAGCCAGTCCGCGGGGTTCGTTCTCGGCGGCAGCGCTAGCCCGAGTCCCAAACCCTCCAGGTGCGGCACGCATCGATCGGGCGCGCCGTCGAAGAGCGCGTGTCCCTTTGACATCAACACGAGGTGATCGAACGAGTCGAACACTGTGGTCCTCGGTTGGTGTATCGCGGACACGACGGTCTGCCCGCGGGACGCCAACGCCTTCAGCGTCCGCATCAGCGACAGCGCCGCCGCGGCGTCCAGCCCGCTCGTCGGCTCGTCCATCAGCAGCAGCGCCGGTCGCGTCACGAGCTCGACGCCGACGGCTAATCGTTTGCGCTCGCCGCCGGATACGCCGCGCCTCGCCGCTCCCCCGACGAGCTGGTTCCTGACGTGCGATAGGCCAAGTTCGTGGAGGATGGCGTCGCACGCTTCGGTGCGCTCGGCGTCGGTGCATCGCCGGGGCATGCGGAGGTCCGCGGCGAACTTGACCGTCTCGAACGCCGTCAACGCCGGTAGCATCATGTCATCTTGGAACACGATCCCGACGAGCTTCTTGCCAACCTGCGTCTTCTCGCCGTTCACCAGCAGGTCCCCGGAGACGTGCGATGTGTCGACGAACCCGGCGACGACGGTCAGGAGGCTGGTCTTGCCGCTGCCGCTCGGTCCCATCAACGCCGAGACGGTGCCGGGGAGGAAGGATGTGGTGACTCCGTGGATGACACGCTTCTGCGTGCGGTTGCCCTTCGCGTCCCTGACGACGGGCGCGTATCTGAGGTCCACCAGGTCGACGCGCACACGCCGGAGTGGCGTCAAAGACGCGGCGGCATCGTCCAACGACGCGGTCGACGCCGACGGCCGCATCTCCTCGGTGCGACCGAAGTGTGCGCCGAGAACCTCCGAAACAGTTTGTGGTGGAATCGAAATGCCCAGCAGCAAGAAAATAGAAATAGGACATTAGCGTAACTAACACCAAACATCACAGATATCTGACTGGATTTCACTGTCGTTTCGCTTGCGATGACGTCACATAGGAGCCACCCATTCGAAGGAAATACGGTTGAATAATCGTTGACGGCCAGCTGAAGTTGCGCTCAACCGCGGTACGACCGCATCTTAGTCCTTCGAAACAAACATGGATTCCACGCGCGTCGCGATCGTCCTCGCGATGCTCGCCGCCGCGGTCGTCGCCGTCACCGCGGCGAACACCACCGCGGCGCCGGTGACCATCGGCGACATCACGCTGGGCGACGTCATCGCCCAGCTCGAGAAGGTTGAGGCCCTGGTGCACGCCAAGATGACCGCCGGATGGCAGCGCGTGATGGACAACTTCTCCGATTTCGTGATCGCCGGCCCGCTGACGTTCGTGTTCCACGAGATCGTCTACTTCGGCGCGTGGGTCCCGTGGCTCGTGCTCGATCAGATCCCGTACTTCAAGCGGTACAAGATCCAGCCGGACAAGAAGGCGGACTGGGCCATGGTGGCCAAGTGCCTGAAGCGCCTCCTCCTCTCGCACGTGTTCATCCAGCTCCCCATGCAGCTGATGTTCCACTGGGTCGCGCAGTTCCTCGGGTTCTCCATGTCCCTCCCGCTGCCCCCCGTGCGCGACCTCGCGTGGCAGCTCCCAGCCTTTTTCGTCATTGAAGATTTCTACTTTTACTGGATACACCGAGCGCTTCACCACAAGAGCGTGTACAGGTACGTCCACAAGATCCACCACGAGCACACGCACCCCTTCGGCATCGCCGCGGAGTACGCGCATCCCATCGAGACCTTCTTCTTGGGCATCGGAACCCTCCTCGGCCCGCTCTTCTTCGCGAAGCACATGGTGACTCTCTGGGCGTGGCTCTTCGTTCGCCTGTGGGAAACCGTGGAGGACCACAGCGGGTACGACCTGCCGTGGAACCCCACCAACTTCATCCCCTTCTGGGGCGGCGCGGTGCACCACGACTTCCACCACAAGACGTTCCAGGGGCCGTACAGCTCCATCTTCACCTGGTGCGACTGGGCGTTTGGCACCGATAAGATGTTCAGGGCGCAGCAGAAGAAGCTGAGAGCCGGGAAGGAGGGCGCGTACCCTGCGCAGTTCCGCGGCGCGGCCAACTTTGAGGCGCTCGAGACGGAGCAGGCCAAGGCGAAGGTGGCCTAAGCGTTGGACGAGGCCACTTGAGTTTTAGATGAGGCCTGAGTGTCGGGTGCATGAGTGAAGGAGTCTATTATTTTTTGCGATTGATTTGTAATGCAGACGTCGAGGAGCCTCGCGTCGAGTGATAAGTGAACGACTGATTGTCTCTTGCGTATTTGAAAAGAATAAATGGTGGGGCGACGGCACGTAGCACTATCAAGCCTTGCGCTTGAGTTCGTCGCCGTGGCCCTCGCCGTCCGCCTCGGCACCATCGGCACCCTCCTCCGGCTTTGCCTCCTCGGTCCCGTCCTCGGTCCCGTCCTCGTTCGCGGCGGGAGCCTCGGCGCCATCCGCGCCCTCACCCTCGGGAGCGGCGGGCGCGTCAGCCTCCACCTCCTCCTTAGCCGGCGCGGGGGGCGGGGGCGGCGGCTTGGGCGCCGGGGTCTTCTTGAGCCTCACCAGCTTAGCCTCCAAAGGCTTGGCTTCGACGTTCACCTCCGCCGCGGTGAACGCCGGCGGCTCCGTGTCCTTCTTGGCACCCTGAAGCGCCACCTTCTCGTTCAGCCAGGACTCGAAGCCGTCGACATCGTCGAGCACCTTTTTCTTGGCGTCGTCCTCGATCCACGGCTTGGTGTCCGCGAGCTTCTCGACCGTCTTGCGCGCGGTGGCGATGAACTCCTTCGCCTTGTCGACGGACGCGGGTCGGCGGGTGAGCTCCTTGGCGCGGTGGATCCACTCGTCGCCCACGCCCTGCAGCTTGTCCCGCCTCGTGTTGAACTCGACGGCGGTGGCGTGTTCGCCCCCGTCGTAGATCCAGTCCTCGGCGTCGGTGAGTTCCTCGCTGAACTTCTCCCGCATTGACTCGTCCGTCACCTTGGCGACGTCCTCGTCTTCGTAAATCTTCTCGCGGATGGAGTAGATGTACGCCTCGAGGTTCGACTTGGCGGCTTCCTGCGCGCGCTTGGCTTCATCCTTGGCGGCGAGGTCCTTGAGGACGCCCATGCTCTTCTTGACGCCGTCCGGGGTCATCGCGGCGACGGCGCGTCCGGATTCGACGACGGTGAGGGGTATACGGAAGGTGCGGCGGCGTTGACGAAACTTGGGCTCCGCCGGAGCCGTCTCCGGAGCCTTATCGGTTGAAGCCTGGTCCTCAGCCGCGTCCTCAGCCGCATCCTCAGCCGCGTCCTCGTTCGCGTCGGCATCTTCGGGGACGGGAGCGTCGGAAACGTCCTGTTCGTCGTCGACATCCGTGAGGGTCTCGTCCTCGAGGAGGCGGCGCCTTTGCTCAGTTTTGGTTTCATCGTCGGCGGCGGCGGCGGCCTCCGGTTCGGGTTCCGGTTCCTTGTCAGCCTTCTTCCCCCCGCCGAACCAGCTGCTCTTCTTCTTGGAGCCTGCCTCCTTCTTGGATTTGTCCCCCTTGGTTTTCTTGGCGGCGGGCGGGGGCGGCGGCTTGACCTCCACCATGTCGACAACCTCGACGACGTATTCCGCCTTTTCGAGGTAGAGGATGCCGCTGCTGTCGACGGCGAAGGCCGCCTTGACGTCGCCGATCTTGTCGTGCTTCTTCATCGCATCCTTGACGCCGGAGATTGCAAACTCGGCGAGCTTGGGGTCGACGATGCCCGGGGGAAGGTTGTCGACATCGGCGTGGTACACGGTAAACTTGGCATCCTCCGTCGCGTTCGCCACCGATAGCACCCTTCGAACGGGGAACCTCTTGTGAAGCGGGAGCAGCGACTTGCGATCGTGCTCGGGTCCCTTGCCGAGGTCAACCTCGAGGGCGTACGCGGCGGCGTCCGCGGCTCCGAACTTGCGCATGCGGAACGTGGTGGACATGTTGGCGGCGAAGAGCCCGGCGCCCATCGCCACCGCCTCGTCCGCGTCGAGGTGCAAGTCCAGCTGGCGGCCGCCCAACGCTTCAGACAACGCCTTCTTGACGCCCGGCACGCGCGTCGCGCCGCCGATGGCCTCGACGACCTCGATGTCCTTCAGGGTGATGTCGTGATCGGCGAGGGAGTCGACGATGGACTTGAGGGGACCCGCGGCGCGAGCGAAGATGCCCTTCTCCGTCGCGAGCGCCTCGAAATCTTTGCGGGAAATCGTCGACCGAAAGTCGACATCCTCGTGCATGCCCTCGACGGACAGCGGCGCCTCCTTGTTGGCGCTGAGGATCTCCTTGGTCTTGCGGACCTGCTTGCGGAGCTTGGCGATCGCCTTGGGGGAGTCAAAGGCGGACACGGATGGTTTGTGCTTTGCGTCGAATTCGGCGAGAAAGTGTTCGAGTAGGATCATGTCCATGTCCTCGCCGCCGACGGATTCGTCCCACTTGACAGCCTTGATCTCGAACTGCCCGTGCTGCTTCTTCTTGCCGGACTCCTTGCCCTCGAAGGTGGAATAGCGGACCAGGGCGGCGCCCGCGGAGGTGGCGCCCATGTCGTAGATGATGGTCCACGTGCCCTTCTGGTTGAATTCTTTATCGATGCCCCACTGGAGCGCGGCGCAGGAGAGGTCGGAGACCTCGGCGAGGATGTTGAGTCCCGCGACGTCGGCGGCGTCGTAGAGGGCGTATCGTTGGGTCTGGCCAAAGTACGCGGGGATGGCGACGACGGCATCCTGGTTTCATAACGGGAAGAGAGGGGACGCGTTCGGTCAGTCAGACGACGATCTTGGAAAAACGTTGGGAAAAGCGGCACGGCCGCGGCCTCTGCCCCGTCGGTTCGCGATGAAGAACGGGCTCGACAGCTGTGCGCGCACCTTGATCTGTCCTTTGCCCATGCCCTCGCCGATCTTCATGGCGTACTGCATGATCATGGCGACGAGCTCCTCGACGGCGTACTCGTCGCCCGTCTCGGAGACGATGCGCGCGGTGCCTCGTGCGGCGTCTCTGACAACCTTGTACGGAAGCCTGTACTTGGCGAGGTAATCGGCGAAGGAGTCCACGGATGTATCCTTGCCGAGGAGGTCCCGGAGCCTGGTGAAGACCCGCTCGGGGTACCTCGCGTTGTAGTTCATGGCCTCCTCGGCGAGCCATCGATCGCCGCCGGTGAAGGCCACCGCGGCGGTGGACTTGCGCTTCGAGATCTCGTTGATTGCGATCGATATGGGCGTCCGGCCGGGCGCGACGATGGCCACCTTGACGTACTCGGAGCCGTAGTCGATGCCGAGCACCGCCGCGTGTACGGCGGTGGCGCAGCACAGGAGCAGCGCGACGGCGGCGAGCAGGTAACGACCCATCCTCATGGCGTTGACGTGCAGAGACGGGCGCGTTCGCGTGTGGCCGCGCGAGCAGAGGCGTCCCCTCAGCAAAAAAAACAACGGGCGTGTGTGACGAACGCTGGCCAATCAGCTTCGAGGTCGTGGCTCACAACTTCACAGCCGAGACGCGCCGGCTCCGCTCTCGCACCATCACCTCGAGCCCCTTGCTCGTGACGCGGCGCATGTCATCGGAGGAGGACGACGACGGCGGCGACGGGCCGTCGCGATGGCGCGCGATACGACGCGCGCTCTCCTCGCTGACGAGCGGCGGCGGTGGTTCCTCGTTGGACGGGTCGGGCGCCTCGCCGGGGAACGTGACCCTCGATATCGGGGGCGGCGGCGCCGGTGACGCGTCGCGCTCGCGCTCGCGCTCGCGCTCGCGCCTGCCGCGCGATACACTCCGGACGACGTCGACGATCACCACCACGAACGGCGCGAACGGCGCGGGCGGCGGATACCCGCAGCTGTTCCCGCGCAACCACACGGGAGGGGTCGAGGCGGGCGTCTGCTTCGAAGCCGGCGAGGACGGCCGCAGGCACGCCACAACCTACATGCTCCAGAGGATCGGCAGCGACGACATCGGCGACGCCTCGCGGCGCTCCACCACCCACCGCCACGATCAGAACATCCACGACACCACGTTCATCGACGACCACGGCCCGATAGGCCCGTGGAACGACCGCGGCAACTGCTACTACGAAGCCGCGCGTAAAAAGTTTGCGCTGCCCGGGCTAGTCGCAACCGGCCGACACGCCGGTGACTCCATGGTTCGCATGCGCGGACGCTCGCTCCTCGGACTGATAACCTTCGACGGGTTCACAACCTTGGTGGAGATGCCGTGGAGGTACCTCGTCCTATTCGTCGCGGGCGTCTACATCCTCTCCTTTCTCGCGTTTGCCGGTGTGTGGTTTGGAATTTCACGAACGCTACCCGGGTGCCTCCTGGGCTTTGACCGCGAACATGGGTTCAACGCCGCGGTCATATTCAGCGTCGCGACGCAGACCACGATCGGGTACGGCACGCGGTCCATCGTCGGGAGCTGCCGCACCGGTACGGTCGTCCTCCTGTGCCAGAGTCTCACCGCCGTGTTCGTCTCGGCGCTGAGCATCGGGCTGATTTTTCAAAGAATCGCCGATCCGAAGCACCGAACGCGGTCCGTGTTCATAAGCGACGCCGCGTGCATCTCAGCGAGGGACGGCGAGCTCACGTTCATGTTCAGGGTCGGCGACGCGAGGGACCGCAAGGTCATCAACCCGCGCCTGCGCGCGTGCCTCTACACGTGGGACGGTCGAAGGACCCATGAGGGCGAGCACCTCCCGGTTGTGGCTAAACCGATGGAAATTTCGTACCAGGACATGCACATGCTGCTGCCTATAACCATCACGCACGTCATCGACGAATCCTCGCCGCTGTACCGACACACGCACGATTCCCTCGTGGCGTGCGGCGCCGAGGTTGTGGTCTCGCTGGAAGGGTGCATCGAGACCACCGGTCTCAGCTTCAGCGCTCGGCAGAGCTACCTGCCGCAGGAGATTCTCTGGTCGCACCAGTTCGTCCGCGTGATCCGTCGAGCCCGACCGGGCGAGGCCAGGCACGAGGTCAACCTGCGACGATTCCACGAGCTCGAGCCGCAGAAGCTGCTCGAGAGTGACAGCTGCGTCGCGCGGTGCGGGTTGCAGCGAGGCGGCAGGGCGTTACTCACCGCGCAGCAGGTAAGTTCATTTTAACTCTCGTACGCGCAATTGCAATGACGTCGTGTTTTGTTTGCAGATGTCGGAGGCGACGCTGGAGGCGGCGAGGGGCGGGGGGCGCGGGTGCGTGCCGTTCCCCGCCGCGGGGACGAACACGCTGTGCGTCAGCGACTCCGCCACCCTCGCGCTCGTGCCCACACTCGTGCCGACGGTACCCACGCCGCCGTCCGTGTCGTCTTCCGTGTCCGCGGCCTCGACGGATTCGCCCGCGCGAAATACTCTTACGGAATCTAAACGTACATCCTCATCCTCGGAAAAGCTCGTGTTGTCTTTCAGGGTTGGCGACTCCCGGTCACCGTGGGGGTCGCACCTCGCGTCGGTGGAGGTCAGGCTGCACCTGCACCGCTGGAATCCGCGCGGCGGCGTCGGTCACACCTCTCGCGAGCTCTCCCTGCGGTGCAAGGGCGAGTCAGATGTTGGAACCAAAGGCGGTTTACGGGTCAGCCTGTGGGCGCCCGTTGTCGTGGAGCACGAGGTGGACGCGCATAGCCCGCTGCGATCGGCGCTCGTGGAAGGCTGGCCGGTGACGAGATCGCCGGATAGAACTACCTCCTCGGGTCTCTTCGGCGGCTCGGGTGAGGACACCGGCGGCGGCGGAGGAGGGAGATACTCGCGTGAGTACGAGGAGGGCCTGCGCGGCGGTGACACCAGCGGCGAAGGCGACGGCGTGGATCCGACGCCGAGGTTGAGGATGACGCTCGCGCCCGACGTCGAGCTCGTCGCCGAGGTCCAGGCTACGACGTGCTCGGACGGCGCGCCGGTGGTGAGACGGCGGTGCTACCGCGCGAGGGACCTGCGCGTGTGCAGGACGTTCGTGCCCATCACGTCGCCGTCGAGCAAACGGGCGCTGTGGGCGGAGCCGCGGGTGGACTTTGACGAGTTTCACACGACGGCGCCGACGCGCGCCGAGTGACGAACGAGTTTTCTTCTTTACGTTTACGAACACGCTTCTTTCAATCGATTCTACGTTGTACACGCTGTCTCACTCGAACGCGATGGCGCGAAGCTTCTGCCGGAAAGCCTTTTTCCAGTCCAGGTCGGGCTGCTCGTCGACCGCGTGCTGGATCTGGGCGAAGAACTCAGGGGCTCGGTCGGGGCCGACGGATTCGAGAATTCCAGTCGCCGCCGCCAACACCGAATCGCATACTTTGAGCCTACCGCGTTCCTCCTCGCTGATGAAACCGTAACGGTCCTGTCGTTTCAGGTCCTTCAGTGCACCCTTCAGCGCGCGGTCGATCAACTTGTCTCTGAGCTGCCGAGGAAGGTGAGTGCAGCGGGTGTGGAAGAGCTTGGGCGGGAGCCTGAAGCCCGAGGCTTCGTCCGTTGCGTCAGAGTCGCCGCGAGCGAATACGTCGTCGTCGATGAAATGAACGCCGACATCTTTCAGGAAGTGGACATATTGAGGAAACTCGAGGTACCTATCGTAAGAACCATCAGCGACATTCACGGCGTCGCCGGCAATGACTGCGGCAATGTCATCTCCAATGTTGGCTTCTTCAATCTCCGCCGGTATTTTCCGCCTCCCAAGCACTCCGAAGGCGAGCCGTCGCTTTTCATCTTCTGGCATCTCAGCAGAAGGGGCGTCTTCTTCGGCTTCATTTCGACGGAAGGGGTTAGCCAGGTTGTGTTCGATCCAGAGTTCGATTGGTTTGACCCAAAGAGAATCGACAAGTCCACGAGCCTGTTCAGCGTTCACCAACGCAAAGTTCACGTGAACTCTGCAGAAATGGGTGGCATCGCCATGGTAATCTTGGAAACCTTCAAGGGGCTGAATCGTTTCCCACGGACAAGCCTTAGCATAGAGCCACATATTGATGGAACATGAAGCTCGCGGGTCGGATGCCGTCCCGTGTCCATTCGCTTGAACGATCTCCGCTCCAAGTGGTTCCGGTACGTTGGTCTCGGTGTCGCCAGACTCAGTTACGTGAAACTGTTGTCCTTCTTCATCTGTTTCGAACAAGGGGACCCCGAATGCAACCTTTATACCTCCAGGCAGTCCCTGGAGAGCGACCTTGGTAAAGTTTGTAATTTCCCAGCTCAAGTATCTCACCTTCCAGTGCTGTATCCAGGAGTAGAACTCGACACTAATCCAGGTGCCCTCGAAGGTGTCGACCTCACCGTATTGCGGCTTTGGAGTCTCCTTCATCTCCACCTGCTCACGCGCGAACGTCACAGCGGCCTCGGAAAGGTCCTCGTCGTCAGTGCTGTCATCGCGGTCTCGTACGGGTCGATGCACGCGGCTCCTCCTGCCGACAGGTAAGCTCTGATAGTCCCATTTGTACTGTCGCACGTTGCTCTCCTCTTTCATCGCAGTGTGAAAAATAAGTTCCATTTTCCACTGTGTTAGGTCGACAACGTCGAGGAAGACCCGCCCCACGAAGTCATACACGTCCTCATGCGTCGACAGACCGACTTGAGGCTCGCAGTGGATAAGGACGACATGCTGATACTTTCCATCCTCCCCATCCGAATAGGTCATGTCATACTCAACCGCGACGTCCTTCCAAACTGCAGAGTCGAGCGGGGCGGGTCGGGAGCTTCTTGGAGGACCCGAGGACGACGCGAGCATCGAGAGCGCTACCGCCGTCCTGGATGCAAGCACGGCGAAGTCCTCAGCAGAGTCTGGGTCGAGCGACTCATGGACCATGGCGATACACCGACGGGTCGCGCCCGAAGTGTGAAGAGGCGCTTTCCACGTATTATGCCAAGACAAAAGTCACGGCTCGTCTTATCCGAGAAAAGTCGCAAGCGGTGGCACAACGACCGGCGCACGACCGGGGTCACACCGACCCTCGCCCCGCCGCCGCGCCGCTCCCTCACCCATCGACGCACGCACGCCGCACCGATGTCCACAATCGCCCGCGCGAGGGGGCTCGCGGCGTCACCCGCCACGAGGCTCGTGCAGGCGCGAGGGATGACGATGAGCAGGTCGGCACGTGCGCTGACGATGACCAAACCCAAGGCCATCATCGCCCGCTCCGTCCCGGGCATCCAATGCGCGCGACACGCATCCACGGCGAGCACCCCCGGCCGCGAGCACCGCCATCGCGTCTCCATCTCGCCGTCGTTCGCCTCGCGACCCGCCACGGCCAACCGCGCCCGGGCATCGTCGTCCATCGCGGCATCGACCGATCACGAATCGCGTCAGTTCCAATCCACCGCCGTGCCACCCGACTCGTTCTACGACGCGCTGGTGGTCGTCGCCGGTGGCATGACCGACGCTGGCGGGATCCCCGACTGGGTCATCTCCCGCCTGGACCACGCCGTCGCCGAGTACCGCCGGCACGCCTCGAGCGAGCCCCAACGGAAGATGTACGTCGTGCTGTCCGGGTCAGCCACGCCGCACAAGCCACCGCCGTTGCAGAAGGGCGGCTTCCTCCTCCACGAGTCCACCGCGATGGCGGAATACGTGGTGAACGCGGGGGTACCTCCCGAGGCGGTGCTGAAGGACACCGCGAGCATGGACACCATAGGCAACGCGTACTACTCGCTGCTGCTGCACGCGGCGCCGAGGAACTGGCGGAGAGTGCAGGTGTGCACGAGTGAGTTTCACATGGGTCGGACCCGAGCGGCGTTTGAGTGGGTGTGGAGCTTGTACTCCCCGGGCCTTCACGGCGCCGACGACGATGTAGGTCGAGTACACAGGGACCGTAGGACGTACGTGCACATGGACTTCTGCACCACACCCAACGACGGGCTGAGCGACGAGGTGGTTGAGGCGAGGGCGGAGAGGGAGGCAAAAAGCGAGGCGGCGCTGAGGGACAACGCGACGCGGGTGACGACGTTGGCGGACTTTGGCGAGTGGCTGTACACGACGCACCTGTGCTACGCGGTGACGAGGCAGCACGAGATTGGGGAGTTTGCGGAGATGAAGACGGACCCGGCGCTCAAGTCGTACTGAGCACCAGTAGTTAAGAGTTGGTCTTCGTAAAGGTACAGAGGTTTTTATTTCGCGGCTATTAAAAGTGTTTGATGAGTCATCGCCTGCCGTTCATGAGCCTGTCCAGCACCACGTTGGTGTCCACCGTCTGCCCGCTGTCGCTCAGGTCCCGAATCACCCCTCGAACCTGATCCCGTGTGAACCCCATACTCGCGAAATCGTCGATGAACCGTTCCACGTTGACCTTCACGCTCTGGTTCACGAGCTGCGCGGGGCCAGCCCCCGGGTTGGGGCTCCTACGTTGTTGTTGTTGCTGCATTTGCGGCGGCGGGGTGGGGTACCCTTGCTGCGGCGGGTACCCACCGTACCCGCCCGGCGGTGGCGCCGGCGGGTATGACGGCGGCGGCGGCGGCGGCGGGTGGTGGTGGTGGTGGTGGTGGCCGTGTGGTCCTCCCGGCGGAGGCGGTCCGTTGGGCGGCGCACCCGGGAACGGCGGCGTCTGCGGCGGGTGCCCCGGATGGTGGTGCGGTGGCGGGCCGCTGCCGTAGGGCGGCCCGACCGGGGGTTGATGCGGGCCGGGGGAAGGCGGACCCGGGGGTGCGTATGCGGGTGCCGACGCGGGGGGCGCGGACGCGTGTGGCCACTGTTGCGCCATGGGTGGAGCCGCGACGGGCGCGATTGGTGAGTGTTCCGTCGCCACCGGAGGCGCCACCTCCGCGGCTGGTGCATGGACCTCGGGGACTGACGGCGCGGGGGAAGGCACCGGCGCCGCCACCGGGGTCACCTCGGGTGCGGCGGGCGCGGGTGTGGCGAGCGTGGGAGGAAGGGCCGCGATCGCCGCCGCGGCTTCCGCCGATCTCAGCGACTCCACGGCTGATTTGAGATCCTCCGCCATCGATTCCGTCGCCGTTTCGTTCTTCTCCATGCGCGTCTGCATCGCCTCCAGCTTGGACCCGACGTTCGCGAGGGCCGTCATGATCTCACCCGCGAACTTGTTGAGGTTGCTACCTGCGTACGTGGTGACACGGGAGTGGGCGGGTGAGCGTTTGGAGATGGACTGGCGCTTTGGATCTGACGCGGCACTACACCCAAAAGGTCCCCGGCGGGCGGGGAGACGAGACGGGCACTCTGGGTTCATCGCGGGATACGCCGCTGGGTTCATCAATCCAGGGTTCGGGGCGTGCATCGAAAAGGTCAGTGGACGCACCGACGATCTCGTTGATCCGCTCGAGCAGCTCCTCCGTCTTCTTCTCCGTCTCCTCCGTCGACGTCGCGCCCCCGCTCGACGCGAATTCCTCTAAAGTCTCCGCCCCTCCATCGTGCCCGTTCGCCGCGCCCCTGGGCTTGGGCACCGCGGACTTGGGCTTGATGGGTTTGAGCATGTCGAACGGATCCGGGTCTGCCGCCATGGTCGTCGGCGTGTGGGTCGGTGTCGACTCCTCGATACACCGACGACAGCGGCGGGGTGGCTCCCTCGCGCGTCTGAATGTCAACTTCAATCTCGGGCGACCTCGGCGGATCGACGATCGGATTTTTGACGAAAAACGGGCAGTTCTATGGGCGATGTGACTCAAGAAAGAGGGTCTGTTTCGTTCTACTTTTTGTGTCACGAGAATTTGCCGTTTTTGTTGGCGACGGGGGAAAAAAGCTTTCACCGCGTCGAAGGTCATTCCCGCCAGCGCTTCGACCCCGAGGACGCTGAGCTCTGATACCGCCCACAGTCGGTGTAAGAGAGGAACAGGTGCGCGTCGCGTCCACCCACGACTCGTCGCATCCCGGATACAAAGCCACCGGTGCCGGGCTCACGAGATTCCCCCGTTCCCGTAAATCTCGCAGGAAGCGAAGCTCACCATGGGGGTCCTAGGCGAGCTGAACAACACGACGCCCGTGAGCAAGGGCAAGTCCAAGAGCAAGACGCCGCTCAAGTCCCCGGCGCCCGCGCCTGTGGGTCTGCTCACGCCCAACAACGATAAGCGCGAGAAGGAGCGCAACAAGCTCGCGAGGCAGGCGTCCGAGGTGTCGCGGAGGTGCGTCCGATGTCGAGACGGAATTCATCGTCAAAGTCCCACGCGCGTCGAGTCCTATCCGCGGCCTCGTGAACGCGATGAACGCGTCGTATCGAACCCCAACATCGCCCGCGCCGAATCCTAACGACGTTTCCCCACCCCCAATCGCCCCAACCACCGCAGGACGTTCACCGATGCCCTCGACGATGCCGACGACTCGATGGCCACCAAAGGGTCCGCCAAAGAACCGCTGTCCAGGATGACCTCCATCAACTCGACGCAGTCCAAGAAGCCGGCGCTGAGCGCCGAGGGCGTCCTCAACCTGTACAGCAACTGCATCAAGCTGGCGAGCGAGAACAAGATCAACGCCAAGAACACCTGGTCCCTCGCGCTCATCGACCACATCAGCGAGATTGTCCGCGACTCGAAGGATGAAGACGGCCAGACCAACTTTCAAAAGTCGTCTTGCACCCTCGACGCGGGGGTCAAGATCTACGCCTCGCGCGTCGACTCGTTCCACAACGAGACGTTCAAGATGCTCGGAGGCATGAACAAGGTGACGCAAAACGAGGACGAGGAGGACTGCGCCGGCGCCAAGGGTGACGGCCAGGGCTTGGACGGCGACGGCGAGGGCGCCCCGAAGAAAAGGGCGCATCGACCCGTGAACACCCTCGAGGCGCCCGAGGCTCACACCCTCAAGGCTCTCGAAGACACCGTCGCCGTGGACCCACTCTTCCAGAAGACCTCCGCGCTCTTCGACGAGGGCGGCGCCTCCGGGCTCCTCTTGAACAACCTCTCCGTCCACCGCGGGTGCAACATCTGCTTCGACTCGGAGGAGGTTCCCGAGTACGGAGACGCGGGCGTGGACGACGACGAGGCGCCCATCGACGGCATCGTCGTCGACCTCTCCTCCATCACGCAAACCATCGAGCTCGCGCAGAGGTCCGCGGTGGACGCCACGCGGATCACCCCCGCCGTCGGCGTCATCGAGGATCTCCTCCACGGGCTCACCGGCGGGAACGTCGCGTCCACCGCCGCCGCCGCCAAGGCTGTCGCGGATGGAACCGCGGGTGTCTCCCTCTTTGACTTTGCGTCCGGCGACGGCATCCAGTTCGCGGAGTACGACGACGCGCAGAGCGACGACGACGATGCGGCGCCCTACGACGATACCGGCGGGTTCGGCGCGGGGTTCGAGGACGACGGCGTTGACTTTGCCGACGACTTCAACCCCAACCAAGGGTACTCGAACCGGGGCCCGGACGGCGAGGAGCTGGACATGGAGGGCGACGCCGGCCTCGAGTGGGTCGTCAACTCCGGCATGGGCGGCAAGATGGCGTGGGCGGGTCCCAGCCACTGGCGCTTCAAGGCGCCCCCGAGCAAGGCGGCTGGCAAGAGCGGCGACAAGAGCGCCGACGGCGACGACGGCGAGCAAAAGCCCAAGAAGCGCGAGAAGGGCGAGCTCACGTTTGATTTCGAGAATCCCGGCGAGCCCGACGAGGCGCGCTTCACCCTCGCGGCGACGATCGAGGAGCTCCAGCTGGTCGCCGCGCCAACCCAGGTCGACACCCTGTTGCCCCCCGACCTCGGCTACGACGCGTCGCAGCTCGTCAAGCTCTCGCTCCGGCCCAACGCGGGAGTCGGTACACTCTCCGTCAACTTTGGCGCGCCCGACGTGTCGGGCGGCGGCGGCGACGGCGGCATGGGCTTCGACGGCGACGGCGGCGACTTCGGCGGTGGCTTCGACGGCGACGACGGGTTCGGCGGCGGGTTCGACGGCGACGGCGACGCCGGTTTTGACGACCCGTCGGCTGATACGCCCGAGGGGATGGTTGGCTTGGTGGCGGCGCCGCGCCGGTGCGAGAAGATCCAGGTGAACTACGCGCGTCAGACGAAGGAGGTCAACGTCAAGGAGCTCAAGTGCACGCTCTGGGAGAACATCAACGACGACGTGATCTGCCCCGCGGACGAAGGCACCGGATCGCACTCGTTTAACCAGCTGCTTCGCAAGTTTCCCGAGGATAATCTCGCGGGCGCCACCGAGGACATCAGCGTGCACATGGCGTTCATCTGCATGCTGCACCTGGCCAACGAGAACGGGCTGAAGATCACCGACAGGCCGGGGCTGGACGACCTGGACATCTCCAACCTGCCGGGCGCGATCGCCGCGCACTGAGAGTAAGTGGAGACGCGAGGAGGGTGGGGACTACTAACTCAATTGGGACCTGTAAATCTGATATCATGATGTCGACATAAAAAACACGCTCTGCGTTTCCCAAAGAATCGTCTCGTCCGAGAATACGTTAACACTCCACTCCCGCCGCTGATTTACTTGCCGCCCGCCTTGGTCTTGGCAGCCTCCTCGTCATCCTTCCAGACGCCGCTGGTGTGGTTCATGAGCGCCTTGGTGATGTCATCCTTGGAGCACCCCGCCTCGTTGAACTTGGCCACCGCCGCATCCGTGTCCACCTGCCACTTCTTGTCGTCGCGGTGATGCCTCACCTGCGACCTCTCGAAGAGCACGTTACCCCACAGCACCTGGATCTGCGCCTTCAGCCCGAGCTCCGGACGAGCCTCCTCCGCGCCCTCCTCTCCGGACGTGGACGCCTCGTCCTCCTTGGGGGCCATGCCGAGCGCCTCCTGGAACTTCACCTCGGCGAGGTCGAACATCTTGTCAGCCTCCTTCGCGGCGGCGGCGTCGCCAGCCTTGGCGGCGAAGTGGTAAATCTTCGCGCGCTCGAAGCACTGCTGGCCCCACGCGATGGTGGCTTCGTAAAAGTCGGGCTTGATGGCCAGCGACTGCGTGTAACGGTCGACGGCTTTCGTGTACTCTTCGTCGATGCGCTTGATGTGGTCCTTGGCGGTGGCAGCCATCTGCTCGTCCGAGGGTGCGGGCTGGCCCTCCTCGGGCGCCGGGGCGGCGCAGTCGACAACCTTGCGGGAGGCACAGACGTGCACGTTGCCCCAGTTGAAGACGGCGGCGGCGGCTGCTTCCTGGAACTTATCGGCGGCGGCGCCGAGGAGCTCCTTCGCCTTGTCGGTGCCCACGGCAACCTCGAGCGCCTCGCAGCACTTCTCGAGGCCGATCGCGCGGAGGTCCAGGGCACCTTCCTTGGCGCCCTCCTCGCCGAGGTGCTTGCGGAAGAGGCCGGCGAAGGTGAGAAGCCACTCGTCAATCTCGATGACGTCCTCGGCGCCTTCGTCGTTTGTATCCGGGAGGTGCTCCCTGGAGCCGACGTGGGGTGGGACGACGACGTCGGGGGTCTCCGAGAGAACCTTGGAGACCGGGACGATCTCCACCTCCACGGGCGCGAGGCCGGCGTCGCGGGGCCGGGGCACGCCGGTCGCCGCCGCGCGCTGCTCCGCGTGATGAATGGCGGCGGAGAGGGCGCCTCGGAGATCGGCGCGCGAGGTGACGGTGACGAGGTCACCCTCGGCATCCTTGTACTTCAACGCGAAAGCCTGATCCTTGAGGTCGTCGGGGAACTGCTGCGCCACCTGGTCGACGATGTCCTTGTACCGGACGGAGATTGGCAGGACGACGGAGTTGGTGACGGACTCCTCGCCCTTGACGAGCGTCGCCTTGATGGTCAGCGTGGGCATCTGGCCCTGGCCTTGGCCCGAGGCAGCCGCCGCGGCAGCCTGCTGCTGCGCGGCGGTGAGGCGCTGCCCGCGCTTGCCCGCGCCCGGCGCGCGGAGCCCGCCGCCGCCGAGGCCCTGCGGCGCGCGGGAAGCCTTGCGGGTATCGCGCGCCGCCCTCGTCGCCTGCAGCTTTTTGCGAACGTCGTCGCTGCCGGGGTCAGCCTTGGCAGCCGCCTCGAGGTCCGAGACGGCGCGGTCGTACTGCTGCATCTGCTCGTACGCGCGAGCGCGGCGAAGAAGCGCGGGTTTGAAGTCCGGCGCCTCGTTGAGCGCCTGGGAGCATTCCTGCACCGCGGCTCTGTACATGTTCTGCATGAGATAGCACGCCGCTCGGTTGGAGTAGAGCGCGGCTTTCTCCTCGGTGCCGGTGAGGGACATCTCGATGGCTTTGCCGTAGGACGTGAGCGCCTCCCTCATGTTGCGCTTGCCGAAGTGGGCGTCGCCCTCGCGCTTGTACTTGGCAGCCTTGGACGCGAACGAGTTGATCTCATTGTGCGCGGCGTCGCCTTTGTGATTCACCATTGTTCACAGCTGTGTCGTTGTAATCCGACGGACGTGGCTGGCTGCCGAGGTTTGCGTCGAACTGGACACCTGGGGTTTTACATGTGGGGGGGCATGGTGGCGTGAGGTCAGCGACGGCGTTTGGGGGTCAAAGGGCGGTGCGCGCTCGGGCGGTTCGGCGGATAACGCGGGACGAAATTTTCCTCGGAGGCAAAACCCTGGACTCCTAGGTTCGCGTCACCCGGCCCCGTGCCGTGTGTCGGGGCGATTGCGCGGCCGGAAGCGCGGGTCGGGGCGGTGACGACGCGCCCGTCGCCGCCTCGCGAGACGTCGAGTGATCCTCGACGACACGCGCGAAGATCGGAACGCGGAGAGATCCAAACCCCGGGCGTCGCGTGCATCGGGTCGGCGCGACGGACCCGCCGGGGCCCCGCCGCTAAAAGCGCCGAACGCGGAGAGAAAAGCGATATCCGGAATCGCATGCCCGGGGCGGTGCCGCGCGGGTTCGTGCGACGCATCGGGACGCGAAACGGGGTAACGCGGCGCACCTTCCAGTCGATGTGAGCGAGAATTTGACCGATGAAGGACCTTCGCGAGTCTCCACCAGGCACGCGCTTGCCGTGCTTTATGACACGTAGGCCTCGAATCGGCGGAAGTTGTTGGGCTCTCGGAACGACTTCAGCTGTTTAGCCTAAACTTGACCCATATTCCCAACACACACTATCCAAAGTGCCTTTCATCATCACGAACTTTTCACACACCGAGATGAGCTTCGCGTGGGCGACTCGGTTGGCGCGGGGACTGACCCCGACGTGTAGGACGCATCGATCGAGCGTGCTGGTGAAGCACACGCACCGCGGGTCGTCGTGCGTCAGGTGCGCCTCACGCGATGCGGGTGGACCCAGGGACGACGGAAACGATGATGGCGACGAGAAACACATCAAACGCTACGAGCTCAACGCCACGGGCGTCGGGGGCACGACGACGACCACGACACGGGGGCACGTCGTCCGCACCGACCTCCCGAAGAAGATGGGCGGCAAGGACGAACACCCCCAGCCGGTGGAGCTCCTGGTGTCCGCGCTCATCGGGTGCGAGCAGGCGACCGCCGCGTTCGTCGCGCGGCAGATGAAGCCAAGGATGGCGCTCAAAGGACTGACGTTCGAGTACGTCGCGACGAGGGACGAGCGCGGCGCCACGAGCCTACCGCTCGACGCGCCGACCCCAGTGCCCGCTCGTCTGCTGAGCGTCACGGGAACCGCGACCGTCCACCTCGTCGAAGGGAGCCAACCGGAAAGCGCGGAACGCATAGACGAGCTCAGGCGGGCGACCGAGGCTCGGTGCCCCGTGGCAAACACCCTCACTGCAGGCGGAGTGCGGCTGGACATATCGTGGCGCTGATAATGATAATAGCACGAACAATAGCGTAGCGTCTGTATCTTAGATTAGTGTCTAACTCGCGTCGTGTGTGTGTGTCCTAGTTGAGGTGCGAGAACAACCCGGACTGCGCGCGGCCCGCCGCCGCCTCCTCCCGCCGCCGTTGCGCCTCCAACGGGTCCTCCCCCTCCACCGCCTCCGCCGCCCTCAGCTCCGCGTTTCTCACCCTCGCCGCAGCCTTCGCGCGCTCCACAACCTCGCGCGTCTGCCCCGCAGCCTTGCTCGGGTACGTGGGCATCAGTTCCTTCGCCTTGGCCGGTGGAAACTCGGCGAAGAACGCGTGGTTCAGCGCGTCTTCACACGTCATGCGGCGGCTCGGGTCGTACGCGAGGAGCTTGTTCATCAAGTCGAACCCGCAGTCGCTCAGCGTGACGCCGCCGTTGGGTGAGATCTTCGGGAACTTCTTTCGTAG
>Ga0302114_10000356_pt1 | contig 32162 bp, 25 predicted proteins | sample AG5_Surface_MG_FD_203107 | JGI IMG/M metagenome (GOLD analysis project Ga0302114, IMG submission 203107) | Marine microbial communities from Western Arctic Ocean, Canada - AG5_Surface | ecosystem: Environmental > Aquatic > Marine > Oceanic | place: Canada: Western Arctic Ocean | collected...
AGAAGGAGGACGTCGTCGGGGTCCTACTCCTCAACCTCGGCGGCCCGGAGACCCTGGACGACGTGCAGCCGTTCCTGTACAACCTCTTCGCCGATCCCGACATCATACGGCTTCCCGGCGCGCTGCAGTTCCTCCAGTCGCCCCTCGCCGCGCTCCTCTCCAACTCCCGCGCGCCCAGGAGCAGAGAGGCGTACGAGTCCATCGGAGGCGGATCGCCGTTACGGCGCATCACCGACGAGCAGGCGGACGCCTTGGCCGACGCTCTTCGCGCCAAGGGGGTTAAAAACGCGAAGTGCTACGTGGGCATGAGGTACTGGAAGCCGTTCACCGAGGAGGCCGTGGACCAGATCAAGGCGGACGGCGTCACCAAGCTCGTGGTCCTGCCCCTCTACCCGCAGTTCTCCATCAGCACCAGCGGCTCGTCGCTTCGCCTGTTGGAGCAGATCTTCATGGAGGACGACTACCTCGCGACGACGATGTCGCACAGCGTGATTCCGAGCTGGTACCAGCGGCCCGGGTACACGCAGGCGATGGCGGACCTGATCAAGGGTGAGTTGAACAAACCCGGGAGCGAGTTTGATTCTCCGGATGAGCCCATCGTGTTCTTCAGCGCGCACGGCGTCCCCGTGAGCTACGTGGAGACGGCGGGGGATCCGTACAAGGAGGAGATGGAGGAGTGCGTGGCGCTGATCATGGCGCGACTGAAGGAGATGGGGGTCATGAACGAGCACGTGCTGGCGTACCAAAGCCGCGTGGGGCCCGTCGAGTGGCTCAAGCCCTACACCGACGACGTCATCAGGGAGCTCGGGGAGAAGAAGACGAAGGCGATGGTGGCGGTGCCCATCTCGTTTGTGTCTGAGCACATCGAGACTTTGGAGGAGATCGACATGGAGTACAGGGAGCTCGCCGAGGAAAGTGGGGTGGAGCAGTGGGGCCGTGTACCCGCGCTGGATACCAACCCGGTGTTCATCGACGACCTCGCGGATGCCGTGGTCGAGTCGTTGGACGGCATGTCCAAGGCGGCGTCCATGACCCCCGGCGATCTCGCGAATGCCGCGGCGATCACCCCCATCTTCAGGGGCGGATTATCCTTCGACGAGTTATCCTTTGACGAGGAGGCACCGAAGCGGAAGGCGCGAGGCGACCTCGCGGCGACGCCCCCGGTTCCCATAATGCCCACAGGGACGGGATCGCGGGTGAGGAACGTGCCGTCCACTGACGACGTGACTGACTTGCTCGGCGTGAAGCCCGAGCCGTGGAAGTGGGGACCGGTTGAGTTCTCCATGGTCGCCCTCTCGATCCTGCTCTCCACCATGCTGCTCATGGACAGCTCCAGCGGCCCAGGACTCAACGACGTCATCTTCAATCTCAAGTAGATCGCGCGTTCTGACTCGACCGAGCGCGGCTGCGCACTGTATTGAAAGCGAAACCGCTCTTGCAAACTAAACTAATGCAACTAACGCTAAAATAACGCGTCACCTCAGCCTCCCGACGGACTTTTCCCTCTCAACCTTGGCGCGTTTCAGGTACGGCTCCGCCACCCGTCCCGCGTAGTCCACCGCGTGCCTCATCCCGACCTCCTTCGCCTCGTCCTTCCCCTCGCCCTCCGTCATCCGACCGATCGCGCCGCCGGGGCCCGTATCCAAAATATCCAAAGAATGCGATAGCGCCGACCCGCCCGCGTCCCGCACCTTCTCCCAACAATCGTCCCTGAACCCTTCGAACGCGCCGGCGACGTCCTCCGCGGGCGCCTCGAGCAGGCTCGGACACACCTCGATCGCGGCGGCGACGCCCTCTTCACCCAACAAAACCCCCAAGAAGGTTCCCCTGAGCGCGTCGGCGCTCGCCCCGCACCGCACCCGCGCGTCCGCCATGAGTAACAGGGACGGGGAGTGCGTGATGACCCTCGCGAGGTCGAACCTACTGACCCCGACGCCGGTCCTGAGCGCGACGAGCTGCTGGGACAGCGCGTTCCTGTCCACGCACACGAGCGCGGCCGCTGGGCAGCCGTGGAAGACCGCCGCCGGGTTAGCGCCCGGTAGGAGTTGGCGCAGCGACCTGACCAGGAGTGAGACAGCCTCGGGGTCGCGGTATATCTCCCCGAGCGCGCCTTTCTGCCACTTGGCGCCCAGGATTAAGAGGCGCTGCGTGGCAACCTCGGTGGCGCCGGTGGATATCCACACCTGGCTGACCTGCGGTTGGGGATGATGCGAGGGGGATCGGTCAGGGCGGGTTTGTCGGTTATCACTTTGGTTTTCACTTCGGTTGGCGGGTGCGAGTCTCGACGTCGACGCACCGCGCCTTCCCAGTGGTCCTCCATCATCGCGAACGAGGCGGAGCGTTGGCGGATCCCGTCGGCGTGGTACCCCATGCGGGTTCCGTCGCGCGACGGGTCGTGGAACCACTCGCGTTTCCAGAACCGGTCGTTCCGTTTGGGCACCTGCGCGTGCTCCGAACGGGCATGGCGGGTGTCTCTCATGGGGGCGATGTTGTTCTCGAGTCCTGGCCGTACCGTCTCTTCCCAGTCCTCCTCCATTTTCGCGAAGGAAGCGGAGCGTTGTCGAATACCGTCCACTCCCCACACGCCGTACTGTCGCGCATCGTCCTCCTTCGCCTGCGAGTTGTACTTGTCGCGCTCCTCGCCCGCCCCCAATGAATAAATCCGCGTCGATGATATTTTCCCGCGTCCACGGGCCCGTCCGGGGCGCGACGTCCGGGTCCGCGGACGCGCTCTGGGTCCCACCGAAGTCGCGTCGCGAACCATCGCGACTGTCGCGACGCGAAGCGCGGCCATCGCGGCGGTGTCCGAACCCTAACCCTGCCCGGGTGCGGGTCGGACTGGCTGGGTTTTGGCGCGGAGCTGCTGAGTTGGCACTCGGCAGCGCCCGCTGGTTTCGACCGTCTCCATCTCACGAGAAAAGGGTTAGCCGGGTCACTCCTTCGACGCGCAGCGATGGCCATCGTTCGACTGACGGCGCGAGTCGCGTGCGACGCCATGTTCCTGGCACCCCGCGCGTCCCGATGGACCGCACCGGCGACGCGGATCCGCGCGCGTCCGTCCGTCGCCGCATCCCCCGTCGCGGTCGCCAGGTTCCATCATCATCACCACCACCCCGTCACCGTCGTCACCGCGTCCACGCGCGTGGTGCCCGACCACCGCCGTCGCATCGCGCCCCTCACCGCGGCATCCCGCCCGCTGCACTCCTTCGCGGCGCTCTGCGCGGCGTCCTCCGGCGACGCCGACCGAGGCGGCGGGGACACGCCGACCGAAGACGAGGACGACGTCTCGATGGACGATGATGACGACGAAGAATACGAGGATGACGAAGATGACGAATGGGACCCCGCGAACGTACCGTTCCTGGTGGGCGCCGGGGGCGACGGCGTGCCCGCGGTGGAGGTGGACGTGCTCATCGTCGAGGAAGGTGGCGTGGTGGACACGGGCGACGTCGACCTACCCATCGAGCAACTCGCGGATACACTCCGCTCCGACGCGGAGACGCTGGTGCGACTGCTGCTGGACCCGCCGCACGACTCGTGCCTTCCCCGCGGCGCCCTATCCGGCGGGAACGAAGACGGCGCTTCCCCGCCGGACGTGTCGTACTGCGAGCTGTCCGTGGCGCTGTGCACCGACGCGCACATCAAGGGCCTGAACAAGGAGTGGAGGGATAAGGACGCCGCCACGGACGTGTTGTCGTTCCCGGCGGATTCCTTCGGGGACGTAGCCGTCTTGGGCGACTGCGTGATATCGATCGACACCGCCAGGACGCAGGCGAACGAGCTCGGGCACGGCATCTTGGACGAGTGCAGGGTTTTGCTGGTCCACGGGCTACTGCACCTGTGCGGGTACGACCACGAGCTCGGCGAGACGCAGGCGGAGGAGATGGGAAGGTACGAGGACGAACTCCTTCGTTTGCTGGTTGAAACAAACGGGGGCGGGGATGGACCGATCGTGGGCGGGCGGCGCGGGCTGGTGGGCTCGAGCCTGAGCGGCGAACGGGACTACGACCTCGGTCTGCCCGAGGTTAAAGGGGAGAGTAAAGGGGAGAGCGCCGGTGCCGCGAATACGTACGGCGCGGGTGCCGGCGGATCCGGGTCGCGCAAAGCGGACTGCCTCGTCCTCGACCTGGACGGCACGCTGCTCAACCGCGACTGCGTCATCACCCCGAGGACCGCGGAGGCGCTGCGGGAGTGTGCCGCCGCCGGTGTGACCGTGTTCATCGCCACGGGTAAGGCCAGGCCCGCGGCTATCCGCGCGGCGGCCACCGCGGGGCTCGACGGCGTCGGCGGCGTCGTCTCTAGAAAGTCACCCGGAGTCTTCATCCAGGGTCTGGACGTGTACGGCATCAACGGCGATCCACTGTACAAAGCCGAGATGCCGACAGACGTCGTGCGCGAGGCGTTCGACTTGATCTACGGCGGGGGGTTGGACACGCGCGTCGCCCTGACGGCGTTCTGCGGGGATGAGTGCGCCACGCTGTCGTCGCACGCGCTTCTCGACGAGCTCACCTCTTTGTACCACGAGCCAAAGTCGGTCCCTTGGGACGACGTGGCGACGCTGGTTCGCGCCGCACGTGCCGCGTTCGGGGGGGGCGCCACCGCGAGCGGCGTGCAGAAGCTGTTGTTGATGGCGGAGAGCGCGGGTGAGATTGACGCGTGCAGGCCGCGGTGGGAGTCCTTGTTCGGCGGCCGGTGCGAGGTCACGCAGGCGGTGCCAAACATGCTCGAGATTCTCCCGCTCGGCAACGACAAGGCCAGGGGGGTGCGGACGCTGCTGACACACCTCGACGTGGACGTGTCACGCGTCGTCGCGGTGGGCGACGGCGAGAACGACCTCGGCATGTTGAAGATGGTGGGGTGCGGCGTGGCCATGGGCAACGCGGGAGCCGTGGTCAAAGCAGCCGCCAAGGAGACCCTCGAAGGCACGAACGAGACGGACGGCGTGGCGGAGGCGATCGAGCGGTTCGTCCTGTGAGCGTACAGGTGTACGTAAGTGTTAGTCTATTTATAGTACACGGTATCGAGGAGAGTCCATTCGTGACGACCGCGAAGCCCGGGCCCAAAAGACGGAAGTTAAGCCTTTTTTACTCCGTCTCCTCCCTGTGTTGCACTTTAATTCTATCCACAGTCGGTGGCGCCATGTGGGTGGACCTCGTCGGGCCCGCGGGCGCCGTCGCCATCCTTGCGGCGCCCTTGTCGAGGTTCGCGCTGGGGCGGCACACCGGCACGGGCGCGTCGTCATGTCCGTCCACGTCGTGCAGCGGGAGGACCGGACACGGGGCGTCGTCGGCGCGGTTGCGGAACAATTGTTCCGAGGGAATCGTCGGGGGTGCCGGCGGGAGGCGAGTGGGTCTGTCCCGGGCGTTGGCTGCTCTGGACGATGCAGAGCGGCCACCGCGAAGGAGCGGCAGGGGCGGTAAGGGTAGACGCGCGAAGGCGAGCGGGGCATCGTCCCCGGCGTCGACAGCCTCGAGCGGGAGCGGGAGCTTGGATGGGGATGCCGACGTCCGGTGCCGAAATGACGACGACGACGACCTGATCCGACGCATGGGCGCTCTCGTCGCCATGTCCACGGATCAGACCCCGGCGGCGGTGACCAAGCTTCTGAGAGACGATGCCGCCACGTACCGCGCTTTGGCACGAGAGGCGGACGCCGCGGGGGATGGACCCGATGGACCCGAACGCAGGATCGCGCAAAACCTTTTGTTCCTCAGTCACGAGTTGGGCTGCGACGCGAATGACCTCGCGGCGATCGTTCGAGCCTTTCCCGGGGTGCTGACCCTGGACGCGGACGACGACATGCGTGTCGTGGTTGCCTTCCTCACCGGGCCCATACCCACGGGCGGCGTGGGCATGACGGTAGCCGCGGCGAGGGAGTGCGTGCGCCGCGACCCGAAGATGCTCGCGCAGAGCGTTAAGAACAAACTCTCGCCCAAGTTTGAGTACCTCGTCGAACACGCGGGTTTACGACCGGGAAACGTCGGGGACATGCTGCGGCTGGACCTGGAGACGCAGATCAAGCCGAGGGTGCAATTCCTGGCTCTGACGTGCGGCATGGGCTCGGCGGCGGCTGCGGCGGCTATTCGCAAGTCTAACCCGTCGCAGGTTCACCTCCTGAGCAAAGGGTTCGAGGACCCGGGACACAACGCGCACGCCGCGCTGGCGTGTATGCGCGCTGGGTCGGGCATGAGCCCGGAGCAGCTCTCCGCCGCGCTGGGTAAGTATCCAAAGATGTTGGATTACTCACCCGAGAAGCTCACAAAGTGTTTCGGGTTTCTCGGGAAATCGTGCGGGCTGAACGCCGAGGAGCGCGGGCGGGTCATCGCCGCAACGCCGCAGGTGTTGGGGCTCTCGGTGGAAGAAAACTTGGCGCACAAGCTCCATCTGTTGGTACATGAGCTGGGACTAGGCGAGGACGGCGCGAGGGAGGCCATCGTGGGTTTCCCGCAGGTGTTGACGTACAACACGGATAGCCTTCGGGCGCGATTCGAGTATTTTCTCGAGGACGTCGGGTGCACGCCGAACGAGCTCGTCGCGATGCTCGCGTCGTACCCGCAAGGTGTGATCACGCTCTCGATGGATAACATCGCGCGATCGGTCGGGTTCGTCACGGACGTGTTCGCGCACCTCCCGTCGGACGACTACCAGCGACGGAACCTCGGCGACGGCGCGCCCGCGACGCTGGCGGCTCGCATGATTTGCAAAAACCCGACCCTGCTGGGTTACTCCGTGGACCGCAAGATGCGACCGACGGTGGAGTACGTGTCGGCGAACTACCCGGCGTGCTGCGCGATGCAGGCGTTGAAGATGTGCACGAGCTCGCTGGGAGGGACGGTGATGACCAGGTGTTTCTTCAAGGAGCGCGCGGGTTGGAACGTTCAGCTCGTGACGGTGAGTTTATTTTTATTTCCGTATGGGCAATTAGACTGACGATTTACGCTAACCCTAAACCATACCCTAAACCCCAAAACTCTTACAGGTGATGAGCATGTCCAAGGGTAAATTCTGCGAGAAGGTTGGCATCTCGACGATGGTTTACGATGAGAAAGCGGCGGAGTTCATCGAGCTCACGGAGCGGATGAACCCCGCGCCGGCCAAGCCGCAGACCCCCACGTTCGCCATCAGGTCCGCGATCCAGGCCCAGACGCGGACCCGAACCGTAGCGGCGCCGGACAAGGAAAAGAGAAAGTTGACGCGGAGGGAGGCTATGGAGGCGCGGAGACGGGCAGCCGCCAAGGACAAGCCGCACGGCGAATAGACGCGGATCCAATTTAGATATAATTACACATAGTCTATGTACGTATACGCCGCGTCGTGGGTGCTAACACGCATCTCATCCCCCGAACGAGCCCACGGTGGGGGTGGACGCGGCTGTGTCGTCTTCAATCGCGAGGAGCGACGCGGACGAGGCGCTCATGGCCGAGAGCTGATGCCTGACGAGCCCGGCGTACGCCCCTTTCCGCTGCAGCAGCTCATCGTGCGTGCCGCACTCCACGACAACCCCTTTTTCAATCACGCAGATCCGTGTCGCGTTCTGTATGGTGCTCAGCCTGTGGGCGATGACCACGACGGTGAACGCCGCCATCACGCGACCGAGCGCGTCCTGCACGACAGCCTCACTCTCCGCGTCCAGGGCGCTCGTCGCCTCATCCAGGAGCAACACCTTGGGCTTACGGACCAGCGCTCTGGCGATGGCGACCCTCTGCTTCTGTCCGCCGCTCAGCATGCTGCCCCGCTCGCCCACCATCTCCTCGTACGCCTTGGGCAGCTGCGAGATGAAGTCGTGAGCGTTTGCGGCGACGGCGGCTCGCGTCACTTCGTCCATTGAGGGTTCATCCTCGCCGTCGTCCAGGAGCGAGAACCGTTCGCTCTCGTACCCGGCGTACGGGTACTCGTCCGTGCCGTCGCCGCGTGTCTTCTCCAGGCCAAAGACGATGTTTCTGCGAAGCGTGCGGTTAAACAGCGTGGGTTCCTGCGACACCAAGCTGACCCTGCGTTTCAACCACCTCGGGCACAAGTCGCCGAGGTCGATCCCGTCCAAGGTCACCGCGCCGTCGCTCGGCACGTAGAACCGCTCGATGAGGTTAATCACCGAGCTCTTACCCCCGCCGCTGGGCCCCACGAGCGCCACCGTCTCACCGGGTTTCACGCGTAGATCCAGTTCGAACAGCACTTGCCGCTCGGGCCGAGCCGGGTACGCGAAATTAACCCCTACGAGCGCCAGGTGTCCGTCGCACGTGTCAGGGACGAGCCTCGGCTTGACCACGGACACCTCCCCGTGGACACCGACGGTGCGGTCCCCGGTTTTACCAGGCCACGTCTCGAACCCCGGTGGGGTGGCTATGAGCTCGAAGACCTTCTCGGCGGCTCCCAGCGCGGTTGTGATTGACGTGAAGACGTCGCCGATGGCGCCGAAGCAGCTGGTGAGTTGCTGCTGGTAGAGCATGAAGGACACCAGGGCGCCGGGGTTGAGCATGTCGTGGAGCACCAGCATCCCGCCGTACCACAGCACCAGCACGGTGATGACCATGGGTAGGAACGTGTACAGGAAGGTGTACCCCACGACGTACCTGGCCTCGATGGAGTTTTGTCTGCAAAATTCACCGAGCTTTGCGGAAAAGTCAGCCGAGGAGAAGGGCTCCCCGGCGAAGGCCCTGATGGTCCTCAGACCACCGAGGGACTCCTCCGCAACCTCCGTCGCCTCCGCGAGAGCCTTTTGCGTCCTCTTCGATATTTTCTTGAAGTAGGAGCCGTATACTTTGGAGATGGCGATCGTGGGCGGCACGGATGCCAGGGTCACCGCCGTGAGCGGCCACGAGAGCGCCAGCATGAAGCACATGACGCCCAAAACGTTGACGCTGTTTCTGAGCAGGATGTTAATGTTGAGGCTGAGCGCGTTACTCACCGTGCTGCAGTCGTTGTTCAGCCTGGACGACAGGTCACCGGTCTTGTTCTTGTCGAAGAAACCGACATCCTGCGACAGGATGGTGTCGAACAGCCGCCTTCTCAGCCGGCTGTTTAAACGCGCCATCTGCACCGTGAATATGCTCCCGCGCAGACCCGCGAAGATACCGCTGAGCAGCGCGGCGATGAGCAAGGTGAGGCTGTACGTCTTGAACGCGGACTCGTCCCTGTCGATGGCCACCGCGTCAACCAGCTCGCCCGTGAAGTGCGGAATGGACGCAGCCGCCACGGCGTACAGCACCAGAAACAAAAACGCAACCGAGAGCAGCGGCAAGTCCGGGTACGACAAACGCAGGAGCGCCACGAACGTCCCGCTCTTGTCCTTCTTCCGTCGTCTACGCCTCTCCGCCATCGTGGAGTCCACCATCACGCCGTCCTCCTCGTCGATCCCGGGTTCGTCGCCGAGATGGCCGAATCGCGTCTCGGTTCGGCCCAGCAGGGGTTCGGTGTCGACGCCGTCTAACGGCCTCGACGACGCCGACGCCGACGCCGCGCGTTCGTCCGCGTGCGCGAGCGCATCGTCGCTCACGCGCATCTCCACCGTCACCGAGCAGAAGGCGATGAGCCACGCGCACCAGAAGATGGCCTGGTCCCTCGACGAGTCATAGAGGTCGGGGAGGTGCGCGACGCCCTTCGCGGTTAACAGCGAGCACATCAGCGCGCAGACCCCGATCTTCACGTACCCGAACACCGCGCGGCGCTCGTCGGACGTGCCCGCGAACGAGACGATGACGCCGAGGTATACGATGCGCACGAGGGTGAGCACGGCGAGGTCCAGCAGACCCGCGGACGGGGTGTACGCGTCCACGACCGCCGTCCTCATCTCGCGCGGCGAAAAGGGAGGGTGCCACGACCTCGCCCTGTGCTCGCCCCGTCCCATGCACGATAGCCACACGGTCGCGAGATGCATCGCGGCGAGAATTCCAATCTTCCGACGCATGCGACGCCCGGCGCCATCCCTGGCTTCGAGTCGGCGCTCACGCGCCTCCTCGGCCTCCTCCTCGGCGTCGTCCTCGCGCGCCATTCGAACTGACGGGTCTGAGCTTTTTATCCAGTCACAGTCAGCAGCCGACGCTTCGTCATTCCATACCTAAGAGCGCGCCGCGGAGTCGACACGCACGGGTGTATCCATGTCGGAGCAGCCGGTGCCGTTCGCGATGAAATGCAACGCCACGGGCCCCGGCATCGGAGGGGGCGCGGCGGGTGTGGAGGCGCAGTTCACGATCACGTGCGCGGACGAGGACGGCGCGCGGATCAGAACCGGGGGCGCGAAGATTCAGATCTCGGTCCTCCGCGTCGGCCTTCACGCCTCAACAAGCGGGGACTGCCCGATACCGACGCGGATCGTGGACAACAACGACGGCTCGTACACGTGCGGATACACGGTGGACGGCCGCGGCGACTACAGCGTCTCCGCCGAGCTGGACGGATCCCCCATCGCGGGCTCCCCGTACCCCGTCTTCTTCAGCGGGATCCCCGGCCAGATGACATCGGTGAAGCCCATCCCAGGGGTCGTCCCCGGCGCCGTCCCGGGTGAAGGCGGTGACGCGCCAGGCGCCGCCCCGGCGAGTGAGTCCGAGCCGGTCGAGGTCACCACGGCGCAGTTACACGTCGGCAACCTCACCATGAACGTCACCGCCGCGCAGCTCAGGCAACTCTTCGCGCACTGCGGCGAGGTGATCAACGCTCGAATGCAACACGGGAAGCAGTACGGCTTCGTCGAGATGGCCACCGTGGAGCAGGCGAGATCCGCGCTCAAGCTCAACGGCATGCCCCTGGACGGACGAAACATGCGCGTCGAACCCGCCGCGTCCGTCCGTCAACAGCCCAACCCGCACGAGCCGCCGTTCAAGCCCACCGCCGCGCAGTTCGCCGTGGTGGAGTCCGCCGCCGACGCCGCCGCGCGAGAACACCAAAACCGACTCAACAAAGCGTTGGAGCTCCAGGCGAACCTACACGCGCAACGCGCCGCGGAGATGGCGGCCAAGCGCGCCGAGGGGGGCGATGTCGAGGGGGCAGTGAGGGGGAGGAGCCCAACGGACGAGAGGGGAGGGCGGGGGAGGAGCCCAAAGGATGAGAGGGGAGGGCGGGGGAGGAGCCCTGAGGACGGCGGGCGGGGTCGGGGTCGGAGCAGGTCGAGGACGCAGTCGCCGCGGCGTGACGACCGGAACCGGACGCGTTCGCCGGTGAAGCGCCGGCGGTCGCGGTCGCGGTCACGGGACAGGGGTAGGGACAGGTCACGGGATAGGGACAGGGACAGGGACAGGGATCGGTACAAGCCGTACAGCCGCGGGAAGAGGCGCGGAGGGAAGTACGGGAGCGGTGGGCCGAGGAATATGAACCCCAACGGCGTCGGGCAATAATTTTAGGATTGTTAGGATAACGAAAGTGCAAGAATTCCCCAAAACCTACGCACGCACTTCGCACGTCAACGATGGTGGTTAAACGCGCTACGAACGCGCTCAAAAGGGCCGCCAAGGTCAGCATGAAGCAGGCGGTGCTGATGGCGTTCATGGCGACCATGCCCCCCATGTGGCTCACGTACACGGTGCGCTTCCACTTCCCAAATTTAGCGCGCGAATTGCGCTGATGAATTCCTCGACAACCGCAGGGCATGGAGGAAAACGACGTCTACAACCCCATGAAGTGGGCGTCCGCCAGGATCTTGATCAGCTTCGGCACGATGATGTTCGTGGTCGCGATGACTTACCGCCAACTTCCCCTGGACCTCATCCCCGACTGGATACCCTTCATCGGAAAGGCTGACGATCTCATCGCGGGGCTAATTGCGGGAGTCGGATTGACAATCACGTTCATCGGTTGGCACTTCGGGATGGGCCCGAAGCCCATCGAGGCGGTCCTCGTGGTGAACGGGTTTTCTTACGCGTGGATGGCGCTGTATCCGGTGCGGCTCGGTGGACTGTGGCTGGTCAAGGTCATCTTTCAAGCGGCCAAGCCGCTAAAGTTCGTCAAGGGGCTGGTTTCCTAAGTTGTCTAATAAGTTCTACAAGTCCCGCTACTCTAGGTGATGACTCCCGCGCCGTGCTTGACGAGCGAACGCATCGCCTCGAACTCCCCGTACGCGTCCAGGAACGCCTCCAACCCCTGCTCGTCCACGAAACTCGCCGCCACGCTCACGCTCACGCCGTCACCGATCGCCCTCGCCGTGTGCCACCAGTCGGCGGGGACCAACAAAATTTCACCCGCCCCCACGTCCACCTGCATCCGCCGCGCGTGCGCCAACGCCGGGTATTTGCCCAGCAACTCGCGGTCGATCCCATGTGCACTGAAAGCTGCCGGGTCGATCCCGCTCCGGCACCCGGTGTGCCCTGTGGGATAGAGGAAAGGCGCGTCGTCGGGGTGGAACAGCGTGAACCGTTTGGTTCCCTCCATCTGAATGGACGCGGCGTGCACGTGGCACGTGTCTCGGTGCAGGAACGGGAACCCGGGGCACGTTGGGTGGCATACGAACAGCTCGAACCACCGTCGCCAGTTCGCCGGGCAGCTCAGTACCTTCCCAGTGTCGTTCAGCATGTTATCGCCGAAGCATCGCGGCAACGACAGTTTCGCAGCCTCCTCCGGGAACCACTCGTGCATCTGCAGGTTCCGAAGGTACCGGTGCCGATATTGCTCGCCTCCGCCCGAGCTCGAGGCGACCGCATCGAGGAACGTGCCGAGCCGCACGTCCGTTCGAGTCGCGGCATCCGTGACGTCGAGCGGGACCACCACGTCGCCGTGCGACTCGCGAAGGCGATCCGCCGTCAGGTCCATGTCGTGCCCGCGGAGCACCACGGGCAGTCGCGGCGACATGAACCTCTGCGCGAACGTCTCCGGCGTGAGGTCCGCCAAGTCAACCACGGGCACCCCGCCGCGGTGCAGCGTCGGCGTCTCCGTCGCCTCCCCGTCGCCGTCCAAGCCATCGGACTCCTCGAGGAGCTCGGCGAACTCCTCGGCGTCGATACCCATCATGGCATCGAACGGGTCCACCTCGTCGTCGTCCGCCATGCTTGTATCGTCGCGCCCACGAAAGTGCGATATCCCATCGACGCCGCCGCCCACTTCGCCGTGTCGCGTCGGGGGATTCGACCGGGCGATGACGTCGGCGTGGCTACCCGCGGTGGGTGAACGGATTCGTCCGGTGGAGACCGGCGCGGAGGCCGTGTCCCCGAGCGGTGACCCGATCCCCGCGCCCGGCGGGGGGCCGCACTGGGCGAGGCTCCGATGGCCGCCGAAGTCCAACGGCGACGACAGACGGGAGGCGATGGTGAGTGACGCGGAGCGGACCACGACGCTGGACCCCGGCTCGATGGTAAGCGGCGAGAAGCGGACGATGAGCGTGGTGTGGGAGGACGGGACCGAGGACGACGGCCTCAGCCCCGCCGGCTTCGGCCCGTGCATCGATCGACCCCAACACGAAGAAAACAACGAGGCGCGCGCCGAACGCGCGAGAGACGCGCGAGTACGGGGCGCCGCCAGGTTCCGGGACGGGGACGACGCCGCGGCGGCCGCGGAGTACGTCGATTCGTGCGCGCTGCTCGCGTCCACGCTCCCGTCACACGCGCTCCCGGCGGCGGAGGGAGGATGGAACGTGCCGGGGTACCCAGCACCAGTCGACGCCATCGCGAACCATTCATCGTCGTCACCCAAGTCGTCACCCGGGCAGTCCAGGACGGCGCCCACAGTCGGGACGCGCGTCAGGGTGATGGCGCCCGACGGGTCGTCCAGGAGCGGGATGGTGTCCTACGTCGAGACAGACGACGACATGTGCGACGTCATGTTCGACGAGACGAACGACGGCGAGGACGACGAGGAAGTCGGCGTGCCCTTCGTTCGTTTATTCGGCTACGACGCAGCGCCGCGACACAGCTGTGCGGGTGAGCACGACGAGGACGAGGACACGCGGCGGACGCGACGGGAGGCTGCCGCGAGGGACGCCGAATCCGCGGCTCAGACGTGCGACGAGCTCGCGTCCAGGCTGCTGGACCTCGCGCGGTGCCACCTTCGGATGAGCGGCGGCGGGACTCTGGGCGTTGGGAAGGATGGGAAGATGAACGCGTGGGTGCCCGCGCACACGGACGCCGCGTCGGCGCGCGCGTGTGTGTCCGCGTGCGACGCCGCGCTAGCCATGCGTCGCACGCGCGCGGGGTATTACCTCCGGGGGCGCGCGCGCGTCCTGCTGTGCGCGTTCACCGCCGCGGGCGATGACTTGAAAACGGCGCTGGAGCTGAGAACCGTCGCCGACGGCGGAGGCGCAAACGACGGGGCGTCCGGTGACGTCCAGAAGCGTCCAGAAGCGTCCGAGCATGACATCGCGTCCGAGCGCGAGGTTAAGCTCGCGTTGCGCGCCCTGCGAGCCGCGGCTAAGCACCGGCGCGCGTCCGACCGCAGGCTCGCCAAGGCTATCATCGGGCACGTGGACGAGAGCAAGAAGGACTTTCGGTTGGACCCGGGTTCGGAGCTGGAGACCACGGGGCGTGTCTTGGTGGGCGGGCCGTACCTTCGGCCGCCGCACGAGCGGAAGCACGACGCGGTGGACGTCAATGGACTAAAGGAGATCATCAAGGAGAAGGTGGCGGAGCGGGTGAAGAGGGGATGCGTGGTGATGTAGTCGCGTTAAATCAGCTAGCCAAAATTGAAGAAAACGCAGCTCGCCTTATTGTATTTTTGAAATTGTATACGTTCCACGCGACGCAGTTGACCGCGCCGAGGTACGGCAAAGATGCTCGGGTCGGACGTCGCGCACCTCGTCGCGCTCCTCAAGGAGTCGCCCTTCGAGCTACACCACCTCACCGGCCCTCGGCTCGGTGAGCTCGGTGGCGAGGAGACGCGGAGGCTCGCGGTCGATGTGTTTTCCAAGCTGAGCCCGCCGGGGTCGTTCCACGGTTCGGCGACGGGCGGCACGCTCGCCGAGGAGGGCGCGCAGACCACCGCGATGCTGCTGGAGTTCCTGAAGCACGTCCGATACGTGCCCGAGGACATCGACGACGCCGCCGCGCGCAAGGGGTGGGCGCTGGGCGACCACGACGTGGTGCTTCCCGCACTGAAGTGGGTGCTCGACAACCGGGTGCGATGCGAGAAGCGCGCGTACGTCGGGCACTTCATGGCGGACTACGTCGTGCCGGGCGAGTACGCCATGGACCCGGAGATCCAGGACCTCATGAACAACACCCACGAGTCGCAACGAGCGTTCGTGGAGGCGCACAGGGAGTGCGAGGCGGCGCGGAAGGAGGCGAAAGATCCAATCAAGCTCAAGTCCCAAATCTCAGATTTGGAACGAGAGCGCGAGCAGGTGGAGCGGCGCATCGCGGTCACGAAAGGAAAGGTGGCGCAGCGCGTGACCGACCCACGGGAACTCGAGGAGCTCGTCGCCCTCGCGTCGTCGTTGCGCGAGGAACAGGCGCAGGAGCACGAGCTCGCGCGTCAGACGAGGGACCAGGTGGAACGCCGAGACCTCGCCGACCAACGCCGCAACCGAGCGGCGTCCAGGACCAGGGAGCTGCGCGCGTCCTTAGCGTCCGGGTCACCCACGGCGTTGCTACAGCAGCTCGCCGACGAGGTGGCGCAGCGCAAGACGCTGGTGGAGGAGAAACTGCCCGGGGACTTGGCCGTGAAGACGCGGCGGCTGGAGAGCGTGAAGGAGATTTTACTCTCAGACGTTCGGACCGACTCGGACATAGCGGCGCAAACCTCCGAGGTTAACAAACTCGCCGCGGAGGTACGGGAGCTGGAGGATGGGCTACAGGAGGCCATCGCGGCGCGTGACGGCGACGTCCAGCTCCGCCAGCAGGCGCAGGTGGCCAAGACAATCGCCGCTAAAAGGCAAAGCGCGGTTGCCAAACGCGACAGGCTGCTGCAGCGGCGTAACCAGGTCGTCGGGGAGTACGAGTCCACGTCCGCGCGCCAGGAGGGCGACCAACCAACCACTAACGCGAATCCGGATGAGATGAAGGCCAAATTCGAGAGTGTCAAGGCCAAGCTGGTTAGGTACAAGCAGCTGAAGCGGGAACTCGACGAGCTCAACATGGAAGCCGCGGTGCTCGCGCGCACGGAGGCTATCCTGGAGGATGACGCGAGGCGGGTGATGGGTGACGTCGCCGAGGAGGAGCGCAGGGCGGGTGTCGCCGGGTTCGCCGAGGCGCAGGAGACGCTGGAGCAGGTGTCCAAGGCGAAGGGCGACGTGGACGCCATGAAGGGCGCCGCGCTTGAAGAAATCAACGCCTTTGTGGCGGAAATCACCCGCAAGATTAAGGAACGAAAAGGTGCGCTGCAGCCGAAAATCAAGGAGCTGCGGGACCTCCGGCAGAGCTTCGGTACCCTGGAGAGTAAGCACGCGGACGCGAAGAAGAGGTACGACGCGGAGGGTGCGAAGCACCAGAAGAAGCGCGACGCGCTCGAGTCGGAGGTTAACCAACTGAAAACGCAGGTGCTGGGCGACGAGACTAAGTTTCACCGCATGAACATAGAGTCGACGCTGGTCGAGGCGCACGCGTCTCGGGCGACGGGCGGTGACGCGCGGCGCTACGACGCGATGTACCGCGCCGCGGTAGACGAGACGGACAACGAGACGCGACGCCTGAAGGAGAGGACGGAGGAGGTTCGGAATAATTTCTCGCAAGGCGTCGAGGCGGTGGAGGCGCTCAAGGATCTGTACCGGGTGCTGGACGTCAAGCTGAGGGTGACGAGGCGCGACATGGCGGGTGAAGGCGTCGGTCAGACGACGATGTACGGGGGCGCCAACGTCCTCAGCATGTGACGTCCTCAGCATGTGGCTCCTTCGTTATGTATGACTGACAAAGAGCGTTCTAATTCATCCGAGCAATCTAATTCATCCGAGCAATCTAATTCATCCTTCTCGACGACATCACGCCGCGGCGCTGCCCTTGGCGGACGGCGACCTGAACGGCACAGCCAGCGGCGCCACCGCGTACGACGCCACTCCACAGTTCTCCAGCCACAGTTCATCACCACGCGGGTCGATCCGCGACGCGAGCAGGTTGAACAGGTCCGCGTGACCCACCAGCGCCACGCATCGTTCGGGCCTGCGCCGAATCGCGCTGAGCACCCGCGCCGCCCGCGCCTTGGCGGCGTGCTCCGGCTCGACGTACCCGTACGTGGCGAAGTCCCGTCGGCACGTTTCCGGGGTATCCATCGGGGGATCCGCCTCCGGGTCCACGTACCACCAGATCCCGTCCCTCATGCGCACCCGCTCCATCTCCCGCTCGAACTCGTCATCCCGCGCCGCGTCCTTCAACGAGCCGGCGCTGGACGATCCCGTCCCGACTCTCGGGCTGGATCCCATGGGTTGGCCCGTCGATGAATCCCGCCGTGTGGGCCGCGTGGGCGTGGACGTTGGGGTACTGTGCACGAGGAGCGCGGAGAAGTCCACGTCCGGGAACTCTCGCCTGAGCTCATCCGTCGGCCGACCGACGTCGCACGACTCGGTGAGCCGCTCTCGCAGATCAGGGAGAACCTCCACGTTGATACCGGGTATGCCCTCGAACGCGCCCGTGGCCGTCTGCAGCGCCCGGGTGAGCGGGGAGACGAGCACGACCTGTGGCATGGGGTTGAACCTGTCGTGCGCGCGTCCGCCGCCGCCTCCTCCCGACCCGCCCTCGTCGTCGTCGTTGTAGACGGAGCCGTCGGCGCTGGCCCGTAGCGAGCGGCCGAGCTCGGCGACCTGCCTCCCGCCCAGCGCGCTGAGCGGGGCGTCGAAGAGCATGGGGTCCACGCCCGTCTGCTCGTACGCGGCGTTGAACGTGGACTGACCGTGCCTGATGAGGTAGACCACCTTCCGCCCGCCGCCCGCCCGGGCACCCTCCTCGGCGACCCGGCGTCGGTGATTGCTCCAGGCGCGATACGCGAGGTAGCCGCCTCCCGCCGCCGCGCACGCCCCGGCTACGACGACGACGGCTCTGGCGGCTGTCGTGGCCATGGCGCCGCTCGTCACGCGGTCGGTGTCCGCGGACTCCATGTGCTATGGGAGCTATGGGAGCCGCGCCCTGACGCTGTGGCGCCGTTCGGCATCGCGAGGAAATACAGTATCTTGTCGGATCATTCCACCTGCAGCTCGGTGCCCGAACCATTTCTAGCACTAAATAGAAACGCACGCAGCAAACAGTTACGTTGTTAGGATAATAGGACAATGCATTCCAAAGCGCAATTAAAAGTTTGCAATCTACGTACTCATACGGATTTTCAACTTTTAATCTGGGCCTCCCGTGGGCGCGCTGTGTTTCCAGCTGTCCTCACACACATTTGTTGTGCAGACAACTCCTTCACACAACTCCTTGACACCATGGCCGCCATGAGTGCCTCCTCCGTGACCTTCAAGACCGCCGTCGCGCCTCGCGTCGTGCGCAGCCGCGCCACCAAGCTCACCCGCGCCACCCGCGGATCCGTCGCCACCCAGGCGGCCGTGACGAAAATTCCCGTCTCGGAGGTGAAGGACCACCTCGACCGCGGCTTCGTGCTCGTCGACATCAGGGACCCCGACGAGGCCCAGGAGACTGGATACAAGTCCTCCTGGAAGAATGTCGTGGTGCGTCCCTTCACCCGCCCCCGCTTGCCCGTAACGCGTCCAATTCCCACCCGCCGCGCGTCCAGCCCGGCGGCGAATAACGAAAAAAACCGACGACGCGTCCTTACGACCCCGCATCTCCACCCCCCCACCGTCTCAACAGCTCGCCGCCATGGACGAGGAGGGCAACATTCACATGAACCCCAACTTCCTCGCGCAGATCCGCCAGGAGTTCCCCAACACCATGTCCAGGATCCTGATCGCGTGCGACGACGGAACCACCAGGTCCGAGAAGGCCTGCACGGCCATCGTCGAGAAGTGCGGCTACACCCAGTGCAAGGTCATCGAGGGAGGCATCGACGCCTACCTCGCGGCCTACCCGCTGACCCAGGCCGACAAGGTGAAGTGGAGGACGAGGCCTGAGATCGGCCAGGACCTCTCCACGCTCGTGTCCGGCGTGGACACCAGGCAGGCGGGTGAGATTTACTACTAATCGACGCGTAGAATGCATCCACAAATTCTTTTCCCACGGATGGGGCCTTGTGTACTTGTAATCCGACAACTCTGAAACAGTCCTAATCGCCACACCATCACCCGTCGCCCTCGCCGCCGCCGCCGCGCCCGCCGAGTCCCAGCCTGCCCATGAACCCGCGCACGTGTCTCACCCCGTCGCTCTCCTTCAGGTCATCCAGCGCGCCCCTCGCCTCCCTCACGCCGTTCGTCACCCCGCGGCGGATCCTCGCGCCGAGCCGAGCGGGGTTCCAACCCCGATCGTTACCCAACCCGCGGAAATGAAACGTCTCCTCGGTTGACTCCTCCCCACGACGCCGAGCCGAAGAATCTGCCACACCGGAATCCGACGAAAGTCGCGGCGGCCACACCAGCGCTCGCGTCTCCGGCCACGGCCACGTGTCCACGATGCCGCCCCAGGCACCGTGGAGCTCTCCATCGGAGTCGGCGTCTCGGGGACCGGCGATCGCATCCGCGAGGTCGCGAGCGGCCTTCGCCGTGGCGCCGGCGTCCACGGCGGCGCTCGACGCCTCCGCCGCCGCAGACCGCATCGTCGCCGTCATCGACGTGGAGCTCTCGCATCCCGTCCCACCCCGGGCCCCGTTCCCGCACGTCGTCGGCATGGGCGTCTCCAGCTTACCCGCGTGCCACACCCCGGCGTCCACGCGGAAATCCGCGTGCGTGACCACTCCCAGCCCTTCCCTCCGATCGTCGCGGAAGGACCCTCGGTATTGCGCGTTGCCCGGCGCCGGCCACGTGTACACCCCCCAGCCGTCCATCCTCCCTTCGCTCCACTCCCCGGCGTACCTGGCGCCGTCACTGAACACGGCGCATCCCCGACCGTGCCGCAGACCCATCCTCCACTCCCCTTCGTACCGTTCGCGGTGGGATCCGTCTTTTTTATTAACAGAGTGGCGGCCGAGTCCGTGCCGCCGGCCGTGCGTCACGTCCCCTACGTACGCCTGAGTTCCGCACGGAAACGTGGTGGCCCATCGGCCGTCCGCGGGGAATACACCCTCGTCCGCGCACCCAACGTCCGTCGGCGTGTGTGATAAGGTCCCGGTTGACGTCCCAGGTGAACCGAGCCCCGCGGCTACCAGCCACGGGTACGGGTAGGACGCGAACGCGCCGCCCGGGTCGGGTCGAACGCCGAGGATGGTGTACAGCGACGCGGGCGGGATCCGTTCGTGCAGCGTTAGCGCCGCCTGGATGACATCGTCGCACGGGCGACACGCGTCCCGAGCTCGAAGGTCCGAGCGAGGAGCGGGTGTTCCTCCGGCTTCCTCCTCGGCGACGTCCTCGGAAACCTCCAGCACGACTCTCGAGTCGCCGTCGACCGATCTCAACGTCACCCTCGCCCGTTTGTGCGCGCGCCCGGTGTCTGTCTCCACGTCCATCGGATCACGTATGCTGCCATCGGTACGCTGCACGTGTCCCGTGAGCGCGGGAAGCCGCTGCAGCCGCATGTGCAGCATACCCTCGATCACTGGCGCGTGTTCGTTCAGGTTAGTCGACGTTTGTACTCGGTTGGATGATTCACCTTCACCGACGCCGCCCGTACGTCTCCGCCCCGAAACCTCGTCACTCTCCCCGCGCGCCATGCGAAGCAGCTCGTCCCGGTCTTTGACCACCGCGGCGGCGCCGACGTACAGGGGCATGAGCGGGTCGGACGCGAGGAACAGGTCGAACAGCCTGGCCACCGCGCGCCAGTCGTCGAGGCCGTGCGAGAACCACGTGAGCAGCCACGACACCGCAAAGTGGCATCCCACGATGTGCTCCATGTCGCTCAGGTCCGCCACACCCAGCATGACGAACGAGTCGCCTCCGTCGTCGGCGGCATCGGCGTCGTCATCGCCGCCGGTGTTGGATCGCTTAGCGGCTCCGAAGGATGACCTGTTCGAAGGCGGAAACAGAGCAGAGTGAAGCTCCGGGTCGGCGACTGCGATGAGATGCGGCAGCAGCCGTAACGTGTCCATCACCGCGCCCAACCCGCCCTGGACGCAGTCGCGCAGGTGCCCCAGCGTGAGCCTCTCGATCGCGGCGCCCGTGAGGTCCGTGGAGTTCGCCAGCGCGGTCTGGAGTATCGCGGCTATGTCGTGTAAGCCTTGGTAGTAGTGCGATCTGCCGGGATGGGAGGCGACGACGCCTTGGACGAGGCGCGCGAGCTTAGTGCGCGCCGCGCCGGATGGTGCGGTGGCCTGCGATACCGGCGAGAGCGGCGAGAGCATCGGGTCTCCGCGTATCCAGTGCGAGCGGTTGACGTCGAGGGTCACCTGGTTGGCGTCCTTCGGAACGAGGAGGGAGGCGCGCTGCTCGTAGACGTCGTCGCCGTTGGATGGGCGGTCCACGCCGAGCGCGAGGAGGGCGGGCCACGCGCGCGCGCGAACGGCGTCCGACCCAAGGCCCGAGCGCTGGGCAAGTTCGGCGAGTGCCGCGACGGGGACGGGATCCGAGGCTAGCATCCTACGCGGGTCGGGGCGGGGAGGAAGGGTGGGAACGTCAGCGCGACTTTTTCAGGGGCGGTCTCCTTCCAACGGAAGATGGAGCAGTGGAGGGCGTCGCATCTATCACGGGGGCGGGTCGGGGTCGAACCTCTCCGCCGCAGCAGCAGCCGCCGCATCGTCATCCCCGATGTCGGCCATGATACCACCCGACGAGCCCGCGCGGGGCCGTCCACGCGGAGGACGAGTGTGAAGCTGCGCGTGCTCGTATAAATCGTATTCACTCTCGACAGCTCTGCAAGCTCTATCTCTTCTCCTTGCCCCGCTTCCTCACGAGCATCGCCCCGGCTCCCGCCACCGCCACCGCGACCACCGCGACCACGGCACCCTTCACGCCGCCCTTCTTCTTCTTCTCGTCCAGCTCCTTCCGCGTCTTCATCCCCCGGAACCTCGCCTGAAGCTTCGCCGCCGCCTCATCCTCGGTGTACGCGTGCGACTTCATGCCTCCGTGCACAGCTGTGTCAGCGGGCAGCGGCGTTGTGGGGTCGGCGGGCTTGAAGTCGATCTTGAGCCGCACGTTCCCGCCCAACGCCTCGCCTTCCTTGCTGAACAGCTTGAACTCCTTGTCGATGGACCCGTTGCTGTTGATGTACGAGACGACGTTCTTGACGTAGACGCCCGCGTTGGCCACCGCGGCTTTGTCGCCCATGATGGACTTGCGCTTGAAGAGCTGGAGCCTGAGCTCGCCGCTGTACGTCTCGTTGACGTCGCTGGTGTGGTGTGGGGACGGTGATACGGGGGAGGTGAGGTTAGGTCGACGCGGGTGACGTTGAATGGACCCGGGGTGGGTTTCATCGACGGGGCGGGAAGGGTGCCGACGCGGTGGTCGACGACCGTCGCGTCATCTAACAAGCGTGGTGGGGCACTCACAACTCGAAGGTCTCGCTGAAGGTCAGGCACATCGCCCTGTCGACGTCCTGCATTTTGGTCTTCACCTTCTGCCTGTCCTCCGGGCCGTCGCGGAGCTCCACTGCGTTGGGTTCGGGTGGTGGGTACGGAGGGCGTCAGTCGTGGAAAGGGAGGCGACCGTTGCGGAGGATCTCGGAAGAGAACGGGAGGGCGGAACGTACGCTTGACGCACGCCCTCTTGGTGCCGGTGTCGCCGGGAGGCACGGTGGCCTTGACGACGTGGATTATCATGGTTCCCGCGGGAGCCATCTTGGGGACGGCGACGCGGATGTCGGGGGCGCTCAAGTGTGCTAAGTGGGCTCCGTCTTTAGTGCTCGCTCCATCGTGAAATATTCGTGACACCCGCGTGTGCATCACTGGAGAATTGACGGTCTAAATGATTCGAGCGCGAACCGGCACGGGCGGAAAATGGACACGTTTCCCATTTCTCGAGGAAAAAGGCACCCAAGCGTCAAGGGGCGCGCGCCTTTCCCGATTGCCGACACTTCACGGGACGCGTCAGCCCCGCGCACGATCGAAGGTTCGCGCGCAGACCTCACCCGACGCACGTTCGAAGCACCCCAAACGCCGACCGCACCAGCGTTCGACACTTTCCCCACCGACCCCACCGCACACCCGTCCCACCGACCTCCCGCCATGGCTCCCAGCGAGGATGGATACCGCTGGCGCAAGTACGGGCAGAAGATCATCAAGGGCGCGGCGTTCCCTCGCTCGTACTACCGATGCACCGCGCCCAACTGCCCCGCGCGCAAGCACGTCGAGGGCGACCCCAAGGATCCCGGGTCCATCGCGTACGAGGGGATTCACAACCACGAGCCCCCCACCGGTTCCAACCGAGGTGAGCCCCCCGCCATGTGACCCCACCTGGGCATGTTAAATCTTGACCCCGCGGCCGCTCAAGGGACGCGGAGACGACCCGCGCCCGTCACGCGCGTCCCAATTCCCGCGGGCATTCGCCGAGGGGTTGGACGATACCACACGCGGTCGATCCGCACACACGCAAACCCCGCGCATCGCACTCACCATCTCCGTCCCACGCGTTCCCCCCGAACACCACAGGCAAGAAGCGCAAGAGCGTTGACCAAAACTCCAAGCCGCCCCTCTCGCCAAACTCCAAAGCGCGCGTCAAGACGTCCAAGAAGGCTTCGTCCTACCGCAGCTCCGAGCTCGAGGAGGTGACCCCGAGGTTCTGGGAACGCGCTGAGGCGCGCGCCATGGAGACCCTCGGCAAGCTCTCCCCCGGCAGCCGCAAGAAGGCGGCCAAGCTGACCAGCACGCAGCAGGCGCAGCAGCGCCGCAAGTCTGGCAACGGACTCGCCGTGCAGGTCCCCGACCTCATCTCCGGCGGCGCGCCCACCTCCATCACCGCCGCGCTCGTCCGCGTCGACGGCACCGGCTCCCCCAACATCACCAGCATCAGCGGCTTCACCAACATGACCATGCCCGTGTCCACCGCGGGCGGCACCAGGGTCTCGCCGCGTTTGCACCAGGCCAAGACGCACGGGTGGCGCGAAGGCGCCGAAGGGAGCGACAGGGGCGCCAACGGAGAACTCCGGTCGGTGCGGTCCAAGCCCGCGAACCACAAGCCGGTGGGCGGCGCCGGGTACGGGGACCTCGCGTCCACGACGGGCGCGAAGAAGGTGAAGCGCCCGAGGCCGCTGATCATCGACGCGGAGCAGGCGGCGGCGATTGAGGATGCGGGGACGCCGCTGCTGACCATCGGTAACGGTCGCGCCGCTGGGGAGGTGCCCGGGTTGCTCAGCGCGAGGCGCAGGGACGGGACCAGCCTGAGGAAGGCGGCCGCGATGGGGTGGGCGGCGTTGCAGACGCCGAGGTCGCCGCTCGAGACCCCCGGGTCCGCGGGTAACGCCCTCATGGAGTCCCTCGCCTACATCACGACCCCCAAGTGAATCCGCCCACGTCACGGCGAACACATCACGAAATGTACGAAGACACCCGCGGTTGACTGACAACCCCGCTGACACGATTTATTCATCCCTTAGCCGCCGCGCGGATGCGATACCGAGCGCCGCATGTACCATATAAATAAACGAAACGACGCATATTACGCAAATCGATGTCGTCACTACTCTAAAACTACCGGCGCCGAGCTAGTCCCCTTTGCCTTTCCTCGACGCTTTTCGCGTGATCCCCGGCGCGCCGATGTCGCGCAGCCCGGCGTCCATCCTCTGCGACGCCACCGCCGCGGCCGCCTTCATCCCTGTGGACGCGGACGACGCGGAGTGCGCCATCGCGGGTGTGTTCGCCAGCTTCTTCATCTTATCGAAGAGGCCCATGACTGACGCGGTACCCGCGCCGGTACTCGACGGATGGTTCTGACCTGATGGATGGTTCGAACCCGCCTTGGTTCGCGCCGGCGGCGACATCAGCGGCCTGTTCCTGCCGTGGTGAAACCCGCTGTTGCTCAGCCCCAGCGCCCGTATGCGCTCCTCTGTGTCCGCCACGTTCTCTGGACGTTCTCTGGACGGATGTAGGTCGGTCATCGCGATCTCCCCGCCGGATGACACTCGCGAGATGGTTTTCCTGGGGACGTGCTCGCCGTTTGACCCGAATGCCCTTCGCGCCCCCCCGGCGTCTCCGTCGCCCGCGTGCCGCGTGGTCCCGGACTCCGACTTTGGGGTGGTGCCGTAGTGGTCCCTAAGCGCGGCGAGCGCGGGTGTCATCGCCGCCCGTTGCGCCGGGGACGGCTCCATCGCCCCCGTCACGCCTCCCCCGCCGGGCAGAGGCGGGCCCTCGCCGAGTCTGTGGCGAGGGATCCGCACGGTTCCTCGCGCGAACATGGTCTGGTCCGTGATCGTCCCGCCGTTCGCGCGCCTGATGTCCGAGATGGTGACGCCGTACTTGATCGCCAGGCCCGCCAGGCTGTCCACCGAGGACACCTTGTGCGTCCGAAACATGCTGGGCTCAGAGGGCGACCCGGTCCCGTGCTCGAGCTCCTCAATCTCCCCCATGATGAGTCAGCCGGATGAGACCCGCGCGCCCGCGTCCCCCCCGCGTCCCCTGCGGCACGTGTGTCCTCCCCGCGATGGACGTTCCGCGGGACGGTACCGACGCGAATGACGCGTCGGGTGCGTGCGCACGCGCGCGACGATGTGCGCGCCACGGAGAAGTCCGGGCGACCGCGGTGTTCGTTAGCCCGTACACAACCGTGACTTTGCCGAATCTCTCGTCATAAAACTACGCGTATGGGAGGAGCCGAAGGAGACGAGGCGAGCGTGGCGGGTAAGACGTGCGTCGTGACCGGCGCGAACAGCGGTATCGGCCTTGAGGTTGCCAGGGCGCTGGCGAGGGGCGGCGCGAGGGTCGTGCTCGCGTGCAGGTCACGATCCAAGGCTGCGAACGCGGCGAAGGATATCATCTCCAGCACGGGAAATGTCAACGTGGAGTGCAGGGCACTCGACCTCGCCAACCTGGCGTCCGTGCGCGAGTTCGCGGAGGGATTCAACGGCCCGGAGGAAGTCGTGGATATCCTGGTGAACAACGCGGGGGCGATGTTCAAGGACCACGGCGTCACCGAGGAGGGCAGGGAACGAACCTGGCAGACCAACGCCCTTGCGCCTCACTATCTCGCGAGACTCATGATGCCCGCGTTGGCGCGCGCGGCGGCTGCCAAGGGAAACACCCCGGGCAGCGCGAGGTACGTCTACGTCACGTCCAAGCTCGAGACCAAGGGCGTGGTCGCCGGGGAGTTAAGAAGCGGGACGCCCGAGGCACGAATGTTCAACGCGATTGCCGACAAAACAAAGTTCGACACCTTCAAGCGATACGCGACCGCCAAACAGGCGGGGACCGCGCTCACGTTCGAGCTCGGCAGGCGCGTCAAGTCGGCACCCAGGGGAGCGGGGATCGTGGTGCACTGCGTGTCCCCGGGGATGGTCAACACTAACCTCGGACGGTTCGCGGGCGCCGCGTTCGTGTTGGCGGCGCCGCTTCGATGGGCGCTCACAAAGACGTGCGCACAAGGAGCGGAGCCGGTGTTGTTCGCGGTGCGATCGAAGTTACCGGAGGTTGCTAACAGTGTGGGTGGGTACTTCGGCACAGAGTCTAGTTTCAAGCACGGCCCGGTGGTGCCGCTGGAGGCGAGCGAGAGCGCGAGGGACCCGAGCGTCGGGGAGAGACTGTGGGGAATATGCGAGGCTCAGCACGGGTCCGTCGACCGGGACCTGTGCGGTTGACACGACCGATTCTTTATTACATATACATCGACTCGTTCGTGATTGAACAGGTACAATTCATTATACCGATGAAACGCACTTCACAGGGAGGCGGCGGACAGTGAGCTCTGCTGCCTGGTGCTGAGCAGGTTCTTGTTGACCACCATGCCGAGGACCATCCCGCCGACCCACGCGAATATAGCCGGGGACGGAACCATCGCCAGCGCCACGATGGACGGCCCGGGGCAGATCCCCCCGAGCCCCCACCCCGCGCCGAACATCACCCCGCCCGCCATCAGCCGTTTGTCCAGCTTGGAGTTGCTACTGAACCCAAACTCCAGCGAACAGACGGGCGCCTTTTGGTACTTTTGAATGAAATAAAACCCAGGAGCGCACAGCGCCAAAGCGCCGCCCATGACCAGCGCCAGGCTCGGATCCCACGCCGGGTGAAGCGCGGATAGGAATCCCGCCACTTTCACCGGCCGCGTCATCCCGCTGATGATCAAACCGGTGCCAAACACAAAACCGACGAGACCGTCGGCGACCACGTTGACCAGTCTCTTGCGCGGGCCGATGGTCGGCTGCCACGGGGGTTTCAGCTCGGACTGCACCCCGCTGACGAGCCCGCCGGAGAGCTCGTCCGTGGCGTACGCCGCACCGCCGGCGGTCTTGCCGGAGGTCGCGAGCGCGCCGAGGCCGATGAACGCGCCGACGGAAGCAGCCGCGAACGCCGCCCACACCGACAGGCTGGCCAACGACGGGATGGTCGTCGCGTTGATGGCGGATGCGGATGCGATGTTGAGCGCGCCCGCGGTGTCAAAAACGGTGGCGGCGATGAAACCGACGAGCATGAAGACGCCGGTGTACGCCATGGACCGCGGGGACAGGCGCGCGTTGCCGCAGATGCCGTGACCGGACGTGCATCCGTTGCCCATCGCCGAGCCGCCGCCGACGAGGGAGCCGGCGAGTAAGGCGCGACCGACGCCCACCATGGGCTCCGCCGGGAGCGGGCCCGCGCTGGCGACGTGGAAAGCCCCCGCGGCGAGGAGGCCGCCGAGGAAGGCGAAGTCCCAGGAGAAGAACTCGCCCTGCGCGGGCCTCTTCACGGACGCGCTCACCCCGAGAAGCCGGCCGGTTAACATCAATTTGGCGATGGCCGCGACGCCCAGGATGGCCCCGCCGCACAGGGCGTCGAGCGGGGTGAACTGAAGCGCGGTGGCGCCGAGGGTGGACATGGCGGCCACGGGTGCGGCGGCCGCGCGGACGGATAAAGACCGGTGTCCTCGGGACCCTCGGGAGTTCCTGGAGTCCGGGAGAATCGGCCGACGGTTCGGAACGACGAACGTCGAGCGCGACGACACGAGCGGGGCTCGAGCGGTGTCGGAAGGACGGACGCGCGCCGCGGGTCGGATGGCGACGCGATGAGCGGGGAACGCGACGGCCTGCATCCCTCGGGCGGGAGAGAGTCGCGCGCGTGAACCTCTGCCGTCGCCGATGATGGCATGGCGTGACAAACATCACGTGTTTCCCAAGAAATGGGCCCATCGTGTAACCTAAACTGTTTCTATACCAAGAAGACGACAGGCTCCAGAAGACGTCGGGCTTTTGAAACAGCATGTCGGTCGGGGCTGTCGGTCGGGGCGTGTTGATCACAACCGGGCGCACCTCACTGGCCCGGGTTTAGCGGCGCCATGGCGTCCGTGGATAGCATACACGTGGCGGATGACCACGACGGTTCCCCCCGGTTCGCCACGATGCGACCCGTGCACGGGGCGTTGCTCGTGTCGGGGCGCGGCATCAAGCGTAACAAGTTGGATTCGACACTGGGCGGATCCGGGGCGCTCCTGTCGGATGATATCAAGTACGGGCTCGCGCAGAGGGACCCGACGCGGCAGATCACGGTCATGTCCGCGCACAGGTCGGGCGAACAACGGAGGGACACGGAGGGTCGGGAGGTGTTCAGCCCCGCGGGCAGGCCCAAAAGGAACGTCATCGTGAGTGGCATCACCCCTCAAGGGCTGGAGCAAGCCATCGGAGGAAAACTTATGATCGGCCTGAGCGCCGAGGTCATCGTGCACGGCAGGGTGCAGGCGAAGGACGGCGCGGGCGGGGTTCGATGCGAAGTTCTGCGGGGCGGGAACGTGCGCGTGGGTGACTCGGTGTACGTCGGCGACCTCAGCCCAGAGGACACCGCGTGGAGGATAGAGAGGGACCGGCAAGAGGAGATTGCCCGGAAAAGGATGCAGGCTGGCTGGGCAGAGCCGTCCGAGTGCAGATTCCTTCGACCCGAGCTGGGACCGGTGACGCGACTGAGACAGTGAACACCGTGCGTTCGCGAAACATTAGATGTGATTATTTTATTTGTAAGGTTACATGATATGGTGATAAGTTACGATGGGCACACGCACGGCTTCAGAAGAAGGAGTGCCCGCCAAACACGAAGGACTTCTTGGGCTTGGCAACTTCCTTCTCTGTGACGTCGGGAGGCGCGGGTGCGCCGCACACACCGGCGCAGCACCTCTGGATGGCGGCCAGCCACTTGGCGTGCTCCGCCTCGCCGCCCGAGACGTAGAGTCTCAACGTCTTAGCCTTCTTGTCGTCGCTCTTGACCTCAATCTTGATCCCCCACTCGCCCTTGCTCTTGAACTCGTACTTTTCGGCGACGTACCCACCGCCGCCGAGCTCCGTCTTGAACGGCATGAGCTCGCCATCCTTGTTTGGACGCTTCAAACAGAGCTCGTGCGGCAGGATGAAGCACCCCAGGGCCTCCTTCCAGGAGCCGACGCCGTAGTCCGGGGCGTACCCGTCGTAAATCTCGAGCGCGCCCTCAACCTCGGGGGCCATCACGCCGCCGGGGAACTTGCCGATGTTGTTCATCTGACAAGAGAACATGTCCAGCGCTTCTTTGTACTCGGAGAGGCTGTGGTCCTCGACGTAGGAGCTGGAGAGCTCGATGCGTCGCAGGGTCGGGGCGTCGTATCGGATGACGGACGCGTACAACCCGGCGCCGTGAGGCGAGCGCCTGAAGTGGTAAATCTTGCCGGGGACGAACAGGTCGACGAGGTCGGCGGGATCCGCGTCATCCGCATCATCCTCGGGCGCGGCGGCCTTCTTGGACATCATGCTCGAGAACTTGCCCGCGAGCGCGCTGGCGCCCGCGGCGGCTTTGGCGGCACCCGCCGCGGCGACGGACGCGGCGGCGCCCGCGGCAGCCTTGGCCTTCTCGACGTTCTTGTTACCGCCGCCGCCGCTCGACGACGAAGCCATCCGTTTCTTAGCCTGCTCGGCGAAGGACGACGCGGCGGACATGGCGCTCTTCTGCATGGACGCGAGCGTGACCGACGCAGCCTTGGCGGCCTGCACGGTGTGCAGCTTGTTGACATCCTTGGAGAAGTCGTCCTTCCAGTTGATCTCCTGGATCCTCATGAAGAGGTCGTCGACGTTCTGGCGGGACGCGCGGGTGATGACGTCGTCGTGGCAGACGATGGATTTTAGATGAGCGCTAGCCTGGCATCCCTTGGCGTCGAGGCACGGCGGGGTGGCGAAGGCGACGCACTCCACCGGGGTCTTGCCGAGCTTCTCCTTGAGGAGAATGGAGGCGATCGCGGCGGTACCCGCGCCGAGCGAGTGTCCCAGCACGATGAACCGCGGCTTCTTCTTCTTGAGCTCGAACATCTCGACGCACTTGCAAATCTTGGACGCGTGCTTGTCGAGGAGCGCGTGGGCTGACTTTGTCATGCCGCGGTGGGCCTTGACGCCGGCGAACTCGGGCAGCGCGCTGTTGAGGTCCTCGGCGGCGCAGTCGCCGTCCGTGAGCGCGTCCTTCATGCTCGCCGTGCCGCGAATCACGAAGAACACCTCGTTGCGCGCCTGCGACTCGCTGAGGAAGAACGCGGGCTCCTGGAAGGTGCTCTTCTGCACCGCGTCGTGGATCTCGTGCCCGATCGTCTTGAGGGTGTCCACGAGCTCGTTCCTGTCGGTGAGATAGGAGGCGTCGACGGCGATGCACAGCCTGCGGAACTCGTCCGACTCGTCCTTGTGCACCGCGCCGCAGTCCCCGGGGTAGGGCAGGTGCGCGCTGCCAGCCTGGGAAGCCTTGCGAATGTTCCTCTCCGCGTCCCACAAATACGTCATGCCCACCGTCAGATCGCCGGTGCTGAAGCCGCGCACGGCGGAGTAGTTGGAGTGGAGGGCGGATGCCACGGTGCCGTAGTCCTCCATCCATCCCGGGGCGTACCCGGATGCTTTGCTTATCATCGACATGGCGTGCCTGGAGGGGTTGGTGCTCCCGTTGTGGCGCGTTGTTAGCTCGACTTCACAGAACAGTTGTTTCCAAAAGATTTTTTTGGATTTCTGTCTCTCATCAGTCCACAGTGTCGTGGCGCATGCGCGGGAGACACCTCGCGAGAGCGTTCGCACGTGTGATTTCCATGAGCACGATATCGACGACATCCATGAACGCCGCGAGCGGTCGATCGGCGACCGCGGCGCTCCTCGCGGGCAGCCGCAGGTCTCTCACGGGCCAAGGGTTCCCGCCTAAACATCGGGCACCCGCGTCGATGTCGCGAAGGGCCCCGTGCTCGCTCGTCACGCGCGCGGCGAGCGGCTCGGCCAAGGCCAAGAAGGTAAAACAGTCGTACGTATGCACCGAGTGCGGCTACGACGCCAACCAGTGGTACGGCCAGTGCCCCGGGTGCAAGGTGTGGGACTCCATGAAGGTCATGCGCGGCGTCTCCGAGCCCGCCTCCGCATCCTCGGGGAAGAGCTCGGGAGGCGGCGCGGGCGCGCGCGCGGTGGCGAGGATCGCCGAGGATGTCGCCATCGAGGAGGCATCCTCCATCGGCATCGGTCGTAAATCCAGCCGGGTCAAGTCCGGATGGGTCGCCGAGGCTAACCAGCCGAGGTCGCTCAAGGATGTCCTCGGCGGCAAGGCTAAGGGTACCACCATGCCGAGGATGCGCCTGTCGCAGGACCTCGGCAAGGAGATCGAGAGGGTGCTGGGCGGCGGGGTCGTGCCGGGCGGCATGATCCTCGTGGGTGGTGACCCCGGCGTCGGTAAGTCCACCATCCTCCTCCAGCTCGCGGGTCTGCTCGGCAAGGGGGAATCGACCGAAGGCGAAGAGGGCACGGGCGGCGTGCTCTACGCCTCGGGGGAGGAATCCGTCGAGCAGGTCGCCGGCCGCGCCGAGCGCATGGGCATCAACGACGACGGCGTCATTCTCTACAGCGCCACGAGGCTGGAGAACATCCTGGAGGCTGTCTCCAGGGTTAAACCCGCCGCGCTCGTCGTCGACTCCATCCAGACGGTGTTCCTCGAGGACGCGACGGGCTCGCCCGGGTCGGTGTCGCAGGTGCGGGAGTGCGCCACCGCGCTGCTGCACGCCGCCAAGACCACCGGCATGCCCGTGTTCATCGTCGGGCACGTCACCAAGAGCGGCGACATCGCGGGCCCACGGGTCTTGGAGCACATCGTGGACGTGGTGCTCTATCTCGAAGGGGACGCGGACCGAGCCGTTCGTATTCTCCGCGGGCATAAGAACCGGTACGGCAGCACCGACGAGGTCGGGGTCTTCCAGATGAGCGACG